>Ga0114939_10000305_pt1 | contig 42585 bp, 37 predicted proteins | sample AshMeaCrysSpring_FD_87196 | JGI IMG/M metagenome (GOLD analysis project Ga0114939, IMG submission 87196) | Groundwater microbial communities from Big Spring, Nevada to study Microbial Dark Matter (Phase II) - Ash Meadows Crystal Spring | ecosystem: Environmental > Aquatic > Deep subsurface >...
AGATCGCCGTCGGGTGGTTGTGCGTCTCCACCTTCATCAGCAGGTGGACGTCTTCGTCGTGCTCGCCGTAGACGCCGGTGGCCGGGTCGGGAAAGAAGCGCCGACCCGGCGAGCCGGTCAGCACCGCGGCGTTGTCGCGGTAGGCCGAGAGCACGCCCTCCGGCGCCTGTTCAGTGGTGTTGCGGATCATGCGGAACAGGGAGTGCGCCTGCGGCTGGCCGTCGATCACCCAGTCGGCGTTGAAGATCTTGTGCCGGCAGTGCTCGGAGTTCGCCTGCGCGAACATCATGAGCTCGACGTCGGTCGGGTTGCGTTCGAGGCCCTGGAAGCTCTCGGCGAGGTAGTCGATCTCGTCCGGCGAGAGCGCGAGGCCGAGCGCCTCGTTCGCGCGCACGAGCGCCTCGCGCCCGCCCCCCAGCACGTCGACGGCGGTGCAGGGCCGGGGCTCGGCATGGCGGAACAGGCAGTCGGCGTCCGCGAGGTCCCGCAGCACCACCTGCGTCATGCGGTCGTGCAGCAGCGGCGCCGCGAGCGCGAGCAGCTCGCCGTCCGCCGGCGCGCCGTCCGCCGTGGCGAGGTGGAAGGCAGTGCCGCGCTCGAGCCGGCGAATGCCCGCGAGCCCACAGTTGTGGGCGATGTCGGTGGCCTTCGACGACCAGGGCGAGAGGGTGCCGGGCCGCGGCACGACGAGCAGCAGCGCGCCGGCGGGCTCGGCAGCCTGCACGGCCGGGCCGTAGCGCAGGAGCTGATCGAGCACCGCGCGCTCGGCGGGGGCCAGCGTCTGCTCGAGGTCGACGAAGTGCACGTGCTCGGCAGCGAGACGCACCTCTCGCCCGGCCGCGGCGGCGAGCCGCTCCTCGAGCCGGCGGAGGCGAAAGTAGGACAGGGCGGGCGCGCCGCGGAGTGCCAGCATCGGAGGTCTGCCTGAGGGGCTTTGAAGTGACTGGATGATACTGCAAGGGCCTGTGCCGACGCGGCCGGCCTCAGAGCGCGAACCACCCGCTGGGGCAGTCCTGCGCGAGCACCGCGAGCCGGTCCTCGATGGCCTGCGCGGCCTCGAGCAGCGCCTCGCGCGCGAGCGCCGGACGGTTGTTCTTCTCGCTCAGGTGGGCGGCGACCACGTGCGCGAGCCGGCCGCATTCGAGCTGGGCAAGCAGCGCCGCCGCCTGGCCGTTGCTCAGGTGACCGAGCGGACCGCCGACCCGCGCGCGCAGGGCCGGCGGATAGGGCCCGGTCGCCAGCAGGCCGGCGTCGTGGTTGCACTCGAGCAGCAGGGCGTCGACCGTGGCGAGCGTGTCGCGGACGTGCGGCGTGACCCGGCCGGCGTCCGTGAGGATGCCGAGCCGCCGCCGGCCGTCGGCGAGGACGAACTGGCAGGGCTCGCGGGCGTCGTGGGGCACGGCGTAGGGCAGGATTTGGAGATCGCCGACGCGGAAACCTCCCGCGTGGGCGTCGAAGGGCTCCCAGCCCGCCAGGTCGGCGAGGCCGGCGGCGCGCGCCGTGCCGCGCGTGGACCGGACGGGGATGCCGTGCCGCCGGGACGCGACGGGAACCCCGCGGGTGTGGTCGCCGTGCTCGTGGCTGACGAGGATCGCGTTCAGGCTGTCGAGCGCAACCCCGAGGACGCCGAGCCGGCGCTCGAGCTCCCGCAGCGGGAAGCCGCAGTCGATGAGCACGCGGGTGCCGCCCGCCTCCACCAGCGTCGCGTTGCCCCGGCTGCCGCTGCCGAGGGAGGCGAAGCGCATCGGCTCAGCGCAGCTGCTCGCGGATCAGCGTGAGGATGCGAACCGCCGTCTCGGAGGCATCCGCGACGCCCTTGTCGTTCAGCACCTCGACCGTCGTCAGGCCCTCGCCCGCTTCCGCCAGGCGCACCTGGTAGCGGTTGCCCCTTTCGATCTTGGTGTCGCTGCTCCAGAAGGCGAGCTTCGACAACCAGCCCTTCTCCGGCTGGCCGGCGTTGGGGTCGCTGTAGCGTACGTAATAGATGCCGCGCGAGCGGTCGCGGTCCTCGACGGCGAAGCCGACGCGGTCCAGGGTGAGCCCGACCGAGCGCCAGGCGCGCGCAAAGTCCTGGTCGATGCGCAGCTGCGCCCGGCCATCCCCCTGCACGAGCTGCGCCCGGGGGGCCTGCGGGCCGCTCTTCTGCGCCAGCTCCTTCTGCGCCTTCCGGTCGCTGGCGCCGAAGAAGGCGACGATCCTGCGCAGCATCTCGGCCTCGAGCTCGGGGTCGTTCGGGCGGTTGATCCAGACCTCCTGCTCGGAGGTGCCCGTCGGCCCCTTCTTGATCTCCTGCTCCATGCCGAAGTGCGTGAGATAGAGCTCCGTCGTGCCGGGGCGCTGGCCCCGCTCGATGCGGACGCGGAACTGGTCGCGGGTGCCCGCCGAATAGAGGCCGTCGAACACGCTGCGCACCGCGTCCGTGATGAAGTCCGACTTGATGTCGGCGCGGTTTTCGAGCCAGGTCGTGCGCATCACGCCTGCGCCCGGGTCCTGCTCCTGCAGCAGGACGCCGTTCTGCTGCCAGAACTCGACCAGACGGAACCACACCTCGTCGGGCGGCGCCTGGATTTCCAGCCAGCGCCGGTCGCCCTCGCGCCGGATCTCGATCTTGTCGATCGCCGGCAGCACGTCCGCGGAACTGGTCGTCGCGGTCGCGCGGCCGCCGGCGCGCTGGCGACGCTGCTCGTCGTAGTCGGAATAGGTGGCCGAGCCGGAGGGCGTCCCTTCCGGGGCCCCCAGGTCGCCGCCCGCCCGGGTCAGGTCGGGCGGAATCTCGAGATCGCGACCGACGTCGCGCTCCCGCTTGTAGTCGATGCGCTTGTCGGTGACGAGGGTGTCGCGGCTGCTGCCGCAGCCTGCCACGACGGTCGTCGCCAGCAGCGAGAGCAGGACGTGCAGGAGTCGAGCGTTCATCGCGCCTCGGAATCTCGGTGGGAGTGTCAGGAAAGGACGCCGGCCTGCCGCAGCGCGTCGCGCACCGGCGGCTGGGCGGCCTCGGAGAGCCAGGTCAGCGGCAGGCGGATGCCCGCCTGGATCCGGCCCATCGCGTGCAGGGCCCACTTCACGGGGATCGGGTTCGACTCGACGAACAGCGCCTTGTGCAGGCCCGCGAGGGCGGCGTCGATGGCCACCGCGTCGTCGCGGCGGCCCGCCAGCGCCGCGGCGACCATCCGGTGCATCGCCCCCGGCGCGACGTTCGCCGTCACCGAGATCACGCCCTGCCCACCGCCGAGCACCAGGTCACGGCCGGTGGCGTCGTCGCCGCTGTAGACCGCGAAGTCCGTCCCGGCCAGCGCGCGGATGCGCGGCAGGCGCGCGAGGTCTCCCGTCGCCTCCTTGATGCCGACGATGTTGGGCACCCCGGCAAGGCGGCCGGCGGTCTCGGGCTGCATGTCGCAGCCGGTGCGCCCGGGCACGTTGTAGAGGATCTGCGGGATGGCGACCGCCTCGGCCACCGCCTTGTGGTGGCGATAGAGGCCTTCCTGGGTCGGCTTGTTGTAGTAGGGCGTGACCAGCAGGCAGGCGTCCGCCCCCGCCGCCTTGGCGCAGGCGGTGAGCTCGATCGCTTCGGTGGTCGAGTTGGCGCCGGTGCCGGCGATCACCGGCACGCGGCCGGCGGCCTGCTCCACCACCAGGCGGATCACCCGGCAGTGCTCCTCCTCGTCCAGCGTCGCGGATTCGCCCGTGGTGCCCACGGCGACGATCGCGTCGGTGCCCTCGGCGACGTGCCAGTCCACGAGGCGACGCAGCGCCTCGACGTCGAGACCCCCGTCCTCGGTCATCGGCGTGACCAGCGCGACCATGCTGCCTTGCAACATCCAACCCCCCGCTCCAGCGTAGCCGGGCATTCTATCGGCCGACCCGCGCAGCGCCAAGGCGGCGGCACCGGCCCCGCCGTCGCGCCGCGCTGATGGCGCCATCAATTCCCTTGCCTTGCCGGGCGCGGGGGCTTTTGGGTACACAGGGGCCTGGCCCTTCACCGCAGCCGCCGCCATGCCCGACGCCCCCGACTTCGTCCGCGAGATCCGGATCAACCCCGTCGATCCGACCGAGTCCGTCCTCGTGTCCACGGCCCGCGGGATGCGGCCGCGCAAGGCCGAGGAGCGGGTCGCGCGCGACGAGCGCGAGCGCGTGGAGACCTGCCCCTTCTGCCGGGGCAACGAGGCGAAGACCCCGCCGACCATCAAGGCCTACCCGGACGCCCGGGAGTGGGAGATCCGCATCGTCGAAAACCTCTTCCCGGTGCTCGGCGACGACCGGCAGCAGAGCTCGCTGGCCTTCGGCCTGCAGCAGGTGATCGACGGCTACGGGCGGCACGAAGTGGTGATCGACCACCCGCACCACGGCATCGCCCTGCACCAGATGAGCCGCGAGCACCTCGCCAGCCTGTTCCAGACCTACCAGGAGCGCATGGCCGAGATGTACGCGGCCGACCCGCGGCTCAAGTACGTCCTGGTGTTCAAGAACTTCGGTCAGGCGGCCGGCGCCAGCATCCCGCACACGCACTCGCAGATCATCGCCACGCCCGTGGTGCCGGAGAACGTCCAGAACGAGGTCTTCCACAGCCGCAACTACCACCGCAAGTTCAACCAGTGCGTCTTCTGCTCCCTGATCGACGAGGCGCTCACCTACGAGGCGACGATCTACGACCGGCAATCGGGCGAGGTGCGCCGGCGCGTCAACGTCGGCCAGTACGTCGTGGAGCGCGGCGAACGCTTCATCGCGATCAAGCCCTTCGCCAGCCGCTACGAGTGGGAGGTGCACGTCCTGCCGCTGCAACACGCCGCGGACTTCCTCAAGGCGACCCGCGAGGACCTCGCCGACTTTGCGCGCGTCCTGCGCCGGACCATGGCGCGGCTCGACCAGGTGATCGGCGGCGCGCAGTACAACTTCTTCCTGCACTCCCTGCCGCACGGCGAGGAGCACCGGGACTGCGGGCCTTCCTACCACTGGCACCTGGAGATCTGCCCCCGCACCAGCATCCCCACCGGCTTCGAGCTGGGCTCCGGCCTGTTCGTCAGCACCATCAGCCCGGAGCGCGCGGCCGAGCAGCTCCGGGCGGTCGCGCTCGAGGACTGACGCAGGGGAGACAAGGCCCGCGGGCGGCCGCTACACTCGCCGCCAGGAAAGGCGCCCCGAACCGCCTGGCGACAGATCATGCCCGCCAAGAAGACCTATCTCGTCATGTCCGCCCTCGGCAAGGACCGCCCCGGGATCGTCGACCAGCTCTCCAAGACCATCTTCGACCTCGGCTGCAACATCGCCGACAGCCGGATGACCGTTCTGGGCGGCGAGTTCGCCATCCTGCTGATGGTGGACGGCCAGTGGAACCAGCTCGCCAAGCTGGAGGACGCGATCCCGGAGCTCGAGCGCCGGCTGGCGCTCACCGTCATCACCCGCCGCACCGAGGAGCGCCGGCCGACCGGCGCGCAGCTGCCCTACGCCGTCGACGTCGTCGCGCTCGACCATCCCGGCATCGTCTACAACCTGGCGAGCTTCTTCTCCGAGCGCGGCATCAACATCGAGGACATGACGACGACCGGCTATGCGGCGGCCCACACCGGCGCGCCGATGTTCGCGGTGCACATGAGCGTGGGCATCCCCGCGGAGCTTCACATCGCCGCGCTGCGCGACGAGTTCATGGACTTCTGCGACTCCATGAACCTCGACGCGGTGCTCGAGCCGATCAAGGGCTGAAGGCGCCATGTCGCCCCCCGCAATCGGCAAACCCGTCCCGGACGCCCCGCTGACGCTGACCGGCGGCGCGCACCGCCGCCTCGCCGACTACCGCGGGCAGGTCCTCGTCCTCTACTTCTACCCGAAGGCGAGCACGCCCGGCTGCACGCAGGAAGGGCTCGACTTCACGGCGAACGCTGCGGCATTCACGCGGCACGGCGCCGCGATCCTCGGCGTATCGCGCGACTCCCTGAAGGCGCAGGACGCGTTCAAGGCCAAGCAAGGCTTCCCCTTCGACCTGGTCGCTGACACGGACGAGGCGCTGTGCCAGGCCTTCGGTGTCATCAAGCTGAAACAGATGTACGGCAAACAGGTGCGCGGCATCGAGCGCAGCACCTTCCTGATCGACGCCGCGGGCGTGCTGCGCCGCGAGTGGCGCGGCGTCAAGGTGAAGGACCACGTCGCCGAGGTGCTCGACGCCGTAACGGCACTCGTCAAGGGATGACCCAGGAAAACACCCCCGCATGATCCGCCGCCGCAAGTCCGACGCGCGACGCACCTTCGTGCTCGACACGAACGTGCTGATGCACGATCCCTCTGCGATCTTCCGCTTCAAGGAGCACGACGTGTTCCTGCCGATGATCGTGCTCGAGGAGCTCGACAAGGGGAAGAAGGGCCTGTCCGAGGTGGCGCGCAACGTGCGTCAGGTGAGCCGCTTCCTCGACGAGCTGATGGCGGGGGCGACCAAGGAGGAGATCGACCGCGGCCTGCCGCTGCCGGCGATGAACGGCTTCTACGACGGCGCGCAGGGCCGCGGCCGGCTCTATTTCCAGACGCGCCTGCTGGCCGACCCGCTGCCCGACTCGCTGCCGGGCAACACGGCGGACAACGCGATCCTCGCGACCGCGCTCGCGCTGCAGCAGACGCTGCCGCCGGACACGGTGACGCTGGTCTCGAAGGACATCAACCTGCGCATCAAGGCCGCGGTCATCGGCATCCACGCCGAGGACTATTCGAGCGACCAGGTGCTGGACGACGTCAACCTGCTCTACAGCGGCCAGACCGCGCTGCCGGCCGATTTCTGGGAGCGGCACAGCAAGCGTCTCGACGCCTGGCAGGAGGAAGGCAGGAGCTTCTACCGCGTGAGCGGGCCCGACGCCGAGGCGTGGTACCCCAGCCAGTGCCTCTACCTCGACGGCGACGGCGGCTTCGAGGCGATAGTCCGGCGCCGCGAGGGCGGCGACGCGGTCATCGAGCTGGTGCAGGACTTCCGCAGCGCCAAGCACGGCGTCTGGGGCATCACGGCGCGCAACCGCGAGCAGAACTTCGCGCTCAACCTGCTCACCGACCCCGGCATCGACTTCGTGACGCTGCTCGGCACCGCAGGCACCGGCAAGACGCTGCTCACGCTCGCCGCCGCGCTCGCGCAGGTGCTGGACCGCGGGCTCTACCGCGAGATCATCATGACGCGCGTCACCGTGCCGGTCGGCGAGGACATCGGCTTCCTGCCGGGCACCGAGGAGGAAAAGATGACGCCCTGGATGGGCGCGCTCATGGACAATCTCGAGGTGCTGACGCAGACCGAGGGGGGCGAGTGGGGCCGCGCGGCGACGGCGGAGCTGCTGCGCTCGCGCATCCGCATCCAGTCGCTCAACTTCATGCGCGGCCGGACCTTCCTCAAGAAGTTCATCATCCTGGACGAGGCGCAGAACCTCACGCCCAAGCAGATGAAGACCCTGATCACCCGCGCCGGTCCGGGCACCAAGATGGTGTGCCTCGGCAACATCGCGCAGATCGACACGCCCTACCTCACCGAGACCACCTCGGGCCTGACCTACGTCGTCGACCGCTTCAAGCCCTGGGCGCACGGCGGGCACATCACCCTGCTGCGCGGCGAGCGCTCGCGGCTCGCCGACTTCGCCTCCGAGAACCTCTGAGGCCCGCGCCTACAGGAGCGCCTCGAGCTCGCGCAGCGCGTCCGCCAGGGCGACCCGAATCTCCACGACGCCGCGCGACGCCGTGTCCATGTCCTCCTCCCGCGCGGCGTGCTCGATGGTCTTTGCGAGCTCGGACACTTGCAGCGCGCCGACGCTTGCGCTGCTCGACTTGAGCGAGTGCGCCGGCCGCATCAACCGGGCGACGTCGTTGGCGGCAAGCCCCTCGTCGAGCTCGCGCATGAGCGTCGGGGCATGGCCGACGAAGCCGCGGATGATGGCCGGGAAGTCCTCTTCCACCACGTCCCGCAGGTCTTTGAGCACCTTCGCGTCCAGCACGGTTTCCTCCGGCGGCGCGGGCCGCGGGGTCGAGTCCGGCGGGGACGGCGCCGTCGCGCCCACGCCCTTCGGCAGCCACCGGACCAGCACCTCGCGCAGCTGGGCGAGGTCGAGCGGTTTGGGCAGGTAGTCGTCCATGCCCGCGTCGAAGCACTTCTCGCGGTCGCCCGCCATCGCATTCGCCGTCATGGCGATGATGGGCAGCCGCGCGCGCTTCATCACCCCCTCGCGGATCCGAATCTCGCCCGTGGCCTCGTAGCCGTCCATCTCCGGCATCTGGCAGTCCATCAGCACGAGGTCGTAGCGGGTCCTGTGCACGGCGTCGACCGCCACCCGGCCGTCCTTCGCGGTATCGACCTCGAGGCCGAGCCGGTTGAGCAGCTTGTGCGCCACGGCAAGGTTCACCGGGTTGTCCTCGACCAGCAGGACCTTGCCGCGCAGCTCGGCCGGCCGGGCCTGCGCCCGCGGCTCGAGCGCCGGCCGCTCCTCCTCGTCGCCGTGCCAGAGCTCCGCGGCCGCCGGCGGGTGGGGGTGCGGCGCCAGGTCGCGGGTCTGCACGTCCAGCAGGCGATTCAGCGTCTGGCGCAGCGCGCCGGCGTTGAAGGGCTGCTCGATGACCACCGCGTTCCCGGCCGCGCGCAGCTCCTCGGCAGTGCGCTCGGAACCGGTGATGCCGACGATCTTCAACTGGCCGAGGGCGGCATTGGCACGCACCTCGCGCGCGAGGGTGACCGCCATCTGCTCCATGCCCTCGGTGACGATCACCAGCACCTCGTAGGCCCAGCTCTCGCCGAGGCTGGCCGAGGACGTCAGCTGGTTGAGGGTGTCGACCATGTTCGCGGCGCGCTGGAAGTTGACGCCCCAGCTCGTCAATGCGTCGATCAGGCGGCGCTCGTGGTCCTCCTCCTTGCAGAACACCAGGGCGCGCACCCCCTCGAGGTCGCTGCGCGCCGAGGGCACGTCGACGATCGACTTGCGCAGCGGCAGGACGAACATGAAGGTGGAGCCCACGCCCTCCTTGGAGCGCACGCCGATGCGCCCGCCCATCAGCTCGACCAGCCGCTTGCAGATGGCAAGGCCGAGACCGGTGCCGCCGTGCTTTCGCGTCGTCGAAGCGTCCGCCTGGGTGAAGGACTGAAACAGCCGGCGCGCGATCTCGGGTGGAATGCCGACGCCGGTGTCCGCGACCGAGAACAGCAGCTCTACCTCGCGGCGGGTGCTGCGCCGCCGCTCGACGTCGACGCGGATGCCGCCGCGGTCGGTGAACTTGATGGCGTTGCTCAGCAGGTTCGTGAGCACCTGCCGCAGGCGTATCGGGTCGCCGCGCAGTTGCAGCGGCACGTCGTCGGCGATGTTCACGCCGAGCTTGAGACCGCGCTGCTCCGCCGTGCGGCTCATGAGGTCGGTGATCGAGTAGACGAGCTCGCGCAGGTTGAACTCGACGCTCTCGAGCTCGAGCTTGCCGGACTCCGCCTTGGCGAAGTCGAGGATGTCGTTGATGATCCGCAGCAGGTGGCGCGAGGAGGTCACGGCGGTCTGAACCAGCTGCTTCTGCTCCCCGTCCAGCTTCGATTCCTTGAGCACCTCGAGGATCGGCAGGATGCCGTTGAGCGGGGTGCGGATCTCGTGACTCATGGTGGCGAGGAACTCGGTCTTGGCGCGGTTCGCGGCACCGACGCTCTCGCGCACCGCGCGTAGCTCCCGCTCCAGTTCGGCCCGGTCCGCGACCGCCTGCGCGCCGAGCCGCTCGGCCTCGCGGACCCGCCCTCCGGCATCGACGAGCTGGCCCCGCAACTGCCACTCGGCCGACTGGAGGCCGCGCATCTCGCGCAACAGGCGCTCCAGCGCGAAGCCCAGCACCAGCAGGCCGAGCCCGAGCATCCCCTCGGGCATCCCTGACTCGAGCGACCGGTTCGCGCCGGACTGCCACAGCGCGGCGAGTCCGCCCGCCATGAAGGAAGTCCAGGCGACCAGCCACGCCCATCGCCGCGCCGCGAGGGTGGCGACGCTGAGCAGGCCGGCCATGACGGCGGCGGCGATCTGGGTCGAGGTGTGGATGCCGGGCTTGGCGGTCCCCTGCCAGCCGAGCATGGCGCCCCAGCCCAGCGCCATCGCCAGGGTTCCGACGAGCACCATCGCCCGCCAGAACCGCGAGCCGAGCGACGGCACGCGTCGCTCGAGAAGGTAACCGGCGACACCGAGCGGGGCCCACGCACCCATCAGGAGGGCCCATGAAAGCAGCCAGGGCGGCGGCGCCTCCGTGAGGCGCAGCACGAGCATGGCGAATACGGCGCTGACGCCGGCCGTGAAGGTGAAGATCGCCGGCACCGAGCCGGTGAAGGCGTAAACGAGCAGGGTGCGGTCGGAGGCCGGGCTGGGCGCGGCGGGCGTAGCGTCGTTCATCGGCTGGCGGCGCGTCGAGGTTTCCCGGTCCAGGGCTTGCCCATATGATAGCGGCGCGTCCACGCCCTACATGAGTCGGTGCGCGAGACGCCATGCCCTGTCATCGGCAGAGAGGCCACCACAGCAGATGCCCGATTCGACGAATCCATCAAGCACGCGGGACGGTTTCGTCCGTCAGCTCTCCGATCGCATTCTTGCCCTTCAGGAGAACTGGAAGGCCCTCGCCCACGGGCGTTGGGATCATGCCGGCCTGTCAAGCCTCTATGATCGGCTGCGCGAGCTGGCCGAGCTCTGCCGCCGCCACGACATCCCGCAGGTCGGGGAGAGCCTTGCCTCGCTCGAGGCCTACTTCAGCTCCTTTGTCGGCAGTCACGACCGCCCCTCGCTGGGGCAGGTGGTCGAGATCGACGGCCTCCTGCGGGCGCTGCGTGCGGTCGCCGGCGCGGCGCGCGCTGCCCTGCCCGCCGACCCGTCCGACACCCTCGCCGTCTACCTGCTGGCGAAGGAGGCGGGTTCGCTCGGCGGTATCGCTTCGACGCTGCGCGACATCGGCTGCGAGACGATGACCTTCGGCAACACCGCCGACCTGGTGACGGCGGTGAGCGAGACCAGCCCGCAGGCAATCATCGCCGACACCTCGCTGCTGCCGACCATGGCGCCCCTGGCGTCCGAGCTCATTCGCCTGGCGACCCATCACGAGATCCGCATCCCGCTGATCTTCCTCAGCACCACGAATGCCCTGTCCCTGCGCGTCGAGGCGATGCGCGCGGGCGGCACGGCCTATTTCGTCCGGCCATTCGACGAGCGCGCGGTGGCCGCCCAGATCCGCGAGCTCGCCCGTCCCAAGCGCGAGCCCCCGTTCCGGGTGCTGATCGTGGACGACGACCGCTACCAGGCGGAATTCGCGGCGACGATCCTGCGCAAGGCCGGCATGGAGACGAGCCTCGTCAACGAGCCGCTGCGCGTCATGGAGGCGCTGCACGAGTTCGACCCCGAGCTCATCCTCATGGACATCTACATGCCCGAGGTCGACGGCATCGAACTGACCTCGGTCATCCGGGAGGACAACGAATTCGTCGCCGTGCCGATCGTGTTCCTGTCGGGCGAGCAGAACCCCGAGAAGCAGCTCACCGCGCTCAGCGTCGGCGGCGACGACTTCATCACCAAGCCCATCAACCCACGGCATCTCGTGACCATCGTCACGAACCGCATCCGCCGGCTGCGCGCCACCCAGCGCGGCGACCGGCTGCACCCTGCCGAGCAGGCGGATCGCCAGGGTCGGCTGGTGAAGGAGCGGCCGTTCCTCGATCGCGTTGCCAAGGCGCTCGAGACCGAAGCGCCGGCCGGGGAGACGCAGGCGCTGCTCTGCATCGAGCTCGACCAGCCGGAGGCGCTGCGGGAGCAAGTCGGCATCAGTGGCATCGACGCGCTGGTGGCAGAGCTTGGCAGCCTCGTGCTCGGCGAGCTGTCCGGCCAGGACATCGCCGCCAAGCTGGGCGACATCCGCCTCGGCGCCTTCGTGCGCCGCGCAACGGCCGACGAGATCGGCGCGCTGGGCGAGCGGCTCTGCGCCCGGGTGGCCGGCCACGCCTTCGCGCTCGGGACGGAGGACACCGCGGTCACGGTGAGTATCGGCTACAGCGTTGCGGACCCGTCCGTCGAAGACCCGAACGGCCTCATCACTCGCGCCGGCGCGGCCTGCGCGAGCGCCCGCGACGCCGGCGGCAATCGCGTGTTGCGCTACCGCGTCGAGGACAAGAGCGTGGCCCAGCGCCTGGCCGACGCCGAGCTCATCAACCGCCTGCGTCAGGCGCTCGCCAGCGACGGCTTCGATGTCCAGTTCCAGCCGCTGCTCGACGTCAGCGGCGGCGCCAAGGACCACTACGAGCTCACGCTGCGGCTGCTCACGCCCCAGGGCGACCCGGTCGACCAGGACACCCTGCGCAGCGTCGCCGGGCGCGCGGTGCTGCTCGACCGCCTCGACCGTCTCGCGGTGGAGAAGGGCATCGGCGTGCTCGGCGACCGTCGCCGGCAGGGGCACCAGACGCACCTCATCATCAGCCAGTCCGCGCTCACGGCGACCGACCCGAACTTCGCCACCTGGCTCTCCGGCCGGCTGCGGGCGCGCCAGCTCGTCGGGACCGGCCTCGTCCTCGAGTTCCGCCTGCCCGACCTCTCGGACCAGCTCAGCAATGCCCGCGCCGTCCTGGCGGCGCTCAAGGAGATGGGCGTCGCGATCTGCCTGTCGCGCTTCCCGGACAAGCCGGTGGCGCTGCGAGTGCTGAGCTTTCTGCAGGCGGACTATGTGCGGCTCGCCGATTCCGCGGCGAACACGGACACGGCGGCCGTCGGCGAAATCGTGCGCCAACTGCACGAGGCCGGCGCCCGGGTCATCGTCGACGGCGTGGACGACCCCCGCGGTCTCGACAAGCACTGGTCAGCCGGCGTGGACCTGCTGCAGGGCAGCTTCATCCAGCGGCCGTCGAGCGGGATGGACTTCCGTTTCGAGCAGGCCGAGATGTGACGCCCGAGGGGAGCGCGCCGCTGGCCACCGCCCTCATCGGCAGGCGCCCGGCCTAGCCGCCTTTTCGCAGCAGCACAAAGCAGCGGCCCAGCGGATTCGCCGGTGACAACGGCCGATCACGCGGCCGGCGGCGGTTTCGCCACCGGCCGCGGCCAGGCGCTCAACACCGCGCGCACGAGCGTGGCCAGCGGGATCGCGAAGAACACGCCCCAGAACCCCCAGATGCCGCCGAACACCAGGATCGCCACGATGATGGCGACCGGATGGATGTTGACCGCCTCGGAGAACAGCAGCGGCACCAGCACGTTGCCGTCGAGCACCTGGATCAGCAGATAGGCCGCCGTCAGCCAGACGAAATCCGGGCTCCACCCCCACTGGAACCAGGCGACCGCCACCACGGGGAGGGTGACCACCACCGCCCCGATGTAGGGCACGATCACCGACAGGCCGACCAGCACCGACAGCAGCATGGCGTACTGCAGACCGAAGGCGTTGAAGGTCACGAGGCAGGCGGCCCAGACGATCACGATCTCCCCGAATTTGCCTTGCACATAGTTCGAGATCTGCCGATCGACATCGCCCCACACCTGCTTCGGGAAGGTCCGGTCCTGCGGCAGGAACTGCGAGAACCAATCGATGATGAGATCCTTGTCCTTGAGGAAGAAGAACACGAGGAGCGGCATCAGCACGAGGTAGATGCCGGCGGTGATCAGACCAACCACCGAGGCGACCGACACCGAGAGGATGCGCTGCCCGAGGTCGGCGATGCCCAGGCGCAGCGCGGTGAACACCTCCTGCACCTGCGCGGGCGACACCAGGTCCGGGTACTGCTCCGGCAGCTTCATGAGCACCTGCTGGCCCTTGGCGACCATGCTGGGAAACTGGGCGACCAACTCGCTCACCTGGCGCGAGACGAGCGGCAGGATCCCAAAGAAGAGCAGGACGATCCCCACCAGGAACACGAGAAAGACCAGCAGCACCGCCGCAAGGCGGGGCCATCCCCGCCGCTCCAACAGTCCGACCAGCCCCTCGAGCAGGTAGGCGATGACCACGCTGGCGAGCACCGGCGCGAGCATGTCGCCGAGATAGACGATGACCAGCAGCCCGATGCCGAGCAGGACGGTCAGCAGAACGACCTGCGGGTCGGAGAGGTTGCGACGGAACCAGTCGGCAAGGGGGAACACGCCGCCGGCCCCTGTCAGTCCCGCGCAGCGCGCAGTTGCATGTAGTGGCGCTGGAACAGCGCCTCGAGCTCGTCGATCACCTCTGCCGCGGCCCGTCCCTGCAGGATGTGCGCGCTCATCAGTCCGGAAGTCTCGTGCAGGACCGCCCCCTTGTCGAGCATGTGATAGGTGCGCGACAGGCGGCGGATCGCGGCGATCACCGACTCGTCGGCCGGACGCGGGATCTCGAGCGGCTCCACCGGCGCCGCCTCTCCCGCGATATCCGTAGCACGGGCGGCCAAAAACTCGGCGAAGGCGGTCAGCGTGGCCCGATCGGTCTCGGAGAGCCGCTGGTAGAGCTGCACGAGGCGCCGCTGCGCCGGCGGGAGGGTCGGCTTCGGGGGCAGCACGGCCTCAGCTTCCGCCAGGGGTCGCGTGGCTCTTGCAGTACTGGCGCGCGAAGCTCAGCAGCTCCTCCATCGCCCGCAGACGGAACTTCTGCTTCTGATGGACGAAGGAGAAAGGCCGCTCGAGCGCGGGATCGAGCGGAATGGCGACCAGCGTGCCGAGCTTGAGCTCTTTCTGGATGGTCGCGATGGACACCACGGAGATGCCCATGCCCGCCTCGACAGCGCCCTTCACGGCCTCGGGGCTGCCGAGCTCCATGGCGATGTTGAGCCCGACGTCGCAGACCGTGGCCTGGCGGCCGAGGTACTCGCCGATCACCTCGCGGGTCCCCGAGCCCTCCTCGCGACAGATGAAGGGGTACTGCAGGAGCTCGCCGATGCTGATGGTGCCGGCGGCGGCGCGGGGGTGATTCGGGGGCAGGATCGCCACGAGCTGGTCGTTGCGGCACGGCTCGACCACGAGGTTCTTGTTGCTGACCGGCGCCTCGACCACGCCGAGATCGATGGTGTTGTTCTCGACCATCGAGACCACGCCATCGGTGTTGGAGACCTTGAGGTGGACCGTGACGTCCGGGTACTTGGCGCGGAAGTCGCCGAGCAAGGCGGGGAGCATGTACTCGGCGATCGTCGTGCTCGCGCCGATCGTCAGCGCCCCGCTGATCTCGCCCGTCATCTCCCGGACCGAGTTTTCCATATCCGAGTAGAGGTCGAAGATCCGGTTGGCGTACTCGTACACGCGCTGGCCCGCCTCGGTGAGGCTGATCCGGTTGTGCGTGCGGTCGAACAGGCGGGTGTTGAAGTGCTCCTCGAGCTGGCGGACCTGGAAGGTCACGGCCGGCTGGGTCATGTGCAGGGTCTCAGCCGCCTTGGTGAAACTCAGCAGCCGGGCGACGGTGTGGAAGACCTGGAGGCGGCGGTCGGCCATGGTGCAGCGCCGATTCTGATTGCAGATAAATAGGGCTTATACCTCAAGAAAATCCATTCGCCAACCCGGAAATCCATCCAAGCTGCGGTCAGACAAGGAAAATCCCGCTTTCCCCGGCTAAGCTCAGCGCCGCCCCAAGGGAGGATGTCGCGCTGCTGAGACAACTTGTAGCATTTTCGCAAAGTTTGTCGTAGGCTTATGTAAAAATTAGGTTTTAGGCGGCCTTTCGGGCCGCCGGGCCGCGGTACCCAGCGGATTGTCTGGCGCCGCAGATAACACTAGGGGGAACGTCATGAAGCATGCATTCGTTTCGAGACGCCGGCAGCTCGCCGCTGCCTGCGCAGCCGCCCTCGGCCTCGGCCTCGGTGCCGACACCCACGCCGCGGCCTTCGCGCTCATCGAGCAGGGCGTGGTGGAGATGGGCACGGCCTACGCGGGCGGCGCCGCCCAGGCGGACAGCCCAGCCACGGTCTACTTCAACCCGGCGGGCATGATGCGGCTGCCCGGGACGCAGGCCGCCTTCGGCATGCACCTGGTGATTCCCAAGGCCGAGTTCGACAACGAAGGCTCGCAGCGGCTGCCCGGCGTGCCGATGACCGGCGGCGACGGCGGCGACGGCGGCAAGGTCGGGATGGTCCCGAACTTCTATTTCACCCACAAGATTTCCGACACGCTCGCCGTCGGCCTGGGGGTCAACGTGCCCTTCGGGCTCGCCACCGAGTACGACCAGGGCTGGGTCGGCCGTTACCACGGCATCGACTCGGAGGTGGAGACGGTGAACATCAACCCGGCCCTCGCCTTCCGGGTGAACGAGATGCTGAGCCTCGGCGTCGGCGTCAGCGCGCAGTACATCGACGCCTCGCTGACCAACGCGATCGATTTCGGCGGACTTGTCGGCCAGCCTCAGCGGTTCGACGGCCGGGTAAAGATCGAAGGCGACGACTGGAGCTTCGGCTTCAACGTCGGCGCGCTGCTCGAGCTCAACAAGGACACGCGCCTCGGCATCCACTATCGGTCGCAGATCGAGCACACCTTGACGGGCGATGCGAACTTCACCGTACCCGTTCCGCTGAACAACCCCAGTTTTTTCCCGCCGAGCCTCCGGCCCAAGATTGCAGGCCTGAACGCTGCCTTCGTGGACACCGGTGTCGAGTCGACCGTGAAGCTGCCGGCCACCCTCTCGATCAGCGGCTTCCACCAGCTCAACCCCGAGTGGGCGGTGATGGCCGACGTGACCTGGACCGACTGGAGCCAGCTGCCCGAGCTGCGCTTCGAGTTCGACAACCCGCTGCAGCCCGACGGCGTCACCACCCTCAACTGGGACGACTCCTGGCGGTACTCGGCCGGCGCGACCTATCAGCCCGCCGGCAGCCGCTGGACCTTCCGCGGCGGCCTCGCCTACGACGAGACGCCGGTCCCGAGCGCGCGCTACCGCACGCCGCGCATCCCCGACGAGAGCCGGGTGTGGCTGGCGCTCGGCGTGAGCTACCAGGCCACGGCGAGCACCTCCATCGACCTCGGCTACGCACACCTGTTCGTCGACGACCCGGAGATCTCGAAGGACTTCGCGGACCTGGAGACCCAGCAGCGCGGGGCGCTCAAGGGAAGCTACGACGCCTCGGTCGACATGCTGGCGGCGCAGATCCGCACGCGCTTCTGACCGCTGGCTGCCGGCGCTGCCGCGGCCCGGAAAGCGAGAAAGCCGCCCATCGGGCGGCTTTCTTCATGGCGCTGACCCGCGAAGGTCAGATGTACAGGCAGATGTCGGTCTCGCCGGCAAACTCGAAGAAAGTCGCCGCGCCGCCATACTCGATGCCGTCGATGAAATCGGCCGTGTCGAGGTCGAACAGGTCCACCGTCATCTGGCAGGCGATGAACTTCACCTCCGCCTCCTGGCACAGGGAGCGGAGATCCTCGATGCTGGCGACGCCCTTCGCCGCCATCTTCTTCTTCATCATCATGGTCATCATCGCCTGCATGCCGGGCAGCGCCGTCAGCAGCACGGGGAACCACTTGTCCATCGCCATCGGCATGGGCATGCCGGGGTTGCCGAGCGGCGTCACTTCGAGGGCGAGGTTCTTGCGCAGCAGCTGCAGCCCGTAAAAGGTGAAGAAGATCTGCACTTCGTAGCCGAGCGCCGCCGCGGTCGAGCCGAGGATGAAGGGCGGATACGCCCAGTCCAGCGAGCCCTTGGTGGCAATGATCGCGAGCTTCTTTTGCTCCATCGTGGTCTCCTCCCGGTGTCGGGAATGGCTGTTCGGGCCCTGGCGTCAGGCCTTCTTGATCAGGAAGTGGAACTTGCCGCCTTCCTCGCGCGACTCGAGCAGCTCGTTGCCGGTCTGCTTGGCGAAGGCCTCGAAGTCCTTCACGGAGCCCGGGTCGGTGGCGATGATGTGCAGCACCTGGCCAGCGCCGAGGCCGGCGAGGGTCTTCTTCGCACGCAGGATCGGCAGGGGGCAGTTCAGACCACTGGCATCCAACTCTTGATCGAAGTTGGCCATAAGAACCTCCAGAGTTCTCGGGTTGCGGTTGAGGAACGGGGGAAAATTAGAGTTTGATTTTATATTTGAACGCCTTGAAAAAGGCAACCGGCGCCCGATGGTTTCCCCCGACGCAGGTCAACAATCGGGCCCGCGCGACCCGGCCGGCTTCACGCCGGAGCACCGCGACTCGGTGGCAGGATCTCGTAGCCGTGGCGCGCCCAGTCGATGATCCCGCCGCGCAGGTTGATCACGTTGCGGAAGCCTTGCTGCATGAGGAAGGCGCAGGCGTGAAAGGACCGCGCGCCGCTGCGGCAGTAGAGCACCACGTCCCGATCGCGCGGGAGCTCATTCGCCCGCAAAGGGATGAGATGCATGGGGAGGTGCTCCGACTTGGGCAGGACGCCCTGCAGCACCTCGGCCTCGCTGCGGATGTCGAGCAGCGTGAGCTCGTCCCCGCGTTCGAACCGCGCTTTCAGCTCGTCTACCGACATTTCCTGGACGAACACGGGGGCTTCCTGTGGATTCTGGGTTGTCGCTACGAAACAATTGGATAGTTTATAAATAGTTCTGAATATTCCACAAGCAATAGGGGTCGGCCGGACCGCGGCATCTGCAAACCGCCCCTCCCCACCGCCGGGCGAGGGCGGCACCGAGGAAGCACCATGGAATTTTTCCCCCTTTTTCTGCGGCTCGAGGGCCGCCCCTGCGTGATCGTCGGCGGCGGCGAGGTGGCGAGGCGCAAGATCGAACTGTTGCGCCGCGCCGGCGCGCGGCTGCGGGTGGTCTCGCCCGCGCTGGCGGCGGAACTTGCCGATTTCGCGGCGGACGGAACCCTCGAGCACGTCGCGCGGGGCTTCGCGCCGGGCGACACCGCGGGCGCCGCCCTGGTGATCGCCGCCACGGACGACGCGGCCGTGAACCGCTGCGTTGCGGCCGAGGCCATGGCCGCGAACATCCCGGTCAACGTCGTCGACGACCCGGACGCGGGCAGCTTCATCGTGCCGTCGGTCATCGACCGTTCCCCGGTGATCGTCGCCGTGTCCTCCGGCGGCGCCTCGCCGGTACTCGCGCGGCTGATCCGCACCCGCCTCGAGTCGCTCGTTCCCGCGGCCTACGGGCAGCTCGCCGCGCTGGCGGCCCGCTACCGGGACCGGGTGAAGGCGACCTTCACCGACCCGGCGGACCGGCGCCGCTTCTGGGATCGCGTGCTGCAGGGCGGCGTCGCCGAGCGGGTCTACTCGGGGCACCTGGCCGAGGCGGACGCGGTCATGGAGCGTGAGCTGGCCGAAGCGCGCCCCGCGGAGGGCATGGGCGAGGTCTACCTGGTCGGCGGCGGCCCGGGCGACCCCGACCTTCTCACCTTCCGCGCGCTGCGGCTCATGCAACAGGCGGAGGTCGTGGTCTACGACCGGCTGGTCGCCAAGGCGGTGCTCGACATGACGCCACGCGAGGCGCGGCGCATCTACGTCGGCAAGGAGCGCGACAACCACGCCATGCGCCAGGAGGAAATCAACCGCCTGCTGGCCGACCTGGCGCGCCGGGGCAAGCGGGTGATTCGTCTCAAGGGCGGCGACCCGTTCATCTTCGGGCGCGGCGGCGAGGAGATCGACACGCTCGCCGCCGAGGGCATCCCCTTCCAGGTCGTGCCGGGCATCACGGCGGCCTCGGGTTGCGCCGCCTATGCGGGCATCCCGCTGACCCATCGGGACTACGCCCAGTCCGTCACCTTCGTCACCGGCCACCTCAAGGACGGCACGATCAACCTCAACTGGCAGCAGCTCGCGCAACCGAGCCAAACCGTCGTGTTCTACATGGGGCTGCACGGCCTCGACGTCATCTGCGAACGGCTGATCGCCCACGGCATGCCGCCCTCGATGCCGGCGGCCCTGGTCCAGCAGGGGACCACGCCGATGCAGCGCGTCCTCACAGGCACGCTTGCCACCCTTCCCGCGGTCGTGGCCCGCGAGCACCCGAAGCCGCCGACGCTGCTCATCGTCGGCGAGGTGGTACAGCTGCAGGAGAAGCTGTCGTGGTATCGCGGGACAACGGACGTAGATGAGGGCGCAACGACCCCGATCGAGCCTGGCACCGCCCTGCCCTAGCAGCGCCTCAACCGGAGGCGACGTCCCTGGGCCGCAGCTGCTCCGGCCGCAGCCGCGGGGTGAAGTACTCGTCCGCGTCGTCGAGATCGACCCCCTCCCCGCCGGCGTCGACCAGCGGCTGCTCGTAGTCCTTCCAGCCCCGAAGCCCGCTCGCCAGGGAGACGACGTTGGAGTAGCCGAGCACCTGCATCGCGTGTGCGGCGAGGATGCTGCGATTGCCTGAGCGGCAGACGATCACGATCTCGCGGTCGCGCGCCCGCACGAGCTCCGGCACGGTCTCCTCGTAGTCCCACTCGCAGGCCGACTCGAGGATGCCCCGCGGCACGTTGAGCGAGCCGGGGATGTGCATGGCGTCGAACTCGTAGGGCTCGCGCACGTCCAGGATCAGCAGGCGCGGGTTGGCCTGAAGGCGCTCGACCAGGTCCCAGGGCATGACCTCGCGGATGCCGCTCAGGCACTCCCGAATGAGCTCCAAGAATCGCTTCATCGCTGCGTCTCCCGCCCTGCAGAGTCCTGCCCTTCAGTCGCTGTGGTTGCTCGTCCGAGGGGCGATGTTCTGCTCGACCGCAATCACTGCCGCCTCCACGCGGGAATGTACCGCGAGCTTGCGCAGAATCGCCTTGACGTGGAGCTTCACGGTGCCATCGGAGATGCCGAGGTTTCTGGCGATCACCTTGTTGCTCTGCCCCTCGGCGAGGTGGCAGAGGATCTCGCGCTCGCGCGGCGTGAGCTCCGCCAGTGCCGGCGCGCGCGCGGGGGGCAGACTGCGATCGCCCTGCACCGCCTTCGCCAGCACCCCTGTCAGCTCCTTGGCGACCACGGTCTCGCCGCGGGCGACGGCCGCCAGGGCCTCCATCAGCTCGTCCGGCTCCATGTCCTTGAGCAGGTAGCCGCGCGCCCCGCACTGCAGCGCGTCCACCACGTCCTTCTCGTCCCGGCTGGTGGTGAGCATGACCACCGGGGTGCGCGTGTCCTCCGCACGCAGCTCGCACAGCACGGTGAGCCCGGACATGTCGGGCATGCGCATGTCGAGCAGGACGACGTCGGGATGGGTCGAGCGCGCGAGCGCGATCCCCCGCCGACAGTCCCCCACGGCGTCGATGACCTGGACGCCGCGCCGCTCGAGCAGCTCGCGCAGACCGATGCGGAACAGGGCGTGGTCGTCGATCAGCAGTACCCGCATGTCAGATCTCCCGCCCCAGGCGCGGCCGCTCAGGGAGTCGTCCCGGGGCGTAGGTCACCTCCACCCGCGTGCCCTCCCCGGGCTCGCTCTCGATGCGCAGCTGGCCGCCGAGTCGCCTCGCCCGCTCTTCCATGATCGACAGGCCGATGTGCTCGCCCGGCCGACCGCGCTGGTTGGGCACGTCGAAACCGACGCCGTCGTCTTCGACCAGCAACAGATAGGGCCGACGGGGGCGGCAGGCAAGCAGGACGCGCACGGTGTGCGCATGGGCGTGCTTGCGGATGTTCGTGAGCGCCTCCTGCACGATGCGCAGGAGCTGCATTTCCTCGGCCGCCGACAGGTTCGGCGCACGGCACTCCTTCTGGAAGAACACGTGGACGCCGGTGTCGCGGCCGAACTGCTCGGTCAGCTTCTCGAGCGCTGGCACGAGGCCGCGCTGGTCAAGGGGGGCGCGGAAGCTGTTGAGCAGCTCCCGCAGCTCGGTGTGCGCCTCTTCGACGGCGTTGCGGATGCGCATCGCATCCTCCAGAGCTGCCGGGGCGGTGCCGAGGCGCAGCGTGTCCTCGAGCATGCGCACCTGGAAGCGCAGGCCGGCGAGCGTCTGGGCCAGCGAGTCGTGCAGCTCGTGGGCCAGGGCGTTGCGCTCGTCGATGATCGAGAGACGCCGCGCCTCGGCGTCCGAGCGATGCTTCGCCACGGCCACGCCGAGGTGCTGGCCGATCGAGGCGAGCAGCTCGCGGATGTCCTCGCGCCCGGCGATGCCGGGCCGGTCGACGCAGATCGCATAGTGGCCGAGCACGTCGTCGTGGTAGGCGAGCGGGACCTCGATCACCTCCACCTGTTCCGCACCGAGCATCGTTCGACCATTGCGGCGCGAGCACTCGGCCGCATCGTGCGGACAGACCACGTCGCCCGGCGTGAGCACCTTGCCGCAGGTGCACAGGGCCAGCGGCAGCAGCTCGCGCTCCGCCCGCGGGGCGTCGTCCGGGCCGATGCAGCCGACCAGCGCCATCGCGCCGTCGAGCCCCTGCAGGCGCACGCTGGCCGCCCGGCCGTTGACCATCGCCTTGAGCACCCGGAGGAAGCGCAACAGCAGCTCGTCGAGGTCGTGGGCCTGGTTGATGGTGGCCGCCACGTCGTAGAGGATCTTGAGCGAGGCCGTCTTCTGCGCGAGCCGCGCGGTCTGGCGCGCGACCCGGCTGTCCATGTCCTCGTAGAGGCCGTACAGCTCCTGGCTCAGGCTATCGATGTCGCGCGCCATGTCGCCGAGCACGCCGACGTTCTCGGTGGCGAGTGACGCGCCGGGCTCCCCCTGGCAGACCCGCGCGACCGAGGTCTCGAGCCGCACCAGGGGCGAGAGCAGGCGCGCGTGGAAACGGCGGCCGGCGACCAGCAGAGCCGAGAGGCTCAGCGCGAGGGCGACGACCAGGGCGCCCGCCTGCGCCACGTGGTGGCCGCCCTCCTCTGCCAGATACAAGGCGATGAGGGCGCCAGCGATCAGACTTGCCGCAAGCGCGCTCGCCGGCCACAGGAGCCCCGCGGCGCGCAGCAGGTGGACGACGCGCGCGCCGGGTTGCGGCCGGGGTGTCACCTCCTTGCCCTTCCTGCGCGCTGGCATTGCGCTGCTGTCCATCGGTCTGCGCCGCAGCCTCGACGAGTCAACGTCTAGCCTAGCATTGCTCCTTCTGCTGCAGCTCCCACAGGCCGGCGTAGCGGCCGCCGAGCGCGAGCAGCTGCGCATGGCTGCCGTGCTCGACCACCCGGCCGCCCTCCATGACCAGGATCTGATCGGCGTCGACCACGGTCGAGAGCCGGTGCGCGATCACCAGGGTGGTGTGGTCGGCGGCCACCTGGGAGAGCGTTTCCTGGATCGCCTGCTCGGTGCGGGAATCGAGCGACGACGTCGCCTCGTCGAACACGAGGATGCGCGGCCGCTTGAGGATGGCGCGGGCGATCGCGACGCGCTGCTTCTCGCCGCCCGACAGCTTGAGGCCGCGCTCGCCGACCAGGGTGTCCCAGCCCGCGGGCAGCGACTCGATGAATGCGCGGATGTGCGCCAGCGACGCGGCCTGCTCGACCTCGGCACGGGACGCGCCGGGACGGCCGTAGGCGATGTTGTAGTAGATGGTGTCGTTGAACAGCACCGTGTCCTGCGGCACCACCCCTATTGCTTCGCGCAGGCTCGCCAGGGTGACGCGGCGGATGTCCTGGCCGTCCACCAGGATCGCGCCGCCGGTCACGTCGTAGAAGCGGAAGAGCAGGCGGGCGAGCGTCGACTTGCCGGCGCCGCTGTGACCCACGACCGCGAGCTTGCGCCCCGGGGACAGGGTGAAGTCGACGCCCTCGAGGATGGGGCGCTCCGGCTGGTAGGCGAAGCGCACGGCCTCGAAGCGGACCTCGCCCGGCCCCTGCAGCAGCGGCCGCGCGTCGGGCGCGTCGGTGACCTCCGGCCGCTGCTCGAGCAGCCGGAACACGAGGTCCATGTCGGCGAGCGAGTACTTGATCTGCCGGTAGACGATGCCGAGGAAGTTGAGCGGGATGAAGAGCTGCAGCAGAAAGGCGTTGACTAGCACGAGGTCGCCGAGGGTCATCGAGCCGTCGGCCACGCCCTGCGCCGCGTGGAACATGACCGCGGTGACGCCGACGGCGATGATCGCGCCCTGACCGAAGTTGAGCAGCGACATCGACGACTGGCTCTTGACCGCGTACTCCTCCCACTCGCGCAGCGTGGCGTCGTAGCGGCCGTGCTCCAGCCGCTCGTTGTTGAAGTACTTCACCGTCTCGTAGTTGATGAGGCTGTCGATCGCCTGGGTGTTGGCGGTCGAGTCGAGGCGGTTCATCTGGTGGCGAAAATCCATGCGCCACTCGGTGATGGCGAAGGTGAAGGCGACGTACACGGCCACGGTGCCGAAGGTCACGATCGCGAACACCGGCGCGTAGCGCGCGAGCAGGATGCCGGCCACCAGCGCGAACTCGACGAGGATGGGCAGCACGCTGAAGACGAGGTAGTTGAGGATGGTGCTGACCGAGCGCGCCCCGCGCTCCAGGTCGCGGCTGACCGCGCCGGTCTGGCGCTCGAGGTGGAAGCGCAGCGACAGCGCGTGCAGGTGTTCGAGGACGCGCGTCGAGAGCCGGCGCATCGCGCGAAAGCGCACGCGGGCGAACACGACGTCACGCAGCTCGTTGAACAGCGAGGCGCCGAGCTTGAGGAGTCCGTAGCCGGCGAGCAGCGTGAGCGGCAGGACGATCGCCTCCCCCGGCCCGCCCTGCAGGGCGTCGACGATCTCCTTCAGGACGAGCGGGACGCCGATGTTGGCGCCCTTCGAGAGCACGAGGCAGGCGATGGCGAACAGCGCTCGGCCACGGAACTCCCAGAGGTAGGGCAGCATGCCGCGCAGGTTGCGCCAATCCCTCGGCGCCGCAGGGGTTCCGCCGTCCGCGGTGAGCTCGTCTCGCATGCTAGGATTCCGGCCCCGCGCGGCGCCGATGCCGCGCAGCGAGGGCGGCAGTGTAGCGGAACGCGCCGCGCCACGACCCCATTCTTGTCATGGAGGCGACCTCACCGTGTCCGAGTGCTCACACCTCGAGCCCTACGCGCTCCAGGTCCTCGGCGACAGCATGGCGCCCGAGTTCCCCGACCAGTGCATCGTGATCATCGAGCCGATCGACCAGGTGAGGAGCGGCGCCTATGTGTTCGCCGAGGTGGAGAACGTGCGCTGGTTCCGGCAGTACGTGAAGGACGCGGACGGGCGCGAGTGGCTGATCGCGCTCAACGACCTCTACCCGGAGATCGACCTCAGCGGGCTCGCGTGGCGCATCTTGGGCGTGATCACTCAGCGCAACGTGAACCGCAAGATCAAGCACTACGACAATTTCTAGGGGCTGCGTTCCGGCGTCCGGCGTGCTTAGCCCGCTCGGACACGCCGTGAATACGTCCCTGTAGGCTCGAGCGCGGCGTCCATGCCGCGCACAGTCCGCGCGGGTCAAGACGCGCCCGCCGCCTGCCGGTCGCGGTGGCAGCCTCACGGCGGACCGGAGCCGGCGTGCTGCGAGCAGCGTGCAGGGATGCACGCGGTAGCCCGTGGATCCCGGATGGATCCCAGGGCGGCGAGCAGCACCCGGCGCAAGGCCTGCATTCTGAGAATGCATGAGCAATGCACACCCCACCCAGATTAAGGATCCGTTCGTCAGGCGCTAGGACGCAACGCCCAGCCGTCCCGCCACCTCGCGCCACAGCGCCGCGTAGGCCAGGGCGGCCTGGCTGCCCGGCGCGTAGGCCGCGACCGGGGCGCGGTGCAGGCCCATCTGCTCCACCTCGCTGCGATAGGGGATAACCGTCGCGAGCATCGTCGCCCGCGGATCGGGCGGCGCGGCGAGGATGCCCTGGTGCAGCCGCTTGCGCCGGTCGGCCAGCGCGAAGAAGGGCCACACGGGCACCTCTGCGAGCCCCTCCGCGCCCAGGAAGTCCAGCAGTTGCGTGAGCGTGCGCAGCGACAGCGGCGTCGGAATCACCGGCACCAGCAGGGCGTCGACCGCGCGGAACACATTCTCGGAGACGAGCGTGAGGCTCGGCGGACAGTCGAGGATCAGCAGGTCGTAGGCCTCGCGCACCGGCGCGATCAGCTGCCGCAACTGCGCCTTGGGCTTCTTCGCCTCGTCGAGCAGCAGGTCCATGCGGCGATAGGCCGGATCGGCCGGCAGCAGGTCGAGACGCTCGAAGTCGCTGCCCTTCACCGCGTCATCGAGCGGGCGCTTGCCGCGCAGCAGCTTCTTCGGCTTCGCGACCTCGGTGCGAATGCGCAGGTAGAAGGAGGAGGCGCCCTGCGGGTCGAGGTCCCACAGCAGCGTGCGCTGCCCGGCGGCAGCGCTCAGGTAGGCCAAGTTCACCGCCGTGGCGGTCTTCCCCACCCCGCCCTTGATGCTGTAGAGGGCGACGGCCCTCACGCGGCAGCCCCTGGCGCGGGCTTGAACAGCGCACGGTAGGCGGCGCGGTTCGCCTCGGAATCCAGCGCCTCGAACCGCGCGGCGAAAGCGGCACGCGCCACGACCTGGCGCGCGAGCAGGCCGGCAACGAGGGCCCCCAGGGCCAGCAGCGTCCGCGTGGGCGCATGACCCGCCGCCGCCATGCGCTCGGCGAAGCCCTCGAGGTGCTGCGCCTGCACCGCGAGGTCCTGGTGCTCGCCGAGCACGTCGAGCAGCCCCTTGAGCGCCTTGATCAGCGGATCGAGCCGCTCGGGCGGATAGAGGCTCGCGAAGAACTCCTGCAGGTAGCGCAGCTTCTTGCAGTCCTTGCGCAGCTCGTGCAGCACCTCCGGCGACGGCGCCTCGACCGCCGTCCGGCCGTCGCGGATCACCCGGCGGAAGGCACGCCAGATCCGCCGGTTCGCGAGCTCGCCGACGGGCGTGGCGGCCTCGGGCGCGGGCTCGGGATCGGGCGCGGCCTCGAGGAAGGCGCGCCATTCCTTGAGCAGTCCGCGGAAGTGCGGCGCCGCGAGCCGCCGGGCGAGCTGCTCGTGCGCCCGCCGCCGCTCCTCGAGGAGGAAGTCACGGAACGGCCCGAGATCGCCGCGCAGGTCGGCCGGCAGCCCGTCGTGGTAGTCGGGAAACTGCAGCAGGAAGACGTCGAGGTCGCGCATCGGCCCGGTGATCTCTCCCATCCAGCCGAAGGCCTCGCGGAACTGGCGGACGCGCTCGTCGGGAAACACGCCACGGATCTGCGTCAGGGCGGAGCGCGTGCGGCGCACCGCCACGCGCAGGTCGTGTAGGAACTCGGGATCGAGACCCGCACGGGTGCCCGGCACGTTCGCCACGAGGGTGCCGAGCAGGTGCAGGTGGATGCGCCGGGCCGCCTCGGCGCCGGGCAGATCCGGGGTCAGCGACACCCGGATCTTGGAGGAGTAGCCCCCCGGCGCGACGCCGAGCGCCCGGCAGGCGGCCTCGCAGTCGCACCCCGCCAGCGGCTGCGCACCGAACCGCAGCTCGAGCTGCGCGGCGACCATACCCCCCAGCTCGTCGTATCCCTTGAGCGGCTGCACCCGCACCCGCCGGGGCAGCGGCACCCGGAGCCGGTGCGGGCCCTCGGTCGCGATGGCCAGCCCCTGCTCCTCCGCGAGCCGCAACACGGTCTTGCCTTCCGCGTCGATCAGCCGCCAGCGGCGGACCCGCGCCTCGATGGCGGCGCGCGCCAGCAGCACCCGGGGGGCCAGCAGCCCGGCCAAGGCCTCCCGCAGCGGTCCCGCGGGCAGGTCGCCGGCGGCGGCGGGCAATTCCCCGTCGGCGGCCACGACCAGCAGATCACCGTCGCGCGGGCACAGCGTCCAGTATCGACCCTCCCCCTCGCTGACCAGCAGCAGCCGCAGGCCGCGGGCCTGGAGCCGCCAGTCGAAGCTGTCGGCGCACTCGGTGCGGCGACGGCCCGGCGACTCGGCGACCAGCGACCAGCCTTCACCCAGCGCCTCGAGCAGGGCGGTCGGTTCGAGCGGAGCCGGGATCTCGAATGTCGGGGGTAGGGGCATCGGCGATGCGGCCGTGCGGGGAATGCCGCGCGGCAACAACGGGATGATGCCACGGAGGCGCCGGGGGATTGTTACAGCCCCGGCGGAAGGGTCAGCCGGCGTCGAGGAAGCCGCTCGAGAGGTGCTCGGCCTTCACGTAGCGCACGTCCTTGCCCTTCACCGCGTAGATGACGAACTCGGCGAGGTTGGTGGCATGGTCGCCCACCCGCTCGAGTGCCTTGAGCACGAACACGGCCTCGATCACGTGGCGGACGTTGCGCGGATCCTCGAACAGAAAGGTCGCGAGCCGCCGCAGGCCGGCGTGGAAGGCCTCGTTGAGCTGCTCGTCGTCCTGCACGACGGCGACGGCCTTGTCGACGTCCAGGTCCCGAACCGCCTCGAGGGCGTCCTCGAGCAGCTCGACGGCGCTCGCCGCCATGTGCCGGGCGTCCTGGAACAGAGAGGGGATCGGCTGCGGGTCGTTCTCGCCGTAGACGCGGCCGACGACGTAGCCGAGCTTCTTGGTCTCGTCGGCGGCGCGCTCGAGGTTGTTCACCGCCTGCGACATCGCCATCACGAAGCGCAGGTCCGAGGCCACGGGCTGGCGGGTCGCCAGCAGCTCGAGGCACAGCTCCTGACCCTTCATGTCGAGGGTGTTGATGTCGCGGTCGCGGTACACGACCTGGCGGGCGAGCCCCGTGTCGCCCTCTTCGAGGGCCTGCGCCGCATCGCGGACCTGCTCCAGCACCAGCCGGCCCATCTCGAGGACCAGGTCCTTGAGCGAGCCGAGCTGCGCGTCGAAGCGCTGGACGATGTGGCCGCCTTCCTTCCCGTTCATGCTGCCTCCAAGAGCGGATCAGCCGAAGCGGCCCGTGATGTAGTCTTCCGTGAGCTTGTGGCGCGGGTTGGTAAAGACCTGGGTGGTCTCGCCGACCTCGATCAGGTCGCCGAGGTGGAAGTAGGCCGTGCGCTGGGAGACGCGCGCCGCCTGCTGCATCGAGTGCGTGACGATGCAGATGGTGTAGTTCTGCCGCAGCTCGTCGATCAGCTCCTCGATCTTCGCCGTGGCGATCGGGTCGAGGGCCGAGCAGGGCTCGTCCATCAGGATGACCTCGGGCGAGACCGCGATTGCGCGGGCGATGCACAGCCGCTGCTGCTGTCCGCCGGACAGGCCGGTGCCGGGCTGATCCAGGCGGTCCTTCACCTCGTCCCACAGGCCGGCGCGGCGCAGGCTGCTCTCCACGATCTCATCCAGCTCGGTGCGTGACGCGGCGATGCCGTGAATGCGCGGACCGTAAGCGATGTTGTCGTAGATCGACTTCGGGAAGGGGTTCGGCTTCTGGAACACCATGCCGACCTGGGCCCGCAAGACCACCGGGTCCATCGTCTTCGCGTAGATGTCCTTGTCGTCGAGGGTGATGTTCCCGGTGACACGGCAGCCTTCGACCGTGTCGTTCATGCGGTTCAGGCAGCGCAGGAAGGTCGACTTGCCGCAGCCCGAGGGACCGATCATGGCGATCACCTCGTTGCTGCCGATGTCCAGGCTGACGTTCTTGATCGCGTGCTTGTCGCCGTAGTAAACGTCGACGCCGCGCGTGCGCATGCGCGGGTTGGCCACCGTCACCTCGCCGACAGTGCCGGAGAAGTTGCGGATCTTGAGCCCGTCCATCGCCTCAGCCGTGCCAGCCACGTCCGCCGCCGCGTTCGTAAGGGAATCTATCGTAGCGTTCATGGAGGTTCCTCGCTCTTGCTCGCGGTCAATCATCGGCTCACCAGCGCCGCTCGAAGCGCTTGCGCAGGTAGACGGCCAGGGCATTCATGGCGATCAGGAAGGCCAGCAGCACGATGATCGCGGCGGCCGTCTTCTCGACGAAGGCGCGCTCCGGGCTGTCGGCCCACAAGTAAACCTGGACCGGCAGCAGCGTGGACGGGTCGAAGAAGCCCTTCGGGACGTCCACGACGAAGGCCACCATGCCGATCATGAGCAGGGGCGCGGTCTCGCCGAGCGCATGGGCCATGCCGATGATCATGCCTGTCATCATGCCCGGCATGGCGAGCGGCAGGACGTGGTGGAACACCGTCTGCATCTTCGAGGCCCCGACACCGAGTGCCGCCTCGCGAATCGACGGCGGCACCGACTTCAGCGACGCCCGGCCCGCGATGATGATCGTCGGCAGCACCATGAGGGCGAGCACGAGCCCCCCCACCACCGGCGCCGAGCGGGGCATCCCGAAGAAGTTGATGAGCACCGCGAGGCCCAGCAGGCCGAACACGATCGAGGGCACTGCCGCCAGGTTGTTGATGTTGACCTCGATTAGGTCGGTCAGCCGGTTCTTCGGCGCGAACTCCTCGAGGTACACGGCCGCTGCGACGCCGATCGGGAAGGCGATCACCAGGCAGACGAGCAGCGTGTAGAACGAGCCCATCACCGCACCGCCGATGCCGGCGAGCTCCGGCTCGCGCGAGTCCCCCCTCGTGAAGAACCCCCAATTGAAGCGGGTCTCAACGGCGCCCCGTTTCTCCAGCGCATCCAGCCAGGCGAGCGGCCGGTCGTTGACGCGGCGCTCGGCCTCGGGGACGCTGCGGTCGATGTGACCCTTCACGACCATGTCGATGTCGTCCGAGGCGAGCAACCAAACGTCCCGGGTCGTGCCAAGCAGCGACGGATCGGCCTCCACCATGTCCTGCAGCTGGTATTCCGCGCCGCTGCTGACCAATCCGAACAGTTCGCGCAGCTCGCCACGACCGGACACCTCGGGAAACGCCGCCTGCATCGCCCGCTTGACCAGCGCGCCGAAGTCCGCCGCGGCCAGCGCCGCCGGGTCGCGCTTGCCCTCCGGGTCGAGCAGCTCCTGGTCGAAGGTGACCGGCACCTTGAGGTAGGTCTGCTTGAAGCCGGTGTAGCCGGTGAGAATGATGCTGAGGAAGAGCGAGCCGACGAAAACGAGGCCCGTGATCACGGCAATGCGACCGAGCAGGCGGAAGCGCCGCTCGCTCGCATAACGGCGCTCCAGCGAGCCGGTCACGGCCTCGAGAACGCGCCGCACCGGCGGCGCCCCAGACGACGAAGGGTTGCCGTTACTCATACTGTTCCCGGTACTTGCGCACGACGTGCAGGGCGAAGATGTTGAGTCCGAGGGTGACGACGAAGAGCACCAGACCCAGCGCGAACGCGGCGAGGGTCTTGGGGCTGTCGAACTCCTGGTCGCCGACCAGCAGGGTCACGATCTGGACCGTCACCGTGGTCACGCTGTCGAGCGGGTTGGCGGTGAGCTTGGCCGACAGGCCGGCGGCCATCACCACGATCATGGTCTCGCCGATCGCCCGCGACACGGCGAGCAGGATGCTGCCGACGATACCGGGCAGCGCCGCCGGCAGGATCACCTGACGGACCGTCTCCGACTGCGTGGCACCGAGCGCGTAGGCGGCGTCGCGCATCGACTGCGGCACTGCGTTGATCACGTCGTCGGACAGCGAGGAAACGAACGGGATGATCATGATGCCCATGACCAGGCCGGCCGCCAGCGCGCTCTCGGAGGCGACCTGCAGGCCCAGCATCGCGCCCGTGTCACGAACCAGCGGTGCGACCGTGAGTGCGGCGAAAAAGCCGTAGACCACGGTCGGGATGCCCGCCAGGACCTCGAGCACCGGCTTTGCCGCGGCGCGGAAACTGCGCTCCGCGTACTCGGAGAGGTAGACGGCGGACATGAGCCCGATCGGCACCGCGACGAGCATCGCGATGCCCGAGATCATCAGCGTGCCGGTAAAGAGGGGGATGGCGCCAAAGGCGCCGGACGACCCCACCTGGTCCGCGCGCAGCGCCATCTGCGGGCTCCAATCGAGCCCGAATAGAAAATGCGAGATCGGCACCAGCTCGAAGAATCGGAGGGACTCGAACAGCACCGAGAGGACGATGCCGATGGTCGTGAAGATGGCAATGGTCGACGCCGTGACGAGCAGGACGTTGACGATGCCTTCGACGCGATTGCGCGCGCGCAGCCGTGGCGAGATCTGCCGCCAGGCGATGCCGCCGCCCAGGATGCCCAGCGACAGCACCACCACGGCCATCGCGGCGGCAGAGATGCGCTCGAGGCTCTTGAGGTGGTCCGCCGCAGCGCGCAACTCCGAAGTCACCTCGCGCGAGACGACATTGCCGCTGGCCAGGTTGCGGACGTCGTTCAGCACCAGGCCGAGACGGTCCGCCCCGAGCTGTTGGACCTCCGGCGGGAGCTGCCTGACGACGAGCTCGGTGACGATCGTGGAGCGGAAAGCGATCCAGACGCTCAGAACGACGAGGGCCGGGATGAGCGCCCAGAGGGCCGCGTAGGAACCGTAGTAGCTGGGCAGGGAGTGCAGGTGGCGAACGCCACCGGCACCGCTCGCTAGCGACACCGAGCGACGCCGTCCGAAGACATAGGCCGCCGCCGCTAGGCCGAGGAGCACCGCAATCAGCAGGGGTGTGCTCATGGTGACACTCTGCGCAATCGTCCCGCCGATCCACCCAGGCCGCTGGATGCGGCCGGGGTGGCCGGCGGTGAATCGATGTTACCGCTTGACGCGGGGATTACTTCAGACCTTCGCCGGTCATCACTTTGAGGGCCTGGGCGTCGGCGGCAAACTGCTTACGCTCGCCGTCGGGCATCGGGATCATGCCCTTCTCGGCCAAGTAGCCATTCTTGCCCCATGCCTTCTCCGAGGTGAACTCGGCGAGGTACTCGCGGATGCCCGGGATCACGTCCACGTGGGCCTTCTTGACGTAAAAGTACATCGACCGCGAGACCGGGTAGGCGCCGCTCGCGATGCTCTCGAAGGTCGGTGCCGTGCCGTCGACCACCGCGCCCTGCACCTTGTCGGTGTTCTGGTCGAGGAAGCTGAAGCCGAAGACGCCGAAGGCATTCTTGTTGGCGGCGAGCTTCTGCACGATCAGGTTGTCGTTCTCGCCGGCCTCGATGAAGGCGCCGTCCTCGCGGATGGTGTGGCAGGCGGCCTTGAACGCCTTCTCGTCAGACTTCTCCATCGCCTTGATGGAGTCGATCTTCTTGCAGCCGCCCTCCATCGCGAGCTCGACGAAGGCATCGCGCGTGCCGGAGGTCGGCGGCGGGCCGAGGACCTCGATCTTCCCGTCGGGCAGATCCTTGTTGACTTCCTTCCAGGTCTTGTAGGGGTTCGGAACCAGCTTCCCGCTGCCCGCCGGATCCGGCACGGTCTTGGCCAGCGCCAGGTAGATGTCCTTGAGGCTCAGCTTGGTCTGGGGCGCGGCCTTGGAGTTGGCGAAGGCAATGCCATCGAATCCGATCTTCACCTCGACGATGTCCATGACGCCGTTCTTCTGGCAGGTCTCGAACTCGGACTTCTTCATGCGGCGCGACGCGTTCGAAATGTCGGTGTGCTCGACGCCGACGCCGTTGCAGAACAGCTTGAAACCGCCGCCCGTGCCGGTCGACTCCACCTTGGGGGTCTTGATGCCCTTGGACCGGCCCGTCTTCTCGGCGACGAGGGTCGAGAACGGATACACGGTCGAGGAACCGGCGATGCTGATGTAGTCGCGGCCGGCTGCAGCGTAGGCGCCGGTGGCGGCGACGGCAGCGGCGAGAACGGTGAGCTTCAGGGTCTTCATGAGCACGAGCGCCTCCTGGGCTTGGAAACGGACAAAGGACAGGCGAAGTCGCACAGCGCGGTATCGCCAGCCCTCGTGGCTTGAGAATGCGGTCGCAGCATACGGACGGGCCGTTAAGGAATTGTGACAGCGGGGGCTTTCCGCCTCCGCGAGGGATCAGCGTCTGGCGGCTGGCGGTCCCTTGTCGTGCGGCGCGTCCTCCCGCTCCGGCGACTGCAGGGCCCGCAGCACGGTGCGGACCGCGGCGAATACCTCCTCGTCAGGGCGGTCGGCGCAGTGGAGCGCGATGCGGCGCATGGCCCCGTCGAGCGACAGCTGACGCAGCAGGTCCTCGCCGGTCGCGAGATTGAGACCCGAGACGAAGCCGGCAACCCAGTCGGAATAGCGCCGCAGATCGAGGACTCCCTCCTCCTCGCCGCGATCGGCACCGCCTGCGGCCGCCGTCAGACCCTCGCAACGCTTCACGCCGACGCCGACGAGCCCCCCCGAATCGGCGCCCGCTGCCGGTGCGGCGAGGGCGAACGCGATGATTCCGGCGAGGAAGGGGCGCATCGTGACGGCTCCGGTCGAATCCAGGGCAGGCGACAGGGGGATGGCCCTCAGGCGGGCCGACCGAGATGGTACCCCTGGGCGCCGTCGACGCCGAGCCCTTCGAGGGCCGCCCACTGCGCCTCCGACTCGATGGCCTCCACCGTCACGGGGATGCCGAGACCGCGCGCGACCTGGGCAGTGGCCCGGACGAACAAACGGCTGTCTGCGTGCCGCTCGAGTCGCCCTGCGAAGCTGCCGTCGATCTTGAGGTACGCGAGCGGCAGCCGATGCAGGTAATCGAAGGAGGCCGCGCCGGTGCCGAAGTGATCAACGGCGATCCGTGCGCCGAGGGGCCAAAGTCGCGCGGCGAGGGCGGCCACCTCGGGGATGGCGGACTGCACGGCGGGGTCGGGGAGCTCGAGCACCAGCCGGCGGGCCTCGGCGGGGTGGGCCCGCGCGGCCGCTTCGAGCCAATCCGTCACCCCCGGGACGTGGAGCGAGCTCGCGGCCAGGTTCACGGCGATCCCCGGGCCGTCGGGCCGCTCGCCCAGCCGTCGCAGCGCCTCCGCGACGGCGGCCCGGTCGAGCTCCGCCGCCAACGCCGGGCTGCCGGTCGCGAGCAGCTCGCCGATCGGCATCAGCTCCACGCCGTCCGGTCCGACGAGGCGCGAATAGCCCTCGTGGTGCAGCAGCGCCCGGCTTTCCAGCGCCACCACGGGCTGCAGCACGAGCCGCAGGCCGCCACCGCGCAACGCGACCATTGCCGCGTCGCGTCGGGCGGCCACTTCCCGCTCCTCCGCAGGAGCCGCCTCGCCCGCCATGGGAACGCCCGGCACGTGCCGCCACTCGGTCTTGCGCAGGTCGCGGTCGGCCTCGGCAAAGAGCGCGGAGACGGTCTGGCCGTGCGAAAAGGCCCCGCCCGCGCAGGCGGTGAGCGAGGCAGGAAAGCGCAGGCGGGCGGCGAGGCCACCGAGCGCGAGGTTGAGCGCCACCACCTGGTCCCGCGCGTCTTCGGGACCGGCGCAGGGCACGAACGCGGCGAACTCTCCCCCCGCCAGATGGGCGATCAATGCCTCGGGGCGATGCCCCAGCGCGTCCTCGAGCAGCCGCGCGCACGCGCGCAGCACGTCGTCCCCCGCGGCATAGCCGAAGGTGTCGTTGACCCCCTTGATGCCGTCGACCCGGATCAGCAGGAGCGCCCCGGTCCAGGCCTGCTCCGGATCCCGTCGCCGGTGGTCGAGGATGTCGAGCAGCCAGCCGCGGGTGAGCAGGCCCGTCAGGGGATCGCGGGCCGCGCGCTCGTGCAGCGTCGCGGCGAGCCCCTGGACGCCGGCGAGCAGCAGCCGGGAGCGGCGCGACAGCTCGGTCAGCGCCGCCGCGACCGGACCGCCCTCCCCCTCCCCGCCAGACGACGGCGACGCTTCCCACTGCAGCGCCGTCCGCGCCCGTTCTTCCAGGGCCCGCAGCGGTCGCGCAAGGACGCCGATCGCGCCCCAGGCGGCGAGCAGCAGCGCCACGGCGATGAACGCAGCCGGCCCCGCGATCGCACTGACGGCGTCCCAGACGAGCTCCTGGGCGACCGCGGCGTCGGGCAGGACCGTGAGACGCCCGATGGGGCCGCTCCCCGCGATCTCCGCCGCCTGGGCCGTGGGCACCACGGGCAGCAGGGTCGCCACCCAGCCGGGGCAGCGCGGGGTCTGCGCGGCCCGCTCGCGGTGCGCCCAGGGGACCGGCTCAGCCGTCGCCATGACGCTCGCCATCCGCAGCCGATCCCGGGTGAGCGCCCCCTCCAGGACCGCCTCGACGTCGGAGCGGTCGCCGCGGGAAGCCGGCTCGGCAATCTGAGCCGCCAGCGAGCGCGCTGCCTCGACAGCGGTCAGGGCCAGCTCGGCCTCGGCGGTGCGCCGGCTCCCCAGCGCGGTCGCGAGCAGGGCCACGGCGTAGAGCGCGAGCACGAGCGCGCCCACGAGGAAACGCAGCTGCCGCGCCATCAGTGCGGCGCTGCGCCGCGGCGGCCCAGCCTGGCTCACCTTCCCCCCTCCCCCAGCCGTCCGACGACTCACGGCCTTCCTCCTCTACTCGGCCGGCGAGCGCCGGCCTTTACAGCCCGCGGTTTGAGGACGCCCAGCCACGCCGATAGAATCCGCCGCTCACTCGGCCCAGGCAGTCCCGCCCATGCGTACCTCGACCTTTCCGCTCCAGACCCTCAAGGACACGCCGGCGGACGCGGAGATCGCGAGCCACCGCCTGATGCTGCGCGCGGGCCTCATCCGCAAGCTCGCCTCGGGCCTGTACACCTGGCTGCCCCTCGGCCTCAGGGTGCTGCGCAAGGTCGAGGCCATCGTCCGCGAGGAGATGGACCGCGCCGGCGCGCTCGAGGTGCTGATGCCCGCGGTCCAGCCGGCGGAGTTGTGGCAGGAGTCCGGCCGCTGGGAAAAATACGGTCCTGAGCTGCTGCGGCTCAAGGACCGGCACCAGCGCGACTTCTGCTTCGGGCCCACGCACGAGGAGATCATCACCGACCTCGCCCGCGGCGAGCTGCGCAGCTACCGCCAGCTCCCCGTCACCTTCTATCAGATACAGACCAAGTTCCGCGACGAGATCCGTCCCCGTTTCGGCGTGATGCGGGCCCGCGAGTTCCTGATGAAGGACGCCTACTCCTTCCACGCGGACGCCGCCTCGCTGCAGCAGACCTACGAGGGGATGCACGCCGCGTACTCGCGTATCTTCCGCCGCTGCGGCCTCGCGTTCCGCGCCGTGCATGCGGACACGGGCTCGATCGGCGGCAGCGCCTCGCACGAGTTCCACGTCCTGGCCGACTCGGGCGAGGACGCGATCGCCTTCTCGGACGCGAGCGACTACGCGGCGAACGTGGAGCTGGCCGAGGCGCTGGCGCCGGCGGACGCCCGCCCCGCGCCCGGCGCCGCGATGGCCGGGGTGGACACGCCCGGCCGGCACACCATCGAGGAGGTGTGCGCCTTCCTCGGCGTGCCCGCGCGCAAGGTCGCCAAGACGCTGATCGTCGAGGGCGCCGAGCCCGGCACCGCGGTTGCCCTGGTGCTGCGCGGCGACCACGAGCTCAACGCCGTGAAGGCGGCCAAGCTGCCCGGCATCGCAGACCCGCTGCGCCTCGCCGGCGAACAGGCAGTGCGCGACGCGACCGGCTGCGCGCCGGGCTCGGTCGGCCCGGTCGGCCTGTCGATTCCCGTCATCGTCGACCGGGCGGCCGCCGCGCTGGCCGACTTCGTCTGCGGCGCCAACCAGGACGGCCGGCACCTCGTCGGCGTCCACTGGGGCCGCGACCTGCCGGAGCCGCAGGTCGCCGACCTGCGCAACGTCGTCGCCGGGGACCCGAGCCCCGACGGTCGAGGGACGCTGGCCATCGCCCGCGGCATCGAGGTCGGCCACATCTTCCAGCTCGGCACCAAGTACAGCGAGGCAATGAAGGCCGGCGTGCTCGACGAGCAGGGCCGCAACGTCCCGATGATCATGGGCTGCTACGGCATCGGCGTGTCGCGCGTCGTCGGCGCCGCCATCGAGCAGCACTACGACGACAAGGGCATCGCCTGGCCGATGGCGCTCGCGCCCTTCCAGGTCGCGCTGATCCCGATGCAGTACCACCGCTCGCACCGCGTGCGCGAGGCGACCGAGCAGCTCTATGCCGAGCTCGTCGCTGCCGGCATCGAGGTGCTGCTCGACGACCGCGACGCGCGCCCCGGCGTCATGTTCGCGGACGCGGAGCTGATCGGCATCCCGCACCGCGTGGTGGTGGGCGAGCGCGGACTCGACGCGGGCGAGGTCGAGTACCGCGGCCGCAAGGACGCCGACAACGCGATGCGGCCGCGCGCGGAGATCGTCGCCTTCCTGCGCGGGCGCATCGACGCGGCGCTCTCGACCGGCGCTGTTTGACAGCCCGCCGGTCGGCTCTGACACTAGCGCACCCTTTGCCGACGACAGGCGGATCGATGGCGCGCACCGAGAGCTTCACCCGCGAGCAGCTGCTCCAGTGCGGCCACGGCGAGATGTTCGGCCCGGGCAACGCCCAGCTCCCCGTGCCCGACATGCTGATGATGGACCGCATCGTCCGCATCAGCGACGAGGGCGGGGCGTACGGCAAGGGCGAGATCGTCGCCGAGCTCGACATCCGCCCGGACCTGTGGTTCTTCGGCTGCCACTTCCCCGGCGATCCGGTGATGCCGGGCTGCCTCGGCCTCGACGCGATGTGGCAGATGGTCGGCTTCTATCTCGCGTGGATCGGCAACCCCGGCCGCGGCCGCGCACTCGGCGTCGGCGAGGTGAAGTTCACCGGCCAGGTGCTGCCCACCGCGAAGAAGGTCACTTACACCATCGACGTGAAGCGCACCATCACCCGCAAGCTCGTGCTCGGGATCGCCGACGGCCGCATGGAGGTCGACGGGCGCGAGATCTACACCGCCAAGGACCTGCGCGTCGGGCTGTTCACCTCGACCGAGGGGTTCTGAGAAAGGAAACGCCCTCCCGCCGTGCGGCGGGAGGGCGTCGTCACTGCCTTGCGCTGACTGCCTCGGGCTAGCGCCCGCGGCCTCCGCGCTGGCCGTTGCCCTGGCCCGCGTCGGCGCGAACCGGGTGCCTGCCCTGATCCGCCTTCATGGCCGGCAGGGCGCCGCCCTCGATGCCGATGTAGCCGATCGCCGCCTTGGCGCGCTTGTTCCACTTGTCGTCGAGCGCCGCCAGCACCTCGTCCTTGTCCGTCCCCTTGTAGTTCGCGAGCGGATCTTCGCCATACACCTTGCCGCGATCCTCGCCCGGGTGCTGGAAGTTGCTGGTGATGTAGGCGAAGCCGTTCTGGTTCGGGACGATGGTCAGGCCCGTTGCCTCGGCATTCATCGGCACCGACAGGATGCGCGAGAGCTTCTTGGTGTCGATGTTGTAGGCCCACACGTAGTTGTTGTTGCGCCGGCTGGTGTCCTCGCCCAGGAACAGGGTGCGGATCGCGTCGACGTAGCGCAGGTTGTCGGGGCCGCAGGGCTTGTCCTGTACGCAGGCGTTGCCCTCGCCGTCCTTCGTGCCATCCGTCCTCCAGCCGCCAACCAGCTCGGGGATCGACTTAAGCGTCGTGCCGACGTAGTCGCTGCCGATGGCTGCGTCCGCCCCGGTTTCCATCTCCAGGATGATGCCGCCGTCGTTGCGGGCGACCTGGATGTCGCCGGCCGTGTCGGCCATGCCCGCCTCGACGCGCGAGATCGTCAGGTAGAACTTTCGGTCGGTCTCGTTGAAGGCGATGTACTCCATCTTCGAGAACTCGGTCGTCGCGCCGAGCAGCGCGGCGTAGCGGCGACTCTCGAGGAAGGCCGCCGCCTTCGCCATGCCCGGCTTCAGCCTGAGCCACTCGGTGCCCATGTAGGTCTTGACCTTCTTGTAGGTCGAATCATTCGGATCAGTCAGCGAAACGTCGAAGATGTCGCTGAACTGGATGCCCCCATCCACCATCGCCTTGATCTCGGCGTCCGTGGCATGGCCGAGCTTGATCCAGTCGACATCGAAGCTTCCCCCATTCGCAGCGCTCGTCTGCGTGACCTTCGCGGCGTAGAGCGTGCCTGCCGAGAGGTCGCCGGCCTTGTCGGCGACGAACATGAACAGCGCCGTGTTCTTGCCGTCGTCTCCGCCGATCACCGTCCTGCCGTCCGCCGCGATCTCGACCATCTCGCGCGCGTAGCGGCCCGTGGCGTAGTGCTTGACGACGCTGGCCTTGCCGTCCTTGTCGACTGCGATCTCCGGGAGCTGGCCGTAACGGTAGGGGTTGGCCTTAGCCGGGTCACTGAAGTAGTACTGGCTGAAGCTCGCGATGTCGGTGCCGTCGTCCGTGTCCCCTGCGGCCGGCAGGCCCTCGCGGGTCTTGGCGTCCGGCTCGTACTCCTCGGAGCTCAGGTGCGTGTTCCACGGCGACATCGTCGAGCCGCAGTGGATCCAGCCGCCTTCGACACCGCTGAAATCGACCGGGGCGTAGTCCATCACCTGCAGCGCGCCCGTCTTCTTGTCCTGATCCAGCCGGACGAGGCCGGGCGTGACCGGCAGCTTGCTCCAGTGGCTCTCCGACGTCACTCCATCGCGGTTCGGCGGCAGCTCCTTGTACTCGAAGTTGACGACCATCGCGAGCGGCCGGGCCTTGGCCGGATTGCCCGCCTGCATGCCGGGGATGTCGAGCAGCGAGGTGCCGTCGGCCGCGTCCGAGGCCATCTGGTAATCGAGATCGCCGCTCTGTCCCTTCTCATAGAGCGGTTTGCCCTCGGCGTCATAGAGGCCCCCGACCACGCGGCCGTTGACCGAATCGGTCGTGCCGACAAGTGGGTGATACTTGAGGTCGTAGACGTGCTCGACGGTCTGGCCCTTGTCGTTCACGTAGGTGTATTTCGCCTTGGCCCTGGTGTAGATGTCCGTTTTTTCGTCGACTGTCGACGGCGCATCCATGCCGAGGAACTCCACCGATTTCACGACCGGCTGGGCGCCTGCCGAGGCGGAGAGGACGGTGATGCCGAGCGCGGTGGCGACGGCGGCGGCAATGGGTTTCAGCTTCATGGTGGCTCCGTGGGGCGTGATGAGGGAGCCGCGATCCTAGGCGCGTCCTGTTGCAGCGCTGTGGCAGCGCCAACCTTTCTTTCTCCTGAACACGGCCCGCGCCGCCGTTCCGCACGAGGCGCCTGGCTCTCACGAAACGGTCACATCGCTGGGGTAACGTTCCTGAAACCCCGGCGTCATGCGGCTGTCTTCGGCGCGACATCTCATAGACCGATTGAACGAGAGCGACTTGGAGAACCCCCTGATGCTGGACCCGGACAAGGACATTGCCCAGAGCGCCTTCAGTCTCAAGCCCTCGCTGCTGCGCGACATCCTGCGCCACGCGCGCCCGCTCGGACACAACGAGGACGCGCAGACCCTCAACCTCGGCTTTGGCTTCCTCTACTACGGGCTCGTCCGCGCGCTGCGCCCCGAGCACGTGCTGGTGATCGGCTCCGGCTTCGGCTTCAGCGTCACCTGCCTCGGCCTCGGCCTCAAGGACAACGGCGCCGGGCGGCTGACCTTCGTCGACCCCTCCTTCTCGGTGATCAAGGACGGCCCGCTGCAGACCGTCGGCGGCACCTCGCAGTGGGACGACCCCGAACAGGTGCGGGCCCGCTTCGCGCGCTTCGGCCTCGAGGAGATCGTCACGCACCACAAGCTCACGAGCGCCGACTTCTTCCAGCGCTACCCGCTGCTGCACCTGCCGCCGATCGACCTCGCCTTCGTCGACGGCAACCACGCCTACGAGCACGTCCGCAACGACTTCCTCAACGTGCTCCGCACGGCGCGCAAGAACAGCTACGTGCTGCTGCACGACAGCAACATCTATCTGCGCGAGATGGTGCGGCACGCCGGCGTCAAGCGCTGGCTCAAGCAGCTCGGCAAGCACAAGGAGCTGTTCGAGATCGTCGATTTCCCCTTCTCCTCCGGCGTCGCCCTGGTGCGCGTGCTGCGGAAGAACGCATGGAAGCACCTCGACTGACCCTGGCGATCGTCGGCGTCCTGCTCCTGGCCCTGCTTGCCGCGTTCGTCTACTGGCGGCAGGTCTGGTTCTTCCGCAACCCGCCGCGCACGCCGCCGGCAGCGGAGGGGATCCTGAGCCCCGCGGACGGCACGGTGGTGTACGTCAGGCGCGTCGCGCCCGGCGAGGACGTGGTGGTCATCAAGGAGGGGCTCGCCGCGACGGTGAGGGACATCCTCAAGGAGGACGAGCGCGACCCGAAGATCGTCGTGGGCATCTTCATGAGCCCCTTCGACGTGCACTACAACCGCGCCCCCCTGCCCGGCCGCGTCAGCCTGATCCGGCATCACCCGGCCGAGGGCGAGAACCTCTACATGGGCATGATGCACCTGCGCACCCTGCTCCACTGGCTGCCGCTGCACGCCGGCAGCCCGCACATCGTGCAGAACGAGCGCACCGTGACGCGCTTCGACGGCGAGCATCGTGGCGAGCCGCTGCCGGCCTACGTCGTGCAGATCGGCTCGCGCGGCGTCAACGGCATCGAGAGCCACTACGCGGTGGGCGACCGCGTCGAGCGCGGCGCCGTCTTCGGCATGATCCGCATCGGCTCCCAGGTGGACCTGATCGTGCCCGCCCGCGAGGCGATGTCGATCCGCGTGCAGCCGGGCGACACCGTGCGCGCAGGCGAGACGATCCTGATCGACTGACCCACGGCTCGCCGCCGAAAAAAGAAGCCCCGGCGGGTAGCCGGGGCAAGGGGAAGGATCAGGTAGACGGTCCGCGACCCGGAAAGCGCAGCAGCGAAGCCACGAACCGGGGCCCACCCTAACGGGCCGTCGTTACCGTCTTGCGAAGCGGAGGTGACAGGCTCGGTTCAGGAGGGCGGCCGTGTTCCGCGCGGCTGCCTCTCCGGGGGTCACAGGCCGAGGTACTGGTCGCGCCCGTAGCCCGCCAGCACGCGCCGGAGCTCTTCGGCAGTCTCGGCCAGCGCGCCCGAGGCGGGCGCCTCGGTCGTGGTCTCGCCGTAGTACGGGGAGACGACGCAGAGGTCGGCGGCGGACTCGGTGGCACGGACGGCCGCGAGCGCCATCTCGGAGCGCGTGGTGTAGGCGCCGTAGTAGGGAGAGGCAACGCAGACGTCGGGGGGCGTGGCCGGCACCGGTGAGGCGGCCTGGACGGATCCGGCGGCCAGCAGGACGGCGGCGATCGTGGCGTTCTGAAGGTTCATGACAAGCTCCTAATGTATTAGTAGATGAGCGAATGCTAATACATAAATCATGACAAGTCGATGAACGGTTTGTTTATC
>Ga0114939_10000306_pt1 | contig 42559 bp, 37 predicted proteins | sample AshMeaCrysSpring_FD_87196 | JGI IMG/M metagenome (GOLD analysis project Ga0114939, IMG submission 87196) | Groundwater microbial communities from Big Spring, Nevada to study Microbial Dark Matter (Phase II) - Ash Meadows Crystal Spring | ecosystem: Environmental > Aquatic > Deep subsurface >...
ATCAGTTCTGATATCATTTCAGGATTCTGTACGGAAACAGAGGAAGATCACCAGGATACGCTCGATGTGATGCAACAAAGCGCTTATGATTTCTCATACATGTTTGCCTATTCGGAGAGACCAGGTACCCTGGCCGCCAGGAGATACACGGACGACATTCCGGAAGATGTAAAAAAAAGGCGTCTGAGTGAAATCATCGCGCTACAAAACCGGCTTAGCCTGGTCAGCAATGAACAGGACATTGGCAAAACATTCACCATCCTTATTGAAGGAAATTCCAAAAGAAGCGATGCCCACTGGATGGGCAGAAACAGTCAGAATAAAGTGGTGGTATTTCCCAAATCCAGGCACCCGGAAGCAAAGCCCGGTCACTATGTGGACGTCCGGATCAGCCTTTGTACACAAGGGACGCTGATAGGCGAATGACCCTATAATTTAATTGTATGGATATTCAAAGCATTAAGAACCGCTTTGGCATCATTGGAAATTCAGCTTCGCTCAATTATGCGTTGCAGGTGGCTTCCCAGGTAGCCAATACGGATCTGACTGTGCTGATTGTGGGCGAGAGCGGTGTGGGTAAAGAAGTCTTTTCCCAGATCATTCACGCACTCTCGGCCAGGAAGCACAATCCTTTCATGGCCGTCAACTGCGGGGCGATCCCTGAGGGCACCATCGATTCCGAATTGTTTGGACACGAGAAAGGGTCATTCACCGGCGCGGTGGATGCTCGCAAAGGTTATTTCGAAACCGCAAACGGCGGTACACTCTTTATGGACGAGATCGCTGAAATGCCCCTGGGCACACAGGCCAGGCTGCTCCGCGTGTTGGAAGCCGGTGAGTACATAAGAGTGGGTTCTTCCAAAGTGCAGAAAACGGACGTGCGGGTGATTGCAGCTACCAATAAGGACCTGATGATTGCCGTACAGAACGGTAAATTCAGGGAAGACCTCTACTATCGTTTGAATACCGTACCCATTCGGGTGCCCTCGCTCAGGGAACGCAGGGAAGATATCCTGATTCTGTTCCGGAAATTTGCGGTCGACTTCGCCGAGAAATACAAAACAGCCCCCATCCAACTGGAGGAGGATGCCAAGAGCGTGTTAATTCAGCATCTGTGGCCGGGGAATGTGCGGGAATTGAAGAATATTGCCGAACAGATTTCTGTGCTGGCGCAGGATAAAAGTGTAGGTGCCGATGAACTCAGGCGCTTTTTGCCCGAACAGAATACGCAAAGACTCCCCATGCTGATGAATGGCAAATCAGGAAACGGTGCTCAGGAATTCATGAACGAGCGGGATATCCTCTACAAGTTGTTTTTTGATATGAAAAAGGATGTGACGGAGTTGAAGCGCATGTTCATTGATGTCCTGCAAAATCCGGCTGCCGCCTCCGGACTGATGGCACAGGAATCTTTCCTGCGGGACACCCATGCAGAGAATGCGGTACTCGAACCCATATCCGTAAAACCCATCGCCCAGGGACCCAACCAGCCCTTGTATTTCCCGGATGATCATATCCAGGAACATGTGGAAGTGGATGATTCCCTGAACATCATGGATATGGAAAAAGAACTCATCGAGAAAGCCCTCAAAAAACATAAAGGAAAGCGAAAAGATGCGGCATCAGACCTGGGCATCAGCGAACGGACGCTCTACCGGAAACTTAAAGAATACAACATTGAAGAGTAGGTATTTACACGGCTGGCAGTTGGCATTTATCTCCATCATCTCTTTATTCATGATACAGGGGACCTGCCGGTTTTCAACCAATGAAGCCTCCATTGATCCCCAGGCAAAAACCGTTAAGGTCAACTACATTGAAAACAAAGCCAGGTATGTCAATCCCCTGTTGAGCCCAAGGCTGACGGAGAAGCTCAGGCAGAAAATAGTGAACCAGACCCGTTTGAGCCAGACAAACGGAGAAGCAGATTATGAAATCTCCGGTGTCATAACGGACTATAGTGTAAGTACTTCCGGTATCTCAAACCAACAGGTAGCCAGCAATAACCTGAATGTCACTGTATCCATTCTGTTCCGCAATCGCATTGATGAAAAGAAGAACCAGGAAACGAGTATAACCCGTAACTTTCCTTTTTCATCCACGCTCTCCCTGCAACAGGCGGAGCAGCAATTGGCAGATCAGATCATCAATAACCTGACAGACGAAATATTCAACAAAATATTCTCTAACTGGTAGAGGTCGATCACCCCTTAGCATGCAACAGGAGCTGAACCATACCGTACAAACCATGCTGGGCAGCAGACGCCTGGAAGAGGTTCCCAGGGAACAACTGGAAGGGCTTGTCCTGGAATTTCCCTATGCTTCACCGTTGCGATTGCTCTATACCAAAAAACTGCAACTATTGCGGGATCCTGGTTACGCAGATCAGGTGTCCAGGACGGCGCTGTATTTCAACAACCCGCACTGGCTGAACTTCCAGCTTTGGAACAGGGAAATCAAAGATCTTTGGGACGAGGCAGAAACCGCACCAGAAGTAACTCAGGGAATGAGGACCGCAGCTCAGCCTTCCCCAGAATTTCCCACTGTAGAAATAGTGTCCCCGGTACCTCTAAAGGAAGTGCCTCATGATGAAACGGCCACTGCTGAACCTTCCCCAGAACTTCCCACGGTAGAAATGGTGTCCCCGGCGCCACTGACGGAAGTGCCCCAGGATGAGAGGGCCAGGACTGAATCTGAACCAGAACTGCCCAAAGAGGAAATGATTTCTCCGGAGACCCTTCTGCCCCATCCTATGAAGCCCTGGCATGAGCCCAGTGTCAGAACACTTCATACAGAAGGATTCTCCGTTAGCCTGGAAAACTTTCCCGCAGATCCCGGAGATTTCCAGCCAGTGCCCTCAACGCCCGAACCTGTTGCGATGCCCGATGCAGAACCTTTGATTCCGCTGGAGCCTTATTATACCATCGATTATTTTGCTTCACAGGGTATAAAGCTGACCGAAGCCGAAAACCAGGATAACCTGGGAAGGAAACTGAAAAGTTTCACAGACTGGCTGAAAACCATGAAAAAAGTGCACTCGGAAAAGCGCGAGCCGGCAATCGACGCGTTTGCGGAAGCGCGGATCAAAGAAGGTGCGGATCGCTCCAATGACCTGAAGGAAGTATGGACCGAAGCCATGGCGGAAGTCTACCTGAAGCAGGGATTGAAACATAAAGCACTGGAAGTCTACCGGAAATTAAGTTTGCAGAATCCCGCTCAAAGCGCTAATTTTGCAGCCAAAATCGCTGAATTAAACGACTGAGAACATGACCATTCTATTCCTGATACTGATCATCGTGGCGTCCGTTTTGCTGGGTCTGATTGTGTTGATTCAAAACCCCAAAGGGGGCGGCCTGGCCGGTAATATTGCCGGTTTCAGCAACCAGTTCATGGGCGTGAAACAAACCACGGATGTGCTCGAAAAAGGCACGTGGATCCTGGCCGGCATCGTTGCCGTACTTTGTCTTTTTTCTGCTTTGCTCATCAACAGCGGCGGAAGAACGGATGATGTCCTGATAAAAGGTATTAACCCCGGAACCACCAATACCGTGCCCGCTCAGCAGGCACCTGCACCTGCGAACAATACCCAGCCGGTTCAGCCTGCAGCAACACCAAATAAATAATTCGTGAGTGTCCCGATAGAAACCCTGCCGCAGGCAGGGTTTTTTGTTTTATTTTGAGGTCTCTTCCATCCAGTATGAAAAGACTGCTACCGCTCGTGGTTGTCATTGCCCTCCTCATGGTGGCCGCTTATTTTTATGTCAATCGATCAGCCACGGCTTTCCCGGAGAAAAACAGGTTTTTCTATCTGGGCACAGACAGTGCTACCCTGCCCGCGGTGCTGGATCAGTTGGAGAAACAGGAAATTCTGAAAAGCAACGGGATTTTCAGGATGCTGGCAGACCGGTTCAACTATGCCCGCAAAGTGAAACCCGGGCGTTACCGAATTGAAAAAGGCATGAGCGAAATTGAAGTGTTCCGCCTGCTGAAGAATGGCAGCCAGGAACCGGTCAAACTCGTGATCAATAAATTCAGGACCAAAGAGGACTTTGCCCGCTACGCGGGTAGAATACTGGAACCGGATTCCGCCGATTTTATGGCAGTGCTGAATTCCAGCGACTCGCTTCGCCGCTATTCCCTGGATACCTTCAACGCCATGACAGCGGTGATACCGGATACCTACCAGTTTTTCTGGAACACCAGCGCCACGGGAACGTACAGCAGACTCTATAAAGAAAGCCAGGATTTCTGGAATCCTGACAGGATTCAGAAAGCATCGGCCCTGGGACTCAGCAAAGAAGAGGTCTATTCGTTGGCTTCGATTGTAGAGGAGGAGACCAACAAGCATGATGAAAAGCCGATCATTGCCAGCGTTTACCTCAACAGGCTGAAGAAAGGCATGACGCTGGGTGCCGATCCAACCGTAAAATTCGCATTGCGAGATTTCGGGATCAAGCGCATCCTGCTGAAACATATACAGGAAGCCGGTTCATCGCCCTACAATACCTATAGGCAGAAAGGGCTGCCGCCGGGCCCCATTTGCACACCTTCCGCCCGATCGATTGACGCAGTGCTGAATGCTGAAAATACGGACTATCTTTTCTTCTGTGCAAAGGCTGATTTTTCAGGATACCATGCATTTGCGGTCACGGACCAGGAACATCTGAGGAATGCGCGGGCATACCAGCGTGCACTGGACAGCCTGAAGATCAAATAACCGGACGATGATCAAACTTCAGCGGATCATTTATGAAAGCCTGCCTGTCCGTTTACTGGTCAGGAAATCCAAACAGATCAGCCTGCCGGGATTTGATGGAATACCCCTCTATGATGTCATCCGCTTTTTCATTCAGCAGACCCAGCAGGTAGGCCTGAACGAAAGGGCCGCTTCCATCGCTTTTAATTTTCTGCTGGCCATTCCCCCGCTGGGTATCTTTATTTTTACCCTGCTGTCCAACCTTCCAGGTTCCAGGCTACTGTATGATGAAGCGCTGAAATTGACGGAGCAAGTTGCCCCGGACAAGACAACCTACCGAATGATCCGTTCCGTGATGGACGATTTCTTCGCGTCTGACAGCAGGCTTCTTTCTTTTGGCCTTATCCTGGCCGTCTATTTTTCTTCCAACGCCATGATCACGGTGATGCGGACTTTCAATAAATCCATGCTGCACATCGAAACAGAAAAAAGAAATTTCCTCAAGCTAAGGTGGGAAGCCATCAAACTGACGGTCTATATTGTCATTCTGATCCTGGCTTCCATTTTCGTCCTCTTCACGCAGGGTTCTTTTTTTGGATACCTGGCCGGCTGGCTGGATATCCGGGAAAAAACCCTTTCCTGGGCAGGTCAAACGATCCGTATCCTGGTTACTTTCCTGCTTGTGTTTATTTCCATTGCTTTGATTTACCGTCATGCACCCGCCGTTCAGAAAAAATGGAAAATTGCTTCTCCCGGCTCCCTGCTGGCTACCGCGATGATCATCCTGTTTACAGTGCTCTTTTCTTTTTGGGTCAACAACATAGCTTCCTACAACAAAGTGTACGGATCGCTGGGAAGCATCCTGATCCTGATGCTGCTTATCTATGTCAATTCCCTGGTGCTCCTGATTGGCTTCGAACTGAATGTCAGCATCAATTCACTCAAGAGCATATCCCAGCGCAGAAAAATGATGGATCAAGAGGGATTTGCCGTCTAACCCATTTGCACATATTTGATCCGGTTCAGTAACTTTGACCCATGAGCCCATCCAAACCAAGGCCTTTTATCCTTGCCGAGACCAATTGGAAAACGGTCAGGGACACTGCCTATACCCTGGCTGTCCTGCCATGGGGTGCCACGGAAGCACACAATTATCACATGCCCTATGCCACGGATAATTTCCAGGCTGAGTATGTGGCCTACCATGCAGCCGAGATCGCCTGGAACCAGGGCGCCAAAATCCTGGTGCTCCCCACCATACCATTTGGTGTCAACACCGGTCAAATGGACGTCCCGTTTTGCATGAACATGAACCCCAGTACCCAGTTGGCGATCCTGAAAGACGTATGCGAAGTCCTGACCCGCCATGGCATCCAGAAACTGGTCATTTTTAACGGGCACGGCGCCAATCATTTCGTAGGGATCATCCGGGAATTGGCACTCTATTACCCTCAGCTCATGGTTTGTTCCCTGAACTGGTTTCAGAGCGCCCCTAAAAAAGGCATTTTTGAAGCGCCGGGGGACCATGCGGATGAGATGGAGACCAGCGTGATGATGCACATCGCACCGGAACTGCTGCTTCCTTTGAGCGAAGCCGGGGACGGGGCCGCAAAATCTTTTCAACTGCAGGCATTTAAAGAGGGATGGGCCTGGACCCAGCGACCCTGGACAAAAGTAACCAGGGATACCGGCTCCGGAAATCCGGCAAAAGCCACACCGGAGAAAGGCGCACAATTCCTCAAACTCACCATCGAAAATATTGCCCGTTTTTTCACCGGAATTTCCAACGCGACTGTGGACGAGTTGCTGAAGTACTCATAAGCCATGAAGAGAACGATCGTTGCAGGTCTCCTGCACTTATTTGCTGTGCTTGTATACGGCCAGGAAAGCCAGTTGGAGCCCTCGAAAAAGGATACCACAAAGACTGGATTGCTGGAAGAAATCATTGTAACCGCCCAGAAAACAGAAGAGCGACTTCAGCGGGTACCTATTGCCGTTAGTGCCATCACGTCCAGGCAGGTGCGGGAGTACAGGCTTTGGTCGCTCGAAGACCTCAGCACCCTCGCCCCCAACCTGTACACGGCCAATCCGGGAGACAATCGGAATGTCAGTTCAATCCGGGGCATCGCCACCACCTCCTATGATCCGGCCGTGGTGACTTATGTGGACGGGGTCAACCAGTTCAACCTGGACACCTATATTCCACAGTTGCTGGATGTGGAGCGCATTGAAATCCTGCGTGGACCGCAGGGTACTTTGTATGGCAGAAATGCCATGGGAGGTGTCCTGAATGTGATCACGCGGACACCGGTCAACAATACCCGTTTTTTTGGCGAAGTCAGCTTTGGCAATTTTAGCACCCAGCAATACAATGCAGGATTCGGAACCGGTATTATTCCGGGCAAACTATTTGTGGGATTCGCATTCCAGTACCAGGGAAGGGATGGTTATTACAGGAACCTGTTTACCGATAGCGATTTTGACGCACAATCGATGTTCTCCGGAAATTACTACCTGATTTATAAGCCGGCGCCCAAATGGAAGATCAGCCTCAATGCCAAGCATCTGAACCATCGGAACAAAGGGGCCTTCCCGCTGGCGCCGGATAAGGCAGCCGCTTTTGCGGATCCCTTTGTCCTGAACCAGAATGCCACGGCCACCATGCAGGACGATGGCCTGAACGCATCTCTTTCGCTGCAATATCTGGGGGAACGGGTGGAGTTCCACGCCCAGACCGCCTATCAGCAGAATAACCGGATATACGACAGGCCCCTGGACGGTGATTTTTCCCCCTTGGATATTGTGAGCATTTTTAACGACTATGGAAATGCATTCAACCGCGTGAGTGTATGGACCCAGGAGATCCGTTTCAACGGCAGACCCTCCGAAGAAAAGAAACTGCACTGGACGGCGGGAACCTTCCTGTTCAGCCAGGATAACCCCGTGAAACAGGCCACGATCTTTGGTGAGAATGCTCCCCTGCTGGGGTTCCCGGATTCCAACTTCGCACTCATTGGAACGAACCTTGGAAAGAGCAAGGGAGTGGCTTTTTTTGGCCAGGTTCGTTACCGGATCCTTCCCAAGTTGGAAATTACGGCCGGGCTTCGGTACGATTATGAGCAGCGGGAACTAGCCGTTCAGGGGGAATACCAGAAAGATCCCAACCCTCCTTTTGTCACCAGGCCGGATACCAGCGCTAGCAATGGCTTTCATGCAGTCTCGCCGAAACTTGGACTGAGTTACCAACTGGCCGAATCAAACCTGCTCTACCTGCAGTATAGCAGGGGATTCAGGGCCGGCGGCTATACCTCTTTGTCTACGGATCCTTCTCAGCCTCCTCTTTTTGCCTACGATCCTGAGTTTAGTGACAACATTGAACTGGGTTGGAAATTCCAGGGTTGGAAAAATCGTTTGAGGTTCAATGCCGCGTTGTTTTATACCCGTGTCCAGGATGCACAGGTTCCAACCCTCGTGCTGCCCGATGCTTTTACCGTGATCCGGAATGCAGGATCCCTGAGCAGCCAGGGGTTTGAATGGGAACTGACGGTACTCCCCCTGAAAGGATTGGAGATCCAGTATAATGCAGGTTGGCTGAAGAGCAGCTACCAGACCCTGCGTCTTTCTCAGAATGGACAGGAGGTGAACTACGATGGCAACCAACAGGTTTTTTCGCCCGCATCCACTTCACTGGTCATGGTGCAATATGGCCTGCCGGTTGGGATTGGAAAGCAATGGTATCTCACGGTGCGCGGAGAATGGATCCGGAATGGCAAACAATACTTCGACCTGGCCAACCAGATTTCCCAGGATGCATACAACCTGTTCAATCTCCGCGGCGGCGTTCAGTTTAAAAACTACGGCCTGCATGCCTGGATCCGGAACCTGGCGGATGAAACCTACATCGCCTATGCCTATGATTTTGGCGGTGTGCACCTTGGAAACCCAAAGACCTACGGGGTGACGCTTTCTGCCAGGTTCTGATCAGCCTGAATATAAGAAACCCTCCGCGAGGAGGGTTTGCAAGCGTCGGGATGACTGGATTCGAACCAGCGGCCTCTTCGTCCCGAACGAAGCGCGCTACCGGGCTGCGCTACATCCCGTTTGTGTAATTGCGATTCCTTTTCTGACAAAAAACGGTCCGCTTTCGGGGCTTCGAAATTAAAGATTTAAAAGGGATTGATCAAATTGATTCCGAGTCCGGGTGCATCCGGAATCGAAAGCCGTCCTTCTTCATAATGCAGCCCGGTGGCCAGGTCTTCCGCGAGCAGCAGGGGCCCATCGGCATCGAGGTAATCAACCAGTGGACTCAGATGTGCCATGGCCGCTGTACCGATGGTGGATTCGTTCATACAACCCAGCATGATTTTTAATCCCAGTTGCCGGGCTTCCCGGATCATGCGGAGTGCGGGGGTGATGCCGGAGCATTTGGTCAGCTTGATATTGATGCCATGAAAGAATCCGGCACATTTTTGCACGTCCTGCTCAGACACGCAGCTCTCATCCGCGAAAAGAGGAAGCGGTGATTGGGCGATGAGCGTTTTCATATCATCCCAGCCATCTTTAGCCAGGGGCTGTTCCACCAGCTCAACTCCGAGATCCCTGCAGCGATTGATTTTTTCCGTCGCTTCCTGCAATTGCCAGCCAGCATTGGCGTCTACGCGAAAAGCGGCATCCGTCTGCATCCGGAGGAATTCCAATCGCTCCAAATCACCCTCCGTACCCACTTTAATTTTATAAACGGGCCATGTTTTCTCCACCATTTTCGCTATCATGACATCCGTAGTGTCGATCCCGATGGTATAGTCTGACACCAGGCACTTTTTCTCTGCAATACCAAACAAACGATATAAGGGCGTACGCCTGATTTTGCCGTAAAGATCCCAGCCTGCCATATCCAGTGCACAGACCAGGAAGGGGTTTTTGGGGAAGAGGTGATGCAGGAAATGCCAATAGCGGGCGGGGTCTGTCAGTGCGAATTTGCCAACCATGTTTTTTTTCCGCTCCAGGTCTTCAGCCATCTGTTCAACCGTGATATCGTAGTAAGCAATTGCAGGCGCTTCTCCATAACCGCGGATGCCGTTCCATTCAAGGCAGACGATGAAGGTAGGCTGATGCGTCTTCGTGCCCTTTGAAATGGTAAAGGGGTAGCGGAACGGCAGGTTTTCAATCCGGTAGGAAAGGTTCACGGGGTGATGATTTAGAGGCGACCGCTATCGAGGACCTGTTGACGGACTTCTTCGTTGAAAGAATTTTCCCTGATCAAGGTTTCAAGGGGCAGATGCATCCGGTATCTCCAGTAATGTTTGGGATTGGCCGGTACATTGATGCGCTCTTCAAGCGGGTTTTCCCGCCTAAGGTCCGGGCTCATGCCCATAAGGTCCTGGAACTGGAAGACGCTCCATTGCGCCGGAGAATAGAGATGTTGAAGAATCAAGGCTTTGGAAATCCAGGGCTCGCAGAAATAAGGAACCTGGCCATATTGGCCCAGTTCATGGGTATAGAAATTCTGGATGCGGTCCCGGCTTTCCTCCCACCATTCTCGGATGGTGGACATATCGTGCGTAGACGGCGTGACTACGGACAAATACGGAGCGTCATTGGGATGGAAGAATTCTTTTTTGGGGTCCTTAGGCATGCGTTGAATCTCCAGGCTCAGGATACCAAGTTGCTTCATAACATCCGGTACACAGTCGGGCACCATCCCCAGGTCCTCCCCGCAGATCAGCATGTCCGTGGTTCGTTTCAGGGCCGGTAATTTCTTCATGGCCTCTCTCCTCCAGAATTCGTCCTGGCGGCGGAAGAAATAGTTTATGTACAGGGATTTCAATGGCTCTTTCATTTCAGTCTGTAAATGTCTGAATGAAGAAGTGGACTCCATATTGAAGCGAAAATGGAATTTGCCGTCCAATGTCTTATCAGGGAACAGGATCACATTCGATAGGAGGTCAAACAGACCCTGTTTCAACCGATCATTGACATCAGATTTTTCCTTTGCGGAGAACCAGGTTTCCACCTTGCGTTGCGTGTTGTATGCCTCCAGAAGTTGAAAATGTCCCTGGTATACCTGCTCCAGGAACGGACGCAGGTTTTTCTCAAACGGTCCAAACAGTTCCCAAAGGACCGCATCTGTGATATAAGGCTGGCAAAAACGCTGGTAGCTGAATGGAATTCCTCTTTCTGCAAACTCATTTTGATCCACCGGTATGGCAGGCACGAAATGCCCCATGATGCCTTCTACCGCATCGTAGGGAATGGACCATATCCTGAAAAAACCGAGGATATGATCAATCCGGAATGCGTCAAAGTAACGGCTCATCTGTTCAAAACGCTTTCTCCACCAGGAGAAGCCATCCTCCTGCATCCTCGTCCAGTTATAGGTGGGAAAGCCCCAGTTCTGACCGCGCACGGCAAAATCATCAGGGGGAGCGCCAGACTGCATATCCATATTATACAATTCCGGTTCCATCCATGCGTCAACGCCATAACGATTGATGCCGATGGGGATGTCGCCCTTCAGGATAATGCCATGCTTATTGGCATATTCATGAGCATCTTTCAACTGCAGGTGCAGGTGGTATTGGGTGAAATAATGAATCGCAATTTTGTCGAAATGCTTTTGGGAAGGACTGCAGAATTTTTCAATCGCTTCCGCGTCAAAAACCGCATGATGTTTCCAGGTGGTAAACTCTGCTGTCTTGTGTTTATCCCTGAGGTAGCTGAATGCAGCGTAGGGTTGCAGCCAGTACCTGTTCTGTTCAAAGAATTTCCGGTAATCCTCCGTGGCAAATACCCTTTCTTTCAACAGGATAAAAAGGTCTTCAATGACGTTCCATTTAGTTTTCAGAACAGCTTCGAAGTCAACCTCGGGAAGTTCGTTTAACTGTTTTTGTTTCTTATGAAGGGAACGAATGCTGGCGCTGAAATCTTTGCCCGCCACCTTTTCCAGGTTGAGAAAAATGGGATGAAGGGCGAAGGCCGATATGGCGGAATACGGGTATGAGTCTTCCCAGGTGCGGGTGGTTATGGTATCATTGACGGGCAGGATCTGAACCATTTTAAAGCCAAGCATCTTGCACCAGTCCACCAGTTGCCGGATATCCGTAAACTCGCCGATGCCAAAACTCTGCCGGGTTCTCAAACTGAATACCGGAATGGCGATGCCAGCACCTTTCCAGCTTGTATTGGGCAAGTGGGCAAATCCATCATGAAGGATCGTGACTTTTTTCTTGCCCCTGGTTTCATACAAGATCCGGTTTGAACCGGTTTCGAACACAACAAACCGATTTTCCGTGTGATTCCAGACACCATATTTATAGGTCATGGGAAAATCCTCACGGGACAGGTTCAGTTTAACCACCCACCAGTCGCCTTCCTTATTCATCAGGACCGACTTGGAAGCATCCCATCCGCCCAGTATTTCAGAAATGCCACAGATACAAAGCTGTTCATCCTTATGCAACAGGGGCGCTTTTACTTTCAGGACATGGGTATGGCCCCTGTAGGGTTTGGGTTTATGGGCATGTGCGGCGGATGGAAGCAGTACTTTCTGAAAAGGGGCGGAAAAAAAGACATTGTCGAACTCACCGGCATGGTTCCAGGTATCGATGACCTGTATCTCTTCAGCGGTTATTTTATTTACTTCTATGATCCGGTCATTTCCCCATTCCTGTACTGGCTCCTGACCTTCCTGGAAAAGAATATAGCTGTATTGAATATGAGTAGGAACAAATTCGGCATTGCTCAGATCCAAAGAAAAATGCCAGAACTGATCATTATAATACGACATTCCGGAAGCTTCGTTCAAAACCCCATTTCCAAGTGCAGGGATATTTCCGGATATGCCCAGTTGCTGGCCATAGGATGTTTGGAAACGGAGAAAGAAATGGATTTTCATCTTGGCAATTCGTTTGGTCGATAAAAATAAGCCTTTCGGCAAATCGGTGTAAAAAATACACATTAAAAGCCGAACCGCTTCTGAACCAGCGGCTGAATTTTTTTAGTTTCCTGCCCTCCCCTATCTTCGTGAAAATTTACGGTACATGGAAAAAAAATCAACCCGCGGTTACTGGATGCTTTTCTTTCTGTCCATCGCTTTCGCCGTTGGGGTTTGGTTTTTTATGCCTGCCATGATCTCCCTCACCCTGGTTCCGATCCTGACCTTCTTTGTGAAGGCATTGGATATCATCTAAAGTAACTCCTTTTTTGGGCCGGATGCATTCCGGCAGATCCACTGGCACGACCCCAAACTGGGTATTTTCGCACGTCTGTATACTCCAATCGGGTATTCCATCACCCGCTTACGCCACTCTTCCGGGTTATAAATCGCTTATCCTAAGCAGCTTCGTCTTAACATAACATTTGTAACAATGGAGAACCTTTTGCGTCTTTTAATGTAATTAGATGCAACCAGTTCTTTGAAAATAATTCATGAAAAACGTCGTTATAGTTGGCGAGATCATTGAATGAATTTTGAAAATGGGCAAAATTTAGTAGATTTCAAAATTACTTAACAATCGACCTATGAAAATCCAAATCTTAAGAGTACCTTTGCATTGCCATTTGAAATAAACCTGATCCGCCTCTCCCAATCAACCAACTGCAGTATCAAGGGAGTAAATTATTCAACGAGCGGCGTTATTCAAAACAAAAAACGACCATTCAAAAGCGTTTTGAACCATACATAGTAATATGTAATGCATAGTAGTAGTCAAAGGATATATCTTTACAATACAATAGAAGAAAAAAGACCAAAAGACAGACATTTTAATCAGATCGTTTATGACACGCAAGAACAGCACAGTGAATCCAAAGGCAGGAACACTAAAACAGACAAACAGGGCTTTACAAACCAACCGTCAATCCGGATTTGTAAAAAGTATTGCCTTCGCCCTTTTACTCTCCATGACTGTACCGGCCATGTCCCATGAGCAGGGCGATGCCGTCGACACAGGAGTGGGTATTATTGAAAGGATTGACAGGCAAAATCCGGAAAACTGCTGTCTGGCCAGTGAGCCCACCGTGAAACAGGTGAAACTCTCCATGCCGTCCAGGGAAATGATCCGGAAATCCGACAGTGAAGCCATTAAGAACCTGATGCAGTCGCTCACCGAAAACAAGCTTCATGCCCTCCGTTTCTGGTTGGCCAGGGCCGACCGGGAGATGAGTTGGAACTTTGAAGGTGAATATGCCGTGAAAGGAAATATGAGCCCCTCTGCCGGTGATACAGAAATCATGGTCCAGTTCAACGCGGAGAATCTCGCACCCATTCATTCCATGCAGTTTGTAAAAGCTGATGTGGATATGGTCGATTTCTTCCAGCTTGACAATGAAGGGCTTCGGTTTTCCGAGGTGTCTTTAGCACGAGCAGATGAGGAAATAAATAGCGTATTCAGCATTGACGAGACCCAAATCTCTGTTCCTTGTGCGGCTGACTATGCAAATGCCGATCGTTCCATGGCAATTCCTGGAGAAAAATCCGTACAGAGAAGCATCGCTTTCGTAGGTAAAAGCTACGAGAGGTTCTAAAGATAGCAGTTGGTTTTGGTTGGTACCGCATTAACCTGCGGTCAAAAAGAAAAACCGGTTCTGAAAGACCGGTTTTTTACATGAATAAAGCGACCCCGGGGTCGCTTTATTCATTACCAGGTATCATAAGCCGGATTCTGTAGGGATTTCATGAAGAAACCCTGACCATCATTTATCTGTTCCCGGTGTTGCCATCGGGAATCAATCTGCCTACCCTTCCCCGTGTCCCAAAGGGAGCCATGAACGAGTCATCCATGTCCATTCCGCCTTTCGGCGCATTGGCCCGGAGATATACGTGGCATTTCAGCACGCAAGGTTTACCCCCTGAAGACATTACTGCCTCCAGACGCGGGCTCTTACCCCGCGTTTTCACCCTTTCCACCGCTTTGCGATGGTGGTTATTTTCTGTGGCACTATCTGTTCCGCCAGAAGCGGACCCGGCTATTCACCGGTGCGATGCTCTATGCTGTCCGGACTTTCCTCCTTTCCTGTCAGGAAAAGCGATGGCCGGTACCTGGTTTCCATGAGAACCGTAAAATTACAGGATTGCGGAGGAACAGCGGTTTCAATACTGAAAATAAATCTCAGTGGCGCCGAAGCCGTACAGGGGATGAAACTGGTTCACAAACGACTTCACTTCCTTTTTTTGGCGCAGGATATCATGGATTTCATCCCTCAGCCTGCCCGTACCCACCCCATGGATCACAATCAAACTGCCCTGGTGGTGGTGGAGGGCATTTTCGTAGAATTTTTCAAAGGCACTCAACTGCATGTCAAGAATCTCCGGAACCGGCAGCGATTTCCAGTTGTCCGTCAGCTTGTCGATATGCAGGTCCACCACCGTCCTCAAGTGTGCGGATTCCGAGGAGCGCGATTGCTTTGCATGGAATTTAAAGCCGGCATGATCCAGTCTGCCAAAATCCAGTCCCGGACCTTCAGGTTTTAACGGCCATTCCTCCAGCAGCGGAATATGAAAATGGGCTTTCTGCCGCAAGCGCATTTCTTCCACCTGTTTGAATACCTGTTTGGCCTTTGGCTTATACACGGATTCATAGTGGGAGGCCCTTTTTTTATCCGTTTGCCTGAGGGTGAATTCAAACACAAGCCTGGGTACATCATTCAACCGGTCGAAGGGAAAGTCATGGAGATAGTTGTCTGAAAAAGGAAGGATTTCGTTTTTCAGTTCGATGTCCTTAACCCGGTCGTAAAAAAGCTGGTAATGCGCAATCAATGCATCCTCTGTCTGGTTAATGAGGTATAGTTTGAAGTAATCTACCACATCATCATCAAAAACATCTTTGTCGAACACCGGCATCCAAACCAGCCAGATCCCCGTCCCAAGGCCATAACGGTTTGTTTTTTTCTCCGGTTTGAGGTCCTCCACAAAGACCTTTCCCCTGGAGGGGGCAACGGGCTTCGGTTTGCTGAATTTCTGGAAATAGGGAAAATCGATCTGATCTGTGTAGACCGGAAACGTCACGCCCCCTACATCCACCATCACCATCTTCTTATTGATAAAATCCACGATAACCCCTTCTTCACCGGAATGGATCAACAAGACCTTATCCCCCAACTGATACTTCATGCGTGCGCCCGTTTGATGCCTGTAAAATTACAGATCGCCCTTCAAATGTTTCAGGCATTGTTTGCTGCGGCCCCGGCAAGTTTGCTTTTCCTGTACCCATACGTGAAATAGATGGCCAGGCCGATGGCCATCCATCCAAAGAAAACCATCCAGCTTTTGGCAGGGATTTCGATCATCAGGTAGGCGCAACACAAAACGCCCATCACGGGAATGAGGGAGTAATTGCGGAGAAATGAAAAAATGGCCGTCAGGGCAAAAACAACCAGGAATACAAGCAGCAGGACTTCCTGGTATCCTTCGTCTGATATATTGGCAAAGGCATCCCCGATCCTACCGCGAAATCCCCACACAAAAAGGACAAAGAGGGCCGGCACAATCCATTTCCCGTTGAGATAAGGCAGGTTGAATTTGCCTGCCTGTTTTGCGATCCTGGGCAGCAGGAGTACGCCGCCACTTACCAGGACAAAGGCAAAGAGGGTGCCGATGCTGGTGAGGTCCGTCATCAGCTTGTCGTCCACAAAAAGCACCAGGATGCCTACCAGCAGTCCGGATACGATCGTGGCGAATGCGGGGGTCTGAAAATTAGGATGGATCTTTCCAAACTTCCGCGGCAGCAGGCCATCCCTGCTCATGGACATCCAGATCCGTGGCTGGCCCAGCTGGAAGACCAGTAACACGCTGGTGGCAGCCACCACAGCGCTGACGGAGATGATAAAACCAATCTTGCTGAGGTTGATTTTGTCAAAGACATAGGCTAGTGGATCGGTTACGCCTTCGAATTCCTTATAATTCACCATGCCTGTGATGACCAGCGCCGTTACCACATAGATGACGGTGCAAATCAGGAGGGAATAAAGCATGCTGCGCGGCAGGTCTCGCTGCGGGTTGGAACATTCTTCGGCGGTGGTTGAAATGGCGTCAAAGCCAATATAGGCAAAGAAAACGGCGGACACCCCTTTCAGCACGCCGGAAGCACCGTTTGGAAAAAAGGGCACCCAGTTCGAAGTTGTTCCTTCTGAAAAAATATACCAGAGTCCGATCACGGCAACCAGCACCAGGACTGCCAGTTTGAGGATCACCATTCCGTTGGCGGTCCGTTTGCTTTCGTGGATCCCGATGTATGCCAATACGGTCACGAGGCAGACGATGATAAAGGCGGGAAGGTTGACGATGAATTTAAACCCGGCAATCGTAGGTGCCTGGGTATAAACCAGGGTGTCCAGCGCTTTGCCGTTGGCCACCGCATCCTGGTAGGCCATCCGGGCCGTCTGGTAGCCGGTGGTCAGCCAGTTGGGCAGGTGAATATTAAATGAATGCAGGATATTATTGAAATAGGCACTCCATGAAATGGCTACCACGATGTTGCCAATGGCGTACTCAAGGATCAGGGCCCAGCCGATGATCCATGCCACCACTTCCCCGAAAGTTACATAGGAATAGGTATAGGCACTACCGGAGACGGGTACACGGGAGGCAAATTCCGCGTAGCAAAGTGCCGTGAATCCACAGGTGACTGCGGTCATCAGGAAAAGGAAAATAACGCCGGGGCCTCCGTTGAATGCGGCTGCGCCGATGGTGGAAAAAATGCCGGCTCCAATGACAGCCGCCACACCCATAAAAGTAAGGTCCCTTACCCCCAGAACCTTATGCATGCCCGGTCCTCCATGCCCGTCAGTATGCCCCTGGGCGGCTTCTTTGATGATTTTTTCGAGTGATTTTTTGCGCAGTGGCGACTGGGACATAGCAACGGTTTAGCGGTCAAGATACGACAAAACAGGATTGAGCATTCCAGATTAACCGTTCATCGCGCCAACTCACTTATCCCGCTGCACCAGGTAATGTATGAGGTCCGTCATGGGCTTTTTTCGTACCGAGAGGACGGCTACATCTTCCATAAGCGCATGGGCTTGCTCTACGAAGCTGTTTTTCAATTCCCTGGCCCATGCGTCTACACCAACGGCGCGGAAAATCTCCAGGACTTTTGCAACTTTTTCCGATTCATCTGTACTCATGAGTCGCCTGAGCTCCTTCTTCTCTTTCTCAGGCGCAGTTTCCAGGGCATGGATCAGGAGAAAAGTTTTTTTATTTGCCAGGATATCTCCTCCCACCTGCTTGCCGAATTTTCCGGGATCTCCAAATGCATCCAGGTAATCGTCCTGAATCTGGAACGCAATCCCCAGCTTCTTTCCAAATGCGTAGAGCAATTGCTGATTGCCCTCTCCCGCTCCTCCCAGGATGGCTCCCATGCGCAGGCTGGCTGCCAGCAGGACCGAGGTTTTGAGGGTAATCATGTGAATATATTCATCCAGGCTCACTTCCGCTCTCTGTTCAAAATCCATATCCAGTTGCTGGCCTTCGCAAACTTCCCGCGCTGTCTGATTGAAAATATGGATGATCTTTTTCAGGTAGCGTCCGTCGAGTTTATTCAGATAGTCATAAGCCGTGACCAGCATCACGTCTCCGCCCAGCAAGGCGGTAGGCTCCCCGAAACGGGCGTGTACCGTAGGCATTCCCCTTCTCAAAGGAGCCTTGTCCATGATGTCATCATGGATGAGCGTGAAATTGTGGAACAACTCGATGGCTGCTGCCATCGGGTATGCGTCCGGGTTGATGTCATCAAAGAGTTCGTTGCCCATCAGGCACATGACCGGCCGGACGCGCTTGCCTCCCAGGCCCAGGAAATAGTGCGCAGGGTCATACAGTGTTGCGGGTTGTTGCGGGAAATGCCGATGGTTGAAGTACTGTTCAAATGACGTCAATAAGCTTTCAAAACTTTGCATAGAAATCGTTCGCGCAATCCTTACGACTGCTTTCCTTTTTTCTTTTTTGTTTTCGTTTCTTCCGTACCATCCACTTCCAGCACCCATTCATAATCCAGTTGCCGTTTGGTCAGGTTGCCGGCAATGACCTTGATGCGGACCCGGTCTCCCATTTTGAAACTCCTGCCGCTCCTGCGGCCCACCAGACAGTAATCTGCCTCAATATGCCGGAAATCATCGTAATCCTGCAAGCTGAATACGCTCACGAGTCCCTCACATTTATGGTCAATGGTTTCTGCCCAGAATCCGAAACTGGCCACGCCGCTGATGACGGCATTGAACTCCTCGCCCAGGAACTGCTTCATGTATTCCACCTGCTTATACTTGTTGGCCGCACGTTCCGTTTCCATGGCAGCCCGCTCACGCTCACTGCTATGCCTGCATTTCTCTTCCAGTTTTTTCTCCGGCTTCAATTTGTTCCGCAGTGCCTGATCCAGGATGCGGTGAACCAGGACATCCGGATAACGACGAATGGGCGAAGTGAAATGACAATAAAATTCAAAGCCAAGGCCATAGTGGCCGATATTCTCTGTGCTGTAGATGGCTTTGGCCATGGTGCGGATGCCCAACTGTTCAAGCACGTGTTGTTCCGGCTGCCCGCGAACGGCCTGTAGCATGGTGTTGAAAGAGTGTGCGATGGCGGCCGGTGTCTTGGTGTCAAAACTGTGGCCATACTTACGCGCGAAATCCATGAATGGAAGGAGCTTTTCCTCATCCGGCTGGTCATGGATGCGGTAAGGAAAAGGAACTTCCTTTTTATTCACCCGGATGCCTGACATGTACGTAGCCACTGTACGGTTGGCCAGCAGCATGAATTCTTCGATGAGCTGATGCGCTTCTTTGCTTTCCTTCACCACGATCCCAATGGGCCTGGCTTCCTCGTCCAGTTTGAAGCGGACTTCCTGAGACGAAAAATTGATGGCCCCGCTTTTGAAGCGGGCCTTGCGGAACTTTTGGGCGAGGTCGTTCAGCAGAAGGATTTCCGCAGCATAATGCCCCTGCTTTTTTTCAATGATTTCCTGCACGTCCTCATAGGTAAACCGGTGATTGGAATGCATCACCGTTCTGCCTATCCATTGACTTTTAATTTCGCCTCTGGCGTTCATTTCATAGATGCAGGAGAAGCTGAGTTTGTCTTCGTGGGGACGGAGGGAACAAAGTTCATTGCTGATGCGCTCGGGCAGCATGGGCAGGACCCGGTCCGGCAGGTACACGGAAGTGGCTCTTTCATAGGCACTCTTGTCCAACGCCGTCTCCGGCTCCACGTAATAACTTACGTCCGCGATGTGCACGCCAACTTCGAAAATGCCTTTCCGGACTTCCCGGAAACTGATGGCATCATCAAAGTCCTTTGCGTCCACAGGGTCGATGGTGAAAGTGAGTATGTCCCGAATATCCTTGCGGTCATCAATTTCAGCGTTGGAAATAATATCCGGAATGCGGGCTGTCTCTTCAATCACTTCATCGTCGAAAGTCAGGGGAAAACCATTTTCCACCAGGAGTTCCTTCATGGCCAGGTCATTGGCATTTTCTCCCGCCAACACAGAGACCACCGTACCTTTTGGGGTGCGATCGTCTTTGTTCCAGTTGGTCATCCTTGCCACTACCCGGTCTCCGTCTTTTGCTCCGTTCAGTTGGGAAAGCGGGATAAAGAAGTCAGGCATGGGTTTCTGGCTGTCCGGCAGAAAGAAAGCGAAATCCCTGGTTACTTCCACCTGCCCTATGAATTCTGTCTGCTTTCTTTCCAGGACTTCCGTTACGACGCCCTGCACGCGACCCGTCTGCAGGTTCTCGCTCTTCACCTGGATGCGCACTTTGTCTCCATGGAAGGCACGGTTGAAATCTGATGGACGGACGAGGATATCTTTTTGCATGCCCTCTACGATAACATAGCCCATGCCGGTGCGGGTAATGTCCAGGATGCCGGTCAATTGACGGGAAACCGGCCTTTGTTTTTTCTTGTTGTTTGAATTTTTCCGCCCCATACGCTGCAATACGCTTTTTCAAATCCTTCAGGCAGGTTTTTGCTCGTCTTCCTGGCTGAAATGCTGCACGAAATGTACAACTAAATCATTGAAGTTTCGGGCGCCGGAGAAGAGAAAGCGAACCCCGATGGGCAGGACAAAAAAAGGCGCATCGGCCAGTTCATCCCCATATTTGAGCAGGCGCACCGCGTCTTTTTCCGTGGTGATGATGATTTTCTCCCGGGCATCCATCGCATCATACCTTTTCCTGATTTCCCGGATATCATCCACGGAAAAAATATGGTGATCGCTGTAATAACAAGCTTCATAGGTCTGTGTTTCGTCATGCAGGTACTTCTTCAAGGGCTCCGGGTTGGCGATGCCACATACCAGCAGGACTTCCATTTCCTTGTGGAGGTGAATGGGCTTGCGACTCACCAAATGGTAAGGATTCCCGTACTGGATGGATGTGAAAAATACCTGTTGCCTGGGCAGGGGGTTCAGTTTTTGCCGGATGACGCGGGATTCCTGCTCGCTGAGCTCCGGTCTGCATTTGGTCACCACGATGATGTCTGCGCGGGATGCACTGTTTTTCTGATCCCTCAGGCCGCCGGTAGGCAGGAAAAAATCATCCACGTAAAGGTCTGTGCATTCCGTGAGCAGGATATTCAGGCCGGCGCGTATGGGCCGGTGCTGAAAGGCGTCGTCCAGGATAATCAGCTGGGTGGAAGGCACATCATAGAGCAATTGCGGGATCGCTTCATTCCTGACCTCACCCACGGCCACGGATATCTCCGGATGCTTGAGGTGGAACTGCATGGGTTCGTCTCCAATTTCGAGGGCTGTTGAATCCGGACCTGCCAGCAGGTAGCCCTTGGTTCGACGCATATAGCCCCGGCTCAGAGTGGCCACTTTATAATGCTCCTTGAGCAATCCCGCCAGGTATTCTACCATCGGTGATTTCCCCGTACCCCCCACCGAGAGATTGCCTACGCAAATGATGGGAAGGTTAAAGGATCCCGACTTCAGGATCTCTTTGTCGTACATCCAGTTGCGCAGGATCACCACCGCTCCGTAAAGGAGGGCAAAAGGAAAGAGCAGGATCCTGAAGGATCGTAAAAAAATATTATTCAAATGCATATATGCGTTCCGGCGTCACCACATAGTCCAGCCTTACGTCAAAGGTATCGGTATCCTCTATGCTTTCCTCGGCTTCAAAAAAAGAAAGCCCCAGCTTAATGGTGCCTGCGTTGCAGGCAGAGAGAAAACGATCATAGTATCCTTTCCCATAACCCACCCGCTGACCATTGCGGTCAAAGGCCAGCAGAGGCACCAGGACCATGTTGATCTGATCAATGTCCACCGCCGCTCCATTGAACGGTTCTGGAATGCCCCAGCGGTTAACCGTCCAGGTGGTTTCCTCATCCACCTGGAAATGCTCCATATCCCTTGAACCCGGAACCACTCTGGGTGCGGCCACTTGCAGACCGGGATGACGGAATTTCAACCATCGAAGCAGGGGCTCTGGGTCAGGTTCCCTGCTCTCCTCCAACGGGACGTAGGCATGCACCAGATGAAGTGGGGGCATCTCCACTTGCTGGAAACGGATCAGGAGCAGATCCTGTAATTTCAGGACATCTCTTTCAGTGAGTTCTTTACGGCGCTCCCGGTAAATGGCCCTGGCTTCCTGTTTGTTCATGGTGCAGTCAACATTTGGGTGGATAGCAAACCGGATGCGGCGCTGATAAATCCTGCATCCAGCCTGGCCGCTAACGGAATCTTTCCAAGGATCGGGATATCCGTCCACCTGCTGATCTCATCCTCATATTGCATGAAATCATCCATGAATATCCAACCACGGATACGGATACCCGAAGATTTCAGTTGCTTTGCGGTGAGCAGGGAATGATTGATGCTGCCCAGGTAATTTCTGCTGACCAGGATGACCTCTGTCTCCAGGCGCTGGATGAGGTCCAGGATAAAAGCATCTTCATTCAGGGGAACCATCAGTCCTCCGGCACCTTCAATGATCAGGACATTTTTGCTCTGGTTCCGAATGTCCAGGTAATCCTTTTGTATATTGTCCAGGCTGATCCGGATTCCTTCCAGCCTTGCGGCGATGTGGGGCGAAGCGGGTAAACGCAGCGTGTAAGTGGATGGAAAGACCCGGCAACCGGGATGAGTAACCAATGAATTCACCATATCTGCGTCTGTTCCCTCTTCATATCCACTCTGTACGGGTTTCCAGTAATCCGCCTGCAAAGCCTGCATGAGGATGGCGCTGGCCACCGTTTTCCCCACGCCTGTCCCGATGCCGGTGATGAAAAATGTGTTCATGATGCCTGGTCTGGCCGGTTGGTGAAAATGGAAAACAGGGTGGTCCCGTATTTCCTTTCCGTTCTGAAAAAGGGGAAACGCTGATAGTCGTTTCGCGGTGTATGTTCCAGGATAAACCAGCCACCCGGCTTCAGCAATTCATGGGCGAAGACCAGCCTGGGCAATTCATCGATCTCCGCAAGGGCATAGGGTGGTCCGGCAAAGATGAAGTCAAATGTCTTGTTGCAAGTCCGGATATACTTGAAGACATCCATCTGGATCACCTGCAGGTGATCGAGTCCAAGTTTTTGTGCGGAACTGGCGATGAATCGATGCATCTGCGGATCTTTTTCTACGATTATCTGTTTCCGGGCCCCCCTGGATGCCAGTTCAAAACTGATGCTGCCCGTGCCGCCAAACAAGTCCAGGGTCTCCAGGGTTTCGATGTCCAGGTTATTCTGAATGACGTTGAAAAGTCCCTCCCTGGCAATATCGGTTGTGGGCCTGGTATGCGGCATTTGCGCGGGTGGCTGAATCCGCCTCCCTCCCAGTTTTCCACTGATTATCCGCATGCTGCCAGCATGATTTGGGGTGTAAAGAAATGCGCAGGGAAATTGGAACATTCAACGGGCAGGTCCAGGGAACCCGGGCTGGAATCCATCGAAATATGCCGGTAATATTTCTGCAACTCATGATAAAAAGGCGAGTCCAGCTCTACGAGACCCGATACATAAAGTGGTACTTCGTTGGGGTCCATGTTCAACTGTTCACAGGCGTTGAGCAGGTAATAGGAAATGTCTTCCGGAATTTCATAGGGGAAAACCTGTGCCAGATAAAGCCGGCCCTGCATAAAAACGACCAGGGATATCTGCTGATGATAGACCTGGACATACAAAAATTGTGCAGGCAACTGATCCGCCCTTCTGGTCAGGCAGGCCAGCAGGCTGGTGAAACTGTGGCCATGCGTGGCCAGTGGAAAAGCTTCATGCAGGGATTTTCGAATTTCCCCCCTCAACCGGTAGTAATTTCGGATATCCGTCCCCGTAATGAGTTCTTCCATCTCTCCATCCGGCTCCAGGTCTCCGTGCACCATATTCAGGGCCAGTTTCGCAAGACCTTCCTGATGCATTTTTTCTGGCATCAGGACCTGTTCCCCGGTGAAATGGAACACCTGCTGTTTTTCCCATTTCATTTGCCGGGACGGGTGGGCCTGCAGGATTCTCTCATAAGATTCCACGGCCTGGCCGGAGGGAAACCGGGCATAGTCAAGTGCAATGATCCGGTTAGCCATGGGTTGCCAGGAAATAAACGCCAGGTGGGATTCCCCGGCTTCGATCAAAAGCCGCGCATTTTCCGGGTGCTGTGCCGGATCGAAACTGCCCAGTTGAAATATGAAATCACCCATAACCGAATCTGCGCAATAATACGATAAAATGGGCTTCGCCCGATCTGCGCCATTATCGTAGGTTTGCCGCCGGAATCAATTTGTCAATGACCACCGGCAGTCTCCAGTTAAAGACAAGTAACCGTCAAATACTGTCCATCGCGATGCCCATCAGCTTTGCGTTGCTGGTACCTCAGTTTAACTACCTCGTAAACAGCCTGTTTCTGTCCAGGCTGGGGGAAGGATTCCTTGGAGCGGCTGGGATTACTGGCGTATACTACCTGATATTTTCCGTCATTGGTTTTGGGTTGAATAATGGATTACAGGCGTTGATATCGAGGCGGGCGGGACAGGACAGGCTTGCCGAAATTGGCCCCCTCTTTGTCCAGAGTGTCTACCTGACCCTGGGCATATCCATGATAGGCATCATGGTCACTTATTTCATCGCGCCTGCAGTGCTGGAATCCCAGATTGATCCTCAGCTCCGGGAACAGGCCATTTCTTTCCTGAAGATCCGGATCTGGGGACTTCCATTTCTGTATTTATACCAGATGCGCAATGCCCTGCTGGTGGGCACCAATCAAAGTCGCCTCCTGATCTGGGGTACGCTGGCGGAGACGGTTTCCAATGTATTGCTGGATTATGCCCTGATCTTTGGTCATTTCGGTTTTCCCAGGCTTGGATTCAACGGTGCCGCCTACGCGAGCATCGCTGCGGAAGCTATTGGCATGCTGGCGGTTTTTGGCATCATCTCCCTGAAGCGACTGGATAAACGGTTCTCGCTTTTCAGCAACTGGAAGGTCCGGTGGAAAGAGATTTCACTTCTGCTGGAGCAAAGTTCACCACTCATCCTGCAGTATGCCATCAGCATCATCAGCTGGGAGTATTTCTTCATCCTGATCTCACATCATGGCAGACTGGCCCTGGATATCAGCCAGTTTATGCGCATCATCATGGGATTTTTCGGGGTCTTCATCTGGGCCTTTGCCGCAACCACCAATACGATGGTCAGCAATATCATCGGCCAGGGGAAAAAAGAACTGGTCCAACCCCTGATCCTTAAAATTGCCAAACTCAGCGTGGGATTTTCCCTGTTGCTCTTCATACCCCTCCAATTGTTTCCCGGACAGGTGCTGGGCCTGATGCAGGACAACCCGGGATTTGTCCGGGAAGGCATCCAGGTCATTCGTGTGGTGGCTGTGGCCATTATGTTGATGTCTTTCTCCACCATCTGGCTGAATGCCGTGACCGGAACGGGCAATACCAGGGTTAACCTGCTGATCGAATTTATCACCATTGTTCTTTACTGCATCTATATCTACCTGGTCCTGGAAAAATGGCATTTGTCCATTACCCTGGGTTGGATGAGTGAATGGCTGTACTGGCTGAGCATGTTCAGCATGTCCTTTTTCTATATCCGGAGCGGACACTGGAGGAAAAAAGAGGTATGAAATCGGGCTGCTGTTTTTCGAAAATGCTCAGGCATTTTCCGCTTCGTCCGGAATTTTCAGGTAAGAATGGTCCAGGTAAAAATGTTCGTTGAAGGTTTTACTGGAAACAGGGGTTGATTTAAGCACCCGGACCACCATCCAGATCACCAGGAAAGGGGAAAGCGTAAAAAGAGTCACCACCAGGGTATAACTGGCCCCCATGGCCAGCAGGCCTGTGTAAATAAAGAGAAACGCCGTGACAAACGCAATTGGGAACCAGGGAGATTTCATAGCCGCTTTATAATTAAACGCATCCCCTTTCCCAATGGTTCAAAAAAAATGCAGACCGAAGCCTGCATAATATTCAAAGAAATATAGTCTGTTTAAGAAGCTGCCTGTTCTTTTGGTGCTTTTTTCTTACCACTCTTTGGCGCAATCACCATCAACATTCGCTTGCCTTCCAGTTTGGGCAGTCCTTCCACCTGTCCCACTTCAGCCAGTCTCTCCGCAAATTTCAGCAGGACCAGCTCTCCCCTTTCCTTGAACATGATGGCCCGACCTTTGAACTGTACGTAGGCTTTGACCTTGTTCCCTTCCTTCAGGAAGTTTTCCGCATGCCTCGCTTTAAAGTCGAAGTCATGGTCGTCTGTACCAGGCGTGAAGCGGATTTCCTTGAGTTCGGCCGATTTGCTCTTGGCCTTCATCTCCTTTTCCTTCTTCTTCTTATCGTACAGAAACTTATTGTAATCGATGATCTTGCAAACGGGAGGATCTGCCTGCGGAGAAATCTCCACGAGGTCCAGTTCCTGTTGCTGTGCCATGCGCAATGCATCCTGGGTGGGATAAACACCCACTTCCACATTGTCTCCAACCAGCCTGACCTGGGGTACCCGGATATAGTGATTGATGCGATGTTCCGGTTCCCTGCGGGCGAAATTCCTGCCGCCCCTGTAACCGCCGGGGCCACCACTGCCCGCTTTGATGATCGTCTTTTTAGGTAATGCCATAATAAATGCGCCCTTCAACCGTCCGGCTATTCGGTGTTCAGGGCAGCGTCAAGGTTTAATGATGATTACTGCCGGTTATTTTTTTCCGCGGTCAAAGTAACGATAATTTCTGATAGCGGCACCATTCCCAGGTCGCCCTGCCCCTGTTTCCGGACCGAAACGGCTTTTTCGGTTTCTTCCTTCTCCCCAATCACGAGCATGTAAGGAACCTTGGCCAGTTCGGTATCCCGGATCTTTTTGCCAATTTTCTCATTGCGGTCGTCCAGTTCCGCCCTGATCCCCGCTTTGCGAAGGTCCTTCAAAACCTGCCTGCTATAATCGAGGAATTTATCGCTGATGGGGAGAATTTTCACCTGTACCGGCGCCAGCCAGAGCGGGAATTTACCGGCGTAATGCTCCAGCAGGAAACCGATGAATCGCTCGTGGGTACCCAACGGAGCGCGGTGGATGATCAGGGGCGTCTCGCTCTGGTTATCCTTGTTGGCAAAGCTCAGTTTGAACCTCCTGCCCTGCGCAAAGTCCACCTGGTTGGTGGCCAGTGTGAATTCCCTGCCGATGGCACTCCAGATCTGCACATCAATCTTGGGTCCATAAAAAGCCCCTTCATCAGGCACTTCCACATAAGGGATATTCGACTCCTTCAGGACCTGACGTACCATCTCCTCCGTTTCCAGCCAGAGTTCCGGCTCGTTGATGTATTTCTGACCCAGTTTGGCGGGATCATGCAGGCTGAGCCGCATGACATATTTGTCGATTCCGAAAATGCTGAAATATTTCAGGTACATGTCGTTCACCGCCCTGAACTCATCCGCGAACTGCTCCCGGGTGCAATAGATATGCGCATCGTTCATGTGCAGGCAACGCACCCGCATCAGCCCGAAGAGCTCGCCGCTCTGCTCGTAGCGATAGCAGGTACCGTACTCCGCTAACCGAAGCGGGAGGTCTTTGTAGCTGCGGGGTTCCGCATCAAATATCTTATGATGGTGCGGGCAGTTCATGGCCTTGAGGTAATATTTCTGCCCCTCCAGTTCCATCGGCGGGTACATGCTCTCCGCATAGTAAGGCAGGTGACCGCTGGTGAGGTAGAGGTTTTCTTTGGCGATGTGGGGGGTCACCACGCGCTTGTAGCCCGCTTCATATTCCGTTTCCTTGGCCAGGTTCTCCAGCTCTTCGATGATGACCGTTCCGTTGGGCATCCAGAGGGCAAGGCCGGGTCCGATGTCGTCATCAAAGGTGAAAATCCCAAGCTCCTTACCCAACTTCCGGTGATCCCTCTTCTTCGCCTCTTCCAGCATGAGCAGGTATTCATCCAGTTCTTTCTGGTTGGGGAAACTGACGCCGTATATGCGGGTCAGCTGCTTGTTTTTTTCATCGCCCTTCCAATAAGCCCCTGCAATGCTGGTGAGCTTGATGGCCTTGATCAGGCCGGTATGGGGGATGTGGGGGCCGCGACAAAGATCCGTGAATGCACCCTGGGTATAGAAGGTGATCTGTCCGTCTTCGAGGCCGCCCAGCAGGTCCAGTTTGTATTCATCGCCCTTATCAGAAAAATAGGCCAGGGCTTCCGCTTTCGGCACCTCTTTCCGCTGGTAAGCGTTGTTCTGCTTCGCCAGCTCACTCATTTTGCTCTCCAGCTTGCGCAGATCCTCCTCTGACATGGTCTGATCCCCCAAGTCCATATCATAATAGAACCCCTTGTCCACAGCCGGGCCTACCCAGAATTTCACGCCGGGGAACATGGACTCTACGGCCTCTGCCATCAGGTGGGCCGAAGAATGCCAGAACGTGCTCTTGCCATCCGCATCATCCCAGGTCAGTAATTTTAGCGATGCATCCTGGTAAATGGGCCGGGACGCGTCCCAAACCTGTCCATCCACGGAGGCGGCCAGGATCTTGCGCGCAAGGCCTTCTGAAATTGACCGCGCGATGTCCATCGAACTGGTGCCAGGCTGGAATTCCCGGACTGCTCCGTCCGGGAAGGTTATTTTTATCATCGGAATCCAATGTTTATCATTGCAAAGCATCCTGCGGGAAGCCGTTTCAGGGCTGAAAGGGCCGTTCATCCAAAGGACTGCAAATTTAACGATGTATTGGGTAAGAAAGGCTTTAATTCACAATAATTTGCCCTGAATTGAGAGAACACATGAGGTGGAGGTTTACAATTTTTCTGATTTTCTGCTTTTTTTCGCTCTCCGTATCCGCACAAAAACTGAGCGGACAATGGACCGGGGGTTTTCAGAGCAACGGAGATCCCTTTGGTGGCCATGAGTATGTACTGGAACTGGAAGTGAACGGCAACGAGGTGGGCGGATATTCCTACACCTATTTCCTCATCATGGGGAAACGTTATTACGTGATCTGCAAACTCAAGGGCAGTTACGACAAGGCCAGCAAATCCATCGTAGTCACGGAAACCGAAAAAGTAAAAGCCAATACACCACCGGATTTCCGCGACTGCCTGCAGACCCATATGCTGACCTACCTGAAAAGCGGCGTGGATGAAAGCCTTCAGGGTACCTGGATCCCGGCACCCGGACAGGGCAATTGCGGCAAGGGAGAAACCACCCTCAAACGAAAAGCCCTTGTGCGGGTGGCGCCAGCTCCGTCCACGGAACCCCTGGCTTCCAATAAGACCGCCACGGCGCCCAAAACAGGCAGCGGTACAAAACCTCCCGCTTCCACCAAGCCTTCCGCCGGTAAAACAACGGCGCCAACCGCAAAAACCGGAACTGCCGCCAAACCCTCTACAGGTGCAACGGACAAAAGCGTTACAGCCACCACCCCCCCTGCCAAGCCTACAACGCCCCCTGTGCCCAAGTCCGCCCAGCCCGCCACCAGCAAACCTCTGGGTAATCCCCAATCCGGCGGCACGCGCGAAAAACCCAACCCCTCCACCACCCGTCCCACAACGGAAAAAGTGCTGGAGAAACCGGTGACGGCGGAAAAGCCCATCCGGACCGCCACACAGCCTGCAGCGCCGGGAACCATCTCCGCAACCGACATGTCCAAGCTGGAAAAAAGAACCAAACAGGTCATCAAGATGATCGATGTGACCGAGCCCAATTTCCGGGTGGACCTGTACGATAACGGCCAGATCGATGGAGATACCGTGTCTCTGTATTATAATGGGAAACTGGTGGTTTCCAGAAAGCGTTTGTCCACCACGCCCATTTCGCTTTCCATAAAACTTGACCCCGACCGCGCGGATAACGACCTGGTCATGTACGCGGAAAACCTCGGATCCATCCCGCCCAATACCGCCCTGATGGTGGTAACGGTAGGGGATAAACGATATGAAGTGAACATCACTTCCACGGAACAGACCAGCGGTACCGTGCGTTTCCGGATGCGGGAATAGATATCCTCCGTTGCGCGTTACGCACCGGGCGAGGCCATTGTCATGTGGTCTGCTGCTTTTTACACTCCTCTGGCAAACCGTTTCCAGGTTGCCGTGAAAGTTTGATTGGCCTATCGCAACTGTGGCAGGTCCTTCCTGGGCAGTTTCTCATCCAACATGGCAGCCTGGTAAACAAAGGCCGCTACAATGGTGGCAATCTGTTTTAAATCTGCCGGAACCAGGTGATCATAACTGTCCATATTGGTATGGTGCGTCCTGGTATTGTATTCCAGCGGATCCTGTATGAACTGGAAGCCGGGCAACCCAACGGCATCGAAACTCTGGTGGTCCGTTCCGCCGGTATTGGAAATGGTCACGGTCTGCGCACCTAAGTCGTGAAAAGGAACCAGCCAGGACGCAAATAGATCCTTCACTTTTTCATTGCCCTGGAGATAGATGCCGCGGATTTTGCCGGATCCATTGTCGATGTTGAAATACCCGGAAAGCTTCTCGTGTTCTGGCTTGAGTTTCATATCCGCCGGATCCGCGAAATGTTTTTTCACATAGGCCCTCGAGCCCAGCAATCCCTGCTCTTCCCCACTCCAGAGTGCGATGCGAATGGTGCGCCTGGGCTTCAATCCCAGGGAACGGATGATCCGCACCGCTTCCATCATGACGGCACAGCCCGCGGCATTGTCCGTAGCGCCGGTGGCGGCCTGCCAGCTATCCAGGTGTGCGCCCAGCATCACGATCTCTGATTTGAGGGTGGGATCGGAACCGGGGATTTCCGCCACCACGTTATAGGACGTGACATCGCTCGCGTAGAACCGCGCAGCCACATCCAGTTCCATGTTGATTTTCTGGCCGGATTTGGCCAGCCTGCAGAGGCTCAGGTAGTCTTCCAGCGTGATCATGAGATCACAAAGCCGCTCTTTTGCATCCTTGCTATATGCCCCGCGGCCGCTGGCACCGGATACAAAGAGGGTTCCGTCGTGGCCGCGCGGACTCATGCTCAGTATTGCCAGGGCATTTTCTTTTTCTGCCATTTCCCTGAGCAACACGGGAAAATTATTGCCCATGAGCGCCTGCATCTCCCTTCTCCGTCTTTGTGCGGCCGTATCAGTGGCTGGATTTGCCGGTGGCGCTTTCGCATCGGCCATTCTCTTCAGGTCGTCATCCTGGAAACGGGTTGCGTCCGCTTTAAAGCTTTGCTTATAAGCCTGCTCATCGTACAACAGAATGATTTTATTGGCCATCTGGCCCGCATATTTTTGCAACTGGGCACTGTCTTTTGCCTCCACCAGCAGGATCTCCGCCTGCTTCAACCCCGCCGTGCCCCTGGTCCAGGCTTTGGGATAGGCAATCATGGGTTTGTAATAAGGCGCTTTCATCGCCGCGTAACATTTCTCCAGTTCCCAACCTTTGCCGAATTCTCCCCAGGGTTCCAGGCCCGCATTCACCAGGCCCATTTTTTTCAACTCAGACGCCGCCCAGTTTGCCGCTTTCATATAACCCGGCGAATTGGTGAGTCGCGGTCCATTTACATCCGTCAATTGGAATGCGAAGTCCATGACTTTGGACTTTTCCAGTCCTTCCGTGCGGATTTTCTGAATGATTTCCTGGTCGATCGTTGGCAGCGCAGGCTTTGCGGGCACTGCGTTTTGCGCGTAGCTCCATAGGGTAAAGCAGAGCAGGAACGCCGCGGAGAAAATGCGTTTCATATTGGTTTGGTTTCCATGAATGTAAAGATTAGAACTTAAAGTTCCATGTCACGGAAGGAATGATGGGGAAAAGGCTGACCTGCTTGGCCTGCACCTGCAGGCTGCCGTCCAGGGGACTGCCGGTCTGATCGAAATAGATGAAGTAGGGGTTGAGGCGACTGTACACATTATAAATACTAAACACCCAACTGCCTTTGAATTTCTTCTGGGAATAGGGTTTTGGGGTGTAGGTGGCAGATAAATCAAGCCTGTGATAAGCATCGAGCCGGTACTGATTGATGCTGCTAAACTCCTGCGTGAGCACGCCTTCGATGAGGTAGAACCGCTCCGGCAGCGTGGCCGCGTTGCCCGTGGCATAGACAAAGACACCGGAGAATTTCCATTTGGGGTTCAGTTCATAAATACCCACCACGGAAAGATCATGCCTGCGGTCGTATTTGGCCGGGAATTTCTTCCCTTGGTTCAAACCGGGGAACTGCCTCCAGGTCCACGCCAACGTATAACCGATCCAGCCGGTGAACTTGCCGCGTGATTTGTTGATGAAGAACTCCGCCCCATAACTCCATCCTTTGCCAAATACAAAATCCAACTCCGTATCCTGGATCGAAGGAGTATAGCCCTCGCGGTACTCAATCTGGTTCTGCATCTGCTTGTAATAGACTTCTATGGATGTCTCATACATATTGTCCTCGAAATTCTTATATACGCCCAGCGAATACTGCCAGCTGATCTGCGGATTGACGCGATAGGTGCTGGGCACCCAGATATCAGTGGGCAAGGTGGTGCCGGAATTGCTGACGAGGTGGATATACTGGAAATTCCTTGAAACGGATCCCTTGATGGAAGTCTCGTCGTTGAATGCATAGCGCATGGTCAGCCTGGGTTCCAGTCCACCATAGGTTTTCACCACATCAGAAGATCCATAGTTCACACTATCCAGCTTATTGCCATCCTCATCCTGTTCATATTTGGTGTATGGACCAATTTGCTGGAACCCGCTCCAGCGTAAGCCTGCATTGATCTTGAACGCGTCACTGATTTCCCAGTCGTCCTGGATATACAGCGCATATTCATTGGCATATTTGAGCTGCGTATTATTGGGCTCGAAGACGGTGGTGTCCTGCGTGCCGGAAACAACGGAGGGCGTGAAACGATGGTAGGTATACTGCGCGCCAAACTTCACCTTGTGTTTGGGGGAAGCGTACCAGTCGAAATCCGTCTTGGCCGTGAGGTCTCGTATCCCGCTGCGGAGCTTGAGTTGGAAATCATTCTGCAGGGCGCCGAATTCAAAATTATAGTCGTTGTAGACCAGGGTGGTATTGGCAAAAAGCTTCCGGTTGAATACATGATTCCAGCGGGCCGTCATGGTGGCATTGCCCCAGGGGATGTCTATGTCGAACGACCGCTGACGGTTGACAAAATCAAACACGTCCCTGCCGAAATAACCACTGATGTAGAGCCGGTCCTTATCGCTGAAGCGATAGTTGACCTTGGCATTCAGATCGTAAAAAAAATAGCCCGATCCAAAAAACTGGCTCTCTTTGCTGATAAAGGGCTTGGCCAGCGCATCGATATAGGTGCGCCGCGCGGACACGATGAAGGAAGCTTTGTCTTTGGCGATGGGGCCCTGGATGGACACGCGGGATGCAATCGTCCCAATCCCGCCCTCCACCTGGAATTCTTTCATGTTGCCGTCCTTCATATTGATGTCCAGCACGGAGCTCAACCTGCCGCCATATTGTGCCGGCATGCCGCCTTTGATGAGGGTGGTGTTCTTGATGGCATCGCCATTGAAGATGGAGAAGAAACCGAAGAGGTGGCCTGAATTGTACACCACTGCATCGTCCAGCATGATCAGGTTCTGATCCGGCCCGCCGCCGCGCACGTAAATGCCGCTGTTCCCCTCGCCCGCATTGGTGACGCCCGGCATAAGTTGCAGGGTTTTCAACGGATCCACTTCCCCAAATATGACTGGTACGGAACGGATCTTATTCATCGATAGGTCGATTTGACCCATCTGCGCATTCTTCACGTTGGCATCTCTTTTCCGGGAGGAGATCACGATCTCCTGGGAAAGGCTGGATTTGGGGAAAAGCGACACATTCAGGACATTGTTCCCGTCCAGTGTGACGACAAATTCCTGCGGATTATAACCCACAAAGCTGAACGAAAGGGTATAACTGCCGGCCGGCAGGGTCAACGAATAGAAACCATAGACGTTGCAGTTCACGCCCTTGCCCTGTCCTTTCACGGCCACTGCCGCGCCGATGAGGTTTTCCTTGCTGAGCGAATCCCGGATATAGCCGCTGATGGTATATTTCTGCTGCGCCTGCATATAAAGGCCCAGGCAGAGAATGATCAACAGGGACAGGAACTTTTTCATGATTTGTGCAGCCCTATAACAGGCCTTCGCCTTGAAAGTTCAACCGTTCATGGAACACGGGTCAACGAATCCCCCAGCTCCCCACAGTGCAGCATGCCCGAAGCGTATTTGGGATGCTTCTTGCCCAGGTAGGGGTTGCTGATTTCCCTTTCCCCGCTGAGCCAGTAGGCGGTTTCCGTATCGTTGAACGCCATGGGGCAGATTTGTTGGTAAACCGGCTGCGCTTTGTAATTGATCTCTTTCAGCAGGGGCAGCAACTGCTGGCTCATCATGCTGAACGCACGCCTTTTCTGCTCCAGGTTCTGATCCCCGATGAAGCCATCCGCTTCGGCGGCGATGGAACCCACCTGGCTGCGCAGGGCTTCCGGCAGCGTGGAATCCGCCACCAGGCTGTCGCCTGCCGCTTTGAGGACTGCCGCCTGCTGGTTGGCCAGGGTGCTATCCCACTCGATCAGCGCGTTCTTGAGGCCAAAATAAGCGTTCACCAGGGGGGTCATTTCCCGATCCACCACCGTCCATTGACTGGAATCGATCATCATGGGTTCTGGAACGGCGGCGGTTGCTTCCGCGTGGTTTTCATGCCCGCCACCACAACTTATGAAGAGGAGGACCAGGCCAACAAGACTCAAACGTATCATCTTCCGGATTTTTGGGCAAAATTACATCGATTCCGGCAGACCCGCTTGCCTTACCTTTGCGCCGTCAAAATGCAGGAATTATGCTCGCAGGATTACAGAATGTAACTTTTGAATTTGGCGCCCGGACCATCGTGGAGGATGCCACCTGGCATATCCAGCCCAATGAACGCATAGGGCTGATTGGGTATAATGGGACGGGCAAATCCACGCTGTTGAAACTGCTGGTGGGCGATTACCTGCCCTCCGCCGGCACGGTGGAAAGAAGCCGGACCACCACCATCGGCTACCTGCACCAGGACCTGCTCAGCTTTGACACCCGCGATTCCATTTTACAGGTGGCCATGGGCGCTTTCGAGAAAATCCTGCAACTGGAAAAAGAAATCGAGACCCTGGGGCATGAGCTGGAAACCGAATACGATGAAGCCAAACTCCATCTTTATACGGATAAACTGCATGAGCTGGAAACCCTGGGCGGATACACCATCCACCACCGGACCGAAGAAGTGCTGCAGGGGCTGGGATTTTCCAATGCGGACCTGCAACGCCCTTACCGCGAATTCAGCGGTGGCTGGCGCATGCGCGTGCTGCGGGCCAAGGGGGTCCTGCAGCAGCCCGACCTCCTCCTTCTGGATGAGCCCACCAACCACCTCGATCTTCCCTCCATTGAATGGCTGGAGAAATACCTGGTGCATTACCAGGGCGCCGTGGTGATTGTGAGCCACGATAAATTTTTCCTCGACCGCATGGTGACCAAGATCGTGGAACTCTACCAGGAACAATTGCATTTCTATTCAGGGAACTACAGCTACTACCAGCAGGAAAAAGAGCTGCGCATGGAAATGCAGCAGCGGGCCTACGAGAACCAGCAGGACTATATCCGCCAGCAGGAACGGTTTATTGAGCGATTTAAAGCAAAGGCATCCAAGGCGGCGCAGGCGCAGAGTATAGCAAAGCGACTGGAAAAATTGGATCGCATCGAAGAGAGTGGCATCGAAAGACCATCGATCAAAATCAATTTCCGGGTGGACAAGACGCCGGGAAAAATCATCAATACCCTGCGCGGCGTGTCCAAGAGCTATGGCCCGCTGACCATTCTGGACCATGCAGACGGAGAAATTGAACGGGGCGATAAGATCGCGCTGATTGGCGCCAACGGAAAAGGTAAATCCACCCTGCTGCGGATTGTGGCGGGAACCGACAGCTTCGAGGGTGAACGCATCCCCGGCCATAATGTGGAACAGAGTTTCTATGCACAGCACCAGCTGGAAGCCCTGCATCTGAACAATACCATCCTGGAAGAAATGTCCACGGCCGGGAGCCAGAAAACGGAGCTGGAGCTGCGTACCCTGCTCGGTTGCTTTTTGTTTGGGGGCGATGATGTGGACAAGAAAGTCCGGGTGCTGAGCGGCGGTGAAAAAGCCCGTGTGGCGCTGGCGAAGACCATCATCAGCAAGGCCAATTTCCTCCTGCTCGATGAACCTACCAACCACCTCGACATGCATTCCGTGGACCTGCTCATCGAAGCCCTGGCGAAATACGAAGGCAGTTTCATCCTCGTGAGCCACGACCGTTATTTTATTTCCAGGACCGCCAATAAAATCTGGCAGATCGTGGATGGAAAGATCGTGGAGTTCAAAGGGGGGTACGACGAATGGGTGGAATGGAATGAGCGGATGGCGAAGAAGTTAGCTGCTGAACAAAAAGCTGCCAAGGAGCAACAGCAAATCTCTCCTTCAAAAAAAACCGATAAACCCGCAGCGGTCAAAGAAAACAAGCCAGAGCCAGCCAAGGCGCAGCCGATTGATAAGGAGAAACAAAAAGAGCAGCGCCGTCTTCAGAAACAGTTTGAAGAACTGGAGCAACAGATATCCAAACTTCAGGAAGAAAAGAAAACCCTCGAGGCGAAACTGGCAGAACCAGATATTTACTCCAACCATCAGAAGTTTACAGAGACAGAAAGTCAATACAACGCGGTGTCCAAAAAACTATCGGTTGCAGAAGCGGCGTACGAAGAGGTTTTTGGGAAGCTGTTTTAATTCTGGCATTTAAAGGTTAAATTTGGTCAAAACACGCATTTATGGCAGCGCCATCTTTGGATAGTGAGTTCAGCAGGTATTGGTCCCTACTCACTCCAGTTCAGAAAGAGTCATTACTGAGCGTAATCCGGTCTTTCGTTGTACCTAGACAAAGAATCAGTATTGAACAGTACAATAAGGAGATTGATGAAGCCATTGCCAGGGTTGAAGCAGGGGAATTTTATACGCATGAGGAAGTAGAAAAGATGGCAAAGGATTGGTAATGAAAAAAAGATCTGTACGGTGGGATAAATCTGCCCTCGAATACTTTAGGGATTCAATTAGTTATATTCGAAAAGATTCTGTTCAGAATGCGGAAAAAGTAAAAGAAGACATTCTCGGGAAAATCCGCAATTTGGCCATTCGCCCCGAGGTCCATCATCCGGATAAGCATAAAGAAAACAATACAGGTGAATACCGAGCATTTGAACTTCACAGAATCAGAGTAGCGTATCGTTTTAACGACATTGAGGTAGTTATTGTAAGGATAAGACATAGCAGCCAGGAACCGGAAGCATATTGAGTACTCCTGACCCCGGAAAGTGAAACCCTCATGCCTCCCCATTCCCGGAAGGCGAATCCCCCCGCATTTTCCTTTATGCTGTCTTTTCGGTTTACAAAATGGACGAATTATTGTATATTTAATTCATGGGTCGTATGTGGATATAGAGTTTGAACAATTGGTGGAGTTAGCTAACAAGCTTCCTCCAACAAAATGGAGCAGTCTAAATGAAGAAGTGGGAAAAATGCCCATTCGACGCAGCAAATCAAAAAGTCTTGAGACTTTTCTACTAAAAGCCCCTACATTCTCCTTAATCAAGTTAACTCAATCGCCAAAACCAGAAAAGCGATCAATCAATGGCAGGCAAAATAGTACTGGCTGATACCTCCGTATTGATTGACTTTTTTTGAAAGACCGACAAGTCTAATTCTTACCTTCTTGATTTGGTCAGGCAGGAATTTACCTTTTGCATTTCAGTGATTACTGAATTTGAGATTAACACTGGCGCTACTGACTTCTTATAGCGGCAACAGCCGTGTCTGCAAACATACCGTTAGCCACACTAAACAAGAAGCATTTCGAAAGGGTTGAAAATCTTCGTTTGCTCTGATTCTATTCGGATGTAACAGAAGTTTTCTTTACACTTTAATCGTTTTCCATTTCCCCCGCCTGAATACCGCCCAGGCAATCAGGGCCAAAATGTTCTCCTCAGTGGTGAATCAGAATCATAGGTTTGGAAAGCCATGTTTAAATAATTAAATTTGAGTTTAAAACACGTCTGGTATGACCGTTGTTGCCATCCGCAAAAAGTTGTTGTCGTATTTGCAGGTCGCTGAGGAACATAAAGTAAAGGCGATATATGCCCTTTTGCGAAGTGACATCGAGCAAGAAGACGGGCGAATTGATATCGAACGGTACAACAACGAATTGGCCGAAGCTGAAGCTGAATTTGAAAAGGGTGATTATATCAGCAATGCGGCGATGAAAACCCGGATAAAAAAATGGCAGGCAAAAAGTTAGTTTGGACGCGCCGCGCCCAACAACATATGGCAGCCCTTTTTAACTATATCCATAATGATTCTCCGCAGAATGCCTCAATAGTTATTGACGATATTGTTACAGCCTTGGAAAAAGCGATGGCAAATCCGGAATGCTACGGCCCGGATAAATATAAGAAAGCGAATGACGGAACCTACCGTGCCTTTGAAAAACATCGGTTTCGGGTTGTATATCGGTATCATAAAAATATTATCAGGGTTCTTCGGGTTCGACATACAAGTATGGAACCCAAAACGTACTAGTTGAAACCATATTTCGCGGTTGGTTAAACCCATTTTCCCCGGAGGGTGAAACCCTCCGGACTGCTACACTTTAATCGTTTTCCATTTCCCCCGCCTGAATACCGCCCAGGCCATCAAGGCCATGAGGGTTTCTGCGACCGGGACGGCAATGAACACGCCCAGCGGACCCATGCCCAATGTTTTTGCCAATAACCAGGCGAAGGGCACCTGGAAAGCCCAGAAGCCAATCAGGTTGATGACCGTTGGCGTGCGCGTATCGCCCGCTCCATTGAGTGCATTCACCATCACCATCCCGATGCCGTAAAAAATATAGCCGGCGCTCATGATGCGCAACGCCTGCACGGCATAGCCGGAGACGATGGGATCGCTGGTGAAAAATCCTACGATGGGTCCGGCCAGGGCCAGGAAAAAGAGGGACACGAAGCCCATGAAAAACGCATTGTAGCGGGTGGTTTTCCAGACGGACTCCTCGGCCCTGTCTGGGTTTTGCGCGCCCAGGTTTTGTCCAACGAGGGTGGCAGCGGCATTGCTCATACCCCAGGCGGGCAGGATGAAGAACATGACGATCCTGATGGCAATTTGGTAACCCGCGGAGGCTTCGGCATGACCTGTCTTCACTACGAGGCTTGCCAGGATGATCCAACTCCCGGAGCCAATCATGAATTGCAGGGTGGCCGGCCATGCCAGTTTGACGATGCCCCGGATGATGTCCCAGGCTGGCTTGATTTTTTCCAGGCTGATCCGGATGATGCCCTTCCCGTTGGTAAGGTGATACAATTGGTAGGCTACGCCGATGCCCCTGCCGATGGTGGTGGCCATGGCAGCGCCGGTGACGCCGAAAGCCGGGATGGGTCCGAGGCCACGGATGAGGATGGGGCAAAGAATGATATTGCAGATATTGGCTACCCAGAGACTTTTCATCGCCATCATCGCATTGCCCGCGCCGCGGAAAATGCCGTTGATGAGGAAGAGCAGCATGATGACCACGCTGCCGCCCATGATGATGCGGGTATAGTTGACACCGGACTTGATGGTCTCCGGCTCGGCACCCATGAGTGCCAGGATCTGGGCGGAAAAAATAAATCCTATAACGCTCAGCACGAGGGTCAGGGCGATGGCCACCAGGATGGCCTGCATGCCCGCCTTGTTTGCTCCTTCATAGTCCTTCTCTCCCACCCTGCGTGCCACCATGGCCGTGGCGGCCATGCTGAAGCCGATGGCCAGGGAATAGATAATGGTGATGACGGATTCGGTGAGACCTACGGTGGACGTGGCATGCTTGCCCAGGTGGCTGACGAAATAGATATCCACCAGCGCGAAGACGCTTTCCATGATCATTTCCAGCATCATGGGAATGGCCAGGAGGATCACGGCGCGGCGGATGCTGCCTTGCGTATAGTCGGTCTCCTCGCCTTTGAGCGATTGGAGGACGAGTTTGAAAAAAGAAGAAAAACTACCTTGTTGGGTTGGTGAAGAGTGCATGACAACAACATGTTTGAGTAATCAATAGAATGACCGGAGCCGACTGGCCCTGAGTTTCGGAGAAGTTCAGGAGGACTGTCCAGCCCGCCTGATTACTGTATGTTGTTCATATGCGTGGAATGAATAGTGCGAAAATAGGGAAAACCTGAAGAAAAAAGAAACGGATAACACAAACCTTCGCTTCCGGGTCCATTGCACAAGGCCGGACCAGGATTATGACCCATGGGCAGGGTCTCCTTCGAAAAGTCTTGACAAGGCTGACGAGCCGGGCTATCTTTGCCTGAACGGCTACCAGGAAAAAGACTATCTAGTAGCAAACCATTTAGAAAAAAATGTCCAGCTAATAGGGGGTTAGGACACTTCAAAGTTACCTTGGCTTTGAAGGTGGCGGAGAATTTAAGGCGGGTTTGTTTTTATGTCAGTGCTCAGTTAAATTCGTGAATTCTTTTTAATTAAGCCAATGGTTCTATTTTGTCAGACAATTACAGACGACGTACACCAGCCATATACAAGCGGAACTATCTAAAATAATGGATGCTTAACTAAGAGATTAAAAAACTTCTAAAGCATATGCTAACAAAATGTCGTCTATGAAAAAGCTGTTATTGCTACCCTTCATTTTATTCTGTTTTACTGCCTTTGCTCAAAAAACAACCAAGCAACAGGACATTGAAAACCTGCTTGCTGTTATGCAGGTTAAAGGTAACATCCAAAAATTAGTAGATGGTGCTATTGAGATTTATCAAAAACAAAAACCTGCTGTGCCGAAGCAGGTTTGGAATGAGATTAAAAACAATCTGGACTATAATTCTTTTATGAATAAAATGACGGCCATTTATGATAGTAACTACACACAAGCGGAGATTAAAGAACTGATAAGAAATTTACTAACGCTAAAACCCAATCAACAGCAGCCGTTTAAACAAGTTGTACAAGAACAAGCCTACAACCTAAGTAATGAGTTTGGTAAAAATTTTTCCAACATCGTTAAAGAACAACTGAAGAGTAAAGGGTACTAACTAATTCAAGTCAATTGATGCTAACAACGCATAAAACTCTTTAGAGTCATTTTTATTTTTTATATCAGCTACAACCCGTTTAATTGCTTTGTTTTCTCTCAAAAAATCAAATTCTGCTACTTTCATTTGCTTAATATTTCGGAGAACGATTTCGGTTAAAGATTTTGCTGTAGCTAGTTTCTTGTAACTCCTTAAATTAGGTAAATTTGACAAAAGTATTATCTTCAATTTTTGACAATTACTAAAATCAGGAAGTTGTTCTATAGCTAATGATTCAAGCCTTAATTGCTCCAGTTGCGTTAAACTTTCAATAAAAGTAATGTTATCAAAGGTCTGTTTTTGAAGAGATAAATATTTTAATTTCGGCAACTTGCTCAAAGCTTGATAATTGGAACACTTGCATTTGAAAAGGTCAAGGTTTTCTAATTTTTTCAGATGCGACATTTTTACCAAGTCTCCAATTGCAATATTTTCTAAATACAGTTCTTTTAAAATATCCGAGCTTTCTATTACTTCTAAGACGCTATCCTGACCGCTCACCTCTATGCTGCATAAATTTCTAAGCACTGAGAGAGGTTTTAAGCTAATCTTTGCATTTTTAGTTTTAGCGATTGAAAAAGAGTTTAGTCCTTTCACAAAAGATACGGGTTCTATATTTGTTACACTTTCATCATGAACTTTTAAGTTTTTAATATTAGAGAGTTTTTCTAAAAACGACAAATCTTTAAAAGAGCCGTTGTAGCTGTAAAATCTTATGACAACATCGTTTTTTTGTAAAAGATACTGGTTTAAAAAAATACAATAATCTTGAGCCGGTGGCATCGTAAATTGTAGTTGCATCGAACCTTCGGAGTTGCTAAGGATGTTTTGAGCCTCTTCTTTTGAGATATCTGTGTATACTTCCATACAATAATTGAATTAAGGCGTTTGTGAAGCTGCTCCCGTTCTTGTAAAATCTTTTTTACGCCAGTTCTTATAATTCTTGTCCAAAAATTCTTGTCCCTTTTTAATTCTGCTTGCATCCGTGGTTGCTGGTATTCTATTTCCTGTAGGATTTCCTGGACTCTTGCCTGCACCACCGAAAAGATCAATCAAATTTTGTTCAACTCCTAAAGCAACGTCATTATCTGGAATATCATCAATTAATACTTCTGCCTTTTTTTGCTTGATAAAATCTACTCGATACCTGTTATTCAAATTATTCTTCGCTTTGCCAATATATATTCTATCGCCAAAATCTTCAAACCGTCTATGTAAATCGTCAGCAGAATTTGGACATAATATAGGTTAACTTTAGCTACGGTTTCCATTGTAAACTACTAAACAAAAATCATGGAAACAAAGCCAAAGAAATCAGCTGAATCCTTCGTCAAAG
>Ga0114939_10000307_pt1 | contig 42541 bp, 43 predicted proteins | sample AshMeaCrysSpring_FD_87196 | JGI IMG/M metagenome (GOLD analysis project Ga0114939, IMG submission 87196) | Groundwater microbial communities from Big Spring, Nevada to study Microbial Dark Matter (Phase II) - Ash Meadows Crystal Spring | ecosystem: Environmental > Aquatic > Deep subsurface >...
ACGCGTTCTTGGCGAGAAGAGTAGTCATGGCAGGCTCCTTATGAGGTAAAAACCCGGTGGTATGGGTACTCTAGCACGTCATGAGCAGATAGTGAAGTATGAAGATCTTGGCCACGCCAAAGCGTCCCGGTTTTTGGCAACGGTTCGTGGGATGAAGTATAATCCCAGGTCGACTCTGCCGGGGATGTGGCGGAATTGGCAGACGCGCATGACTTAGAATCATGTGCCGCAAGGCGTGTGGGTTCGAGTCCCTCCATCCCCATTACGAATCCGAAGCGTTGCGCGGAGGCAACGCTTTTTTATTCAAGAGGTAATGCTGTGACCCTAAACATTCAAACTGCCGAGGACTCTCAACGACAATTGACCATGACGATTGAAGTGGACGAGGAACGCGTACGTAAGGCCATGTCCAAAAAAGCGCGGGAATTGGGCCGCGAGGTACGCATCCCCGGCTTCCGTCCAGGCAAAGCGCCATACGATGTGGTTGTTCGCCGCATCGGCGAAGAAACCCTACGCGCCGAGAGCATTGAAGATTTGATCCAACCGGTTTTCGAAGAAGCCCTGGAACAGGTTGATATCGATCCCTACGCCCGGCCCACCCTGGAAGATATCCAACCCGATCCGCTGGTTCTCAAGTTTACGGTTCCCCTCAACCCTGAGGTAACGCTGGGCGATTATCGCGCTCGCCGCAAGGAACTCGAACCGGTGCAGGTTACGGATGAAGCGGTGGCGGAAGCGCTTGAGCTCATCCGCGTCCGGCATCAGATGGTCGAAACCGTCGACCGCGCGGCCGATGCAGGCGATGTCGTCACCCTCAGCGGCAGTGGCAAATTCACCACCGCCAAACCGGTCACTAATGAACAAACGACCGAAACTCTGCCGGAAGGGTCGTCCGACGACGACCAGGAAAACGTGATATTCAAAGAGGAACGGCTGGAGGTACTGCTCGATAACAAGACCCTCTTTCCCGATACGCCTTTCGTCGAGCATATCGTCGGCCTGAACGTCGGCGACGGCAAAACTTTTAGTTTCACTTTTCCGGTGCCCTACGAACATGAACACGAATACGCCGGACGTGAAGCCGCCTTCGACATAACGGTCCTGGAGGTTAAAAAGCGCGAGCTGCCCCCGCTTGACGATGAATTGGCCAAGCTAGAAGGTAGATTTGAGACGCTTGATGACCTCCGCGCCAACGTCCGGGAAGGCTTGGCCAAAACGGCCGAGGAAGATGCCAAAGCAGCCTTGATCGAGGAAATGATCGACTACCTCCTCGAGGAGGCGACTATCGTCTATCCTCCGGCAGCGGTTGACCTGCAAATCGACGAGATGGTGAGCGATTTCAAAGAGCGGCTCTCCCGCAGCGGCTGGGCGTTCCAGGATTACCTTAACTTGCAGGGCCTGACCGAAGAGGCACTGCGGGATGATTTTAAAGAAAACGCCGAACGCCAGGTGCGCCGCCAGTTGGCGTTACGCCAACTCATTCTCGATGAAAAAATCCGGGTGGAAGCTGGTGACGTAGACGCGATCATCGAAGAGCGGGTGGCTCGATTTGATAACGAAGGTCTGCGCGATAGCCTTCGGAACTATTATAAAGGCGGGCACGGTTTGGAACTCATCAGTAGCGAGGTTTTGAGCAACAAGTTGAACGAGCGCATTCAAGCCATTCTGACCGGTAACGCGCCCGACCTGGATTCGCTGCCGGAGGTTACCAGCCTGAGCAGCGACGAAGAAGAATGATGAATATCTAATAGGCGCGGGCTATACTCACTGCAACAAGAATGAATCTGAACTCATCCTGCCGGGCATTCGGTTGTCGAACCCCGCAGGTGCTTTCTTTAATTTGAGGAGATGCAAGCCATGTTTGAATTACCAACCTCTCTTGTTCCAATGGTTGTTGAAACAACCGGCCGGGGAGAACGAGCTTATGATATCTTCTCGCTCCTCCTCAAGGAGCGAATCATCATGTTAGGGACGCCAATCAACGATCAGATCGCCAATTTGATCGTGGCCCAGTTGCTGTGGTTGGCCAGCGAAGACAGCTCAAAACCGATTCGCATGTACATCAATTCTCCCGGCGGACAGGTTTACGCCGGGATGGCGATCTACGACACGATGCAGCAGGTAGAATGCCCCGTATCGACCGTCGCTGTTGGCTTCACCGCCAGCTTCGGCACTATCCTGCTAACGGCCGGCACCAAGGGGATGCGCTACGCCTTGCCGAACGCCACGATCCATCTCCACCAACCGTTGGGCGGCGCGCAGGGGCAGGCATCTGACATCGCCATCCAGGCTCAGGAGATACTCAGGCTGCGAACCGATCTGAACAAGATATTAAGCCATCACACCGGGCAAACCATCGAGCGCATTCAGAAAGACACCGATCGCGATCTCTACCTGACCGCCCAGCAAGCAATGGAATATGGCCTGGTTGACGAGGTTCTAACCAATCCGCTGGCATCGAACGGCCAAAACGGCTAGATATGGCGCTATTGATTACGTTACGAGCGTGATTTAGCCGGGAAGCGATTCCCGGCTTTTTTCTACCGGCGGCAAATGAAGGGGGTATCCTATGGCCTCCCCGTCATCGTATTTGCCCCAGAGGCCCACTGACCCTATAATCCGGCATTATCCAGGCCAGCCTGACGGGGCAGCCGGGTAGCCGAGTCAAGGCACATGATAAATCTTTTCGAACGTGCGCGGTTTCGTCACCTTCACCTGGTGTTGTTGGGCAGCCTTGTTGTCATGGTCTACCTGGGCATCGCAGTATGGCCAAAACCCGTGGGGGCTGTGCCCGCTCAACAGACCAAACCAATCGTTGGCTTTGTCAACGCTGTTTACACCGTCGTCGAAAATCGCAGTCCGGCGGTGATCACGGTTAGCGTAAACCAGGCCCCGGCCGCCGGACGGGATATCGTTGTCGAATACTTGACCTTGCCCGGCACCGCGACGGAGGGTTCTTCCGGTGATTATATTCGTGCGTCCGGCACCCTGACTTTCACCAATAGCACCCAAACCACCCAATCGTTTAACATCACGATTAACAACGACACAATCGTCAACGAACCACAGGAGACGGTCAACCTGTTATTACGCTTGCTCACGCCGGAGACAGGGACGCTCGGCCGGGCAGAAGCTGTGCTGTTCATCGTTGATGATGACGAAGCCACGGCCACCCCGCAGCCTACAGCCGCCACGGGGACGCCCATCTTTGTCGATGTCGCTGAACCAAATAACACATTTGAGGAGGCTTTCGCCATTCAGCCGGGCGCTAATGCTTCCTGCCAGTTGACCCTATGGCCACCGGGCGATCTGGATTACTATTCGTTCGCGGTGAAGGAGGGGACATTCTACAAGATCGAGACCCAGAATCTCTCGCCGGGCCTGGATACGGTATTAAAGATATATAACCAGCAAGGACAAGGGATAGCCGAAAACGATGACAGCGGCCTACCGGGTGAATTCCAATCACAGGTAGTGGTTCAGGCCTCTACCACCGGCGTCTACTTCGCCCGCGTGGTGAATAAGAGTCCAGCCGACCCAGCCAATAAAACCTACTGCATCCAGATTATGGCGATGGATGAGCCGACGCCAACCCCGACAGCCACTCTGTTCGCTACGCGTGTCGGCTCAGATGCTTGTGAGCCAAATGGGCAGATACATCTGGCTTGCCTCTTTGGCAGCAACCAGTCCCAAGCGTTTAACTTCGTCCCGCCATTTAATCAGGGGCCGGACCAGGATTTCTTCAAAATTTGGGTTGTTCCGGGCATGACGATCACATGTGAAACCATCGAGTTGTCAGCCGTGACCGACACGAACATGATATTCCTGGGACCCAACGGCGAAGACTTCAATCCGCAACTTGGGAATGACAACAAAGCGCCCGGTGATTTGGGCAGTCGATTGAGTTTGACCGCGAACTATACCGGCTATTTGCACGTATTGGTGGGGCCGGTCAATCCCGTTCCGTTGGCCCAGGCGGCTCAATTCACCTACACCCTGGCCTGCGTCTCAACCGTTCAACCAACGGCCACGCCGACCACCGCGTTCGTCGCCCCGCCATCGGGCAACGGTGGTGGGGTTCCGACTGCGCCAACGATCACCCCCTTCCCAACGCCGACGCCATTCGATCTGGCCACCTTGCTGACGCCTTCCCCGATCACGATCCCGGAAGTCACGATCCAGCCCTTGCCCACGCCAACCTCGGCGGCCGGCGCACAAACGACGGTGACCACGAATGTCACGGTCTTCTACGACACCAATTTTAACTTCTCACCGGAGCCCACAGAAGGGATCAGCGACGTCGCCGTGGCGCTCTATGATAATACAACCGGCCGCTTGATCGCCTTCGGCTATACCAACCAGGAGGGCTTTGTCCGGTTCGAATCGATCCCCACCAGCGGTTCCGCCCGTGTTGAAGTCCCTTTGCTGAACTACCGGCAGGTCATCGGTCCGGGTGAGTCGAATATCGCCATTCGCATCGCCCCCCTACCCCTGCCGATCGGGATTCCCTAAGTCAAGGAACCATTAGCGAATCCAACACGTCAATTATCAAAATACCGATGTCTGCCGACCCGCCAAACCCGACCCCCGTTCAAAGACTGACTGCCAATCCCGCGCTGTTAGTCCTGGCCGTGGTGGCCATTATCGCTCTGCTGGCCGCTTGCGGGATGGGCTTCTTCTTATTGCGTGACTATCTCGATCGGGACGAGGCGGCCACAACCACAACCAACGCCGAACCGACACCCTTCACCCAGGTTGTCGCCCCGACGCGCGCCGACGAACCGGTGATCGTCGGTGTCAGCGATACCGGAACGTTTTCTGTCACCCTCGATATTCCCGCCACGCTGGGTATCATGGACCAGCAGAAAGCCGTCGAACCCCAAAATATCGGCGCAGACGGCCTTTGGAATCCTGAAGTCAGTGACCCTAACAATGCCGCCTGGGTTAACGGCACCATTGTCAATCATGTCTTCGGATTGCCCGACACCCCCGAAAATCGAGCCTTATTGGAGTCATTGACGCTTGGCGATCCGATCCTGGTCACGACGCGTCAGGGAACGACCCAGCCCTTCTCGTTCGACAGCCGGACACAGGTGCCGAACACCGATCGCAGCATCTTCAACCAACAGGTCCCGGGAATAACGCTCGTCTTGCTTGGCAGTGAAGGCGAAGAACGCCTGGTTGTTCGCGGCCGTTTCGAAGTTGGCGAGTCAACCAGCCAGACCACCGATAATGTAATCCAGCTTGGCGAGACAGCCCAACTTGGTGATCTGCAAATCACGCCGGAAGCGACCTCTTTCATCACCGGGCGGCCGGAGGTGCCGATGGGTTTCGGCGTGTTCCTGGTCGATTTCAGCTTGCAAAATGTCGGCTTGACGGCGATCGACACCAACAACTACCGCTTTGTCTTGTCGGATGAGTTGGGCAATCAGTATGCCCTGAATCCAATCGCCAGCCAGCTGGGCAATTATCCCCCCCTGAGCGGCTTCGTGAACGCCGGGCAGATGGTCTCGGCCACCGCCGGCTATCAGATCCCGGCCGGTCTGGTCAGTCCCAACCTCACCTGGACGGTGACCGCGCCGGACGGCGCGCAGGTTCAAGCCATTTTCCCCTTCACCGCCGGCGGCGATGCAGGCCAGAGCGCCGTCGTCACCCTGCAGGAAGCCACCATTACCGCCGACTTGAACAACCTGGTCATCGTCGGCCAGATCACCAATATTGGCGCTCAACCATTGGTGGTCGCTCCGGAAGATATTTCGCTGCTCACTCCGGCCGGTTCGGCCTACATCTTGCTGGCCACGAACCCGATTTTTCCCTGGGCTGTTCCGCCCAATCAGACTTTGCAGTTTGCGCTGACATACCAGCGACCGATCGGCGCGGATTCAGCCATATTCACCATTCTCAACCAATCTTTTGAATTGAGCGGCCTGCAGTAGATTGTTTGTCCTCAGGATCGTCCCTTCGTCCCGTTCAACAAAAACTCCATCGAGGAAGACGGGCGCTGACCGCGTGCCGTCGCGTAGAGAACCAATCCGGTCAAGATCACCAGCAGTCCTAAGACCAGTCCGGCCAATTGCAGAGGACCGATAAAGGGGCGGGGAAAGTCGGGGCGCACATGGGTGCCGATGCGAATGAGATCGGCAAAGCCACAGACATAGGCTAACACAAGACCTGTGGCGGAGAGACGAATGCCGATATCAGCCTGAAGCGAGCGAGGAATATCCGGCGACCGGCGACCGGAGAGGTAGAGGAAGCCGGCGATCGTCAGGGCGGTGATACCCGCCAGGAAAAACAAAGTCTGGAGAACGCCAAAACCGGGAGTCGGACCCAGGCTTGTGAACTCGGCCGCAAATGCGCTGCCGACCAGGGCGATCCCGACTACGAGTAAAACGATGATGACCATGCGGCGAATACGGAGAACTCTACTCGTCATTATTCCATCCATCCGTGGTCTAAAGAAAAAAACGCCGCGCCTAGCGACGCAGCGTCCTCAACTGGTCGGGGCAGCGGGACTCGAACCCACGACCTCTTCAACCCCATTGAAGCGCGCTACCAAGCTGCGCCATGCCCCGACAGCAACGAAGATTATACCAGATGCGGAAAGGGGTGACAAACCGCACCCTCATCTTGTGCCCGACCTCCCGGCTTGATCTCGGATCGCGCAAGCACATCCCCTTTATCTGTGGTATACTCGGCTTATTAAATATCTCTATGAGTGCAACTAACACACCACAAGATCCGGGCTCTCAAAATCCCCGGCAAAACCCGATATCGCCCGGTTCGTGGACGACAATCGACCCCCCTAAAGGGAGCTCCCCCGCCTATTGGTCCGGTTACCCGTCTTCCTATTCGCGGACAACCTATCAGGCCACGGAAGAACAACTGGCACGAGATGAGAAGCGCCTTCATTACTTCCGCCGGAATGTCTATCTGCCGGTAATTGTCGCCCTCGTTCTGGTGTTGATCTTGTTTCTTCTGGTCGTTTTCCTGGCCTTTGGCGTTAGCACGCCAGAAGCCCGTTCATTTATCGCCGGGCTATCAGGTCTGGTTGTGATTCTGATGTCGATCCCAGTGATCGCCTTGATGTCTATCTTGCCGATCATCTGGCTGCTCTACGTTCTCAATCGCCGCCAGCAACGCCAGCTCTACCCGGAAACAGGGCCGATGGCCTATCGTAGTCGCCTTCAAATCCTCTTATGGCGACTGGATAGCCTGATCGGTCAGGCCTCCCGGCAAGCTGAATATGGCGCGGAGGCGTTGAAGCGACCACTCGTGAAAGCCCACGCCTCGGCTGACTACATCAAAGGCTTTGGTCGGGGCATCCGGCAAAATTTTACGCGGAGTGAACCCAATGAGTTCGAACAGAACCCGGCGGAACCTGGAACAAGCCGCCACGATGAAAGATGATAACTGGTCGATGCGCGTGATGGTTGTCGGCGGCGTCCTCGGCGCGTTGCTGGGGTTGACAACATCTTATCTACTCGTGCGCACCTCCCGCGAGGTCCACGGCGGCCCGCCGGCCATTACCACCGGTGACGCGATGAAGGTGGGAATCACGGCCATCGGCCTGATGCGTGCGATTGCTGCCCTGGGAGATAGACGATAATCACACAGGAGCAATTGGCATGACCAATGATCAAGGAGCGGCACGATCCGGCCGGTCCCGCGGCGTGCCGCCGGCCAACAAACCAGGCGGCAAAAAACCCAAACGCCCTTCACCACAGTGGCGGCGAATGGACCTACATCTTCATACCCCCGGTTCCAATGATTACCAGGAACCACATATCAGCTATCTCGATATCCTGCGCCAGGCGGCCGCGCGTGGGCTGGATATTATCGCCATCACCGATCACAACACGGTGGCCGGTTATGCGGCGATGCAAAAAGAAGTCGAGCAGTTGCTTTGGCTGGAACAACGCGGCCGGATCGATCCGATCGAACAACGCCAGCTGGATGAATACCGCCGGGTTCTGGACAAGTTGCTGGTTCTGCCCGGCTTCGAATTCACCGCAACCTTCGGTTTTCATATATTGGGCATTTTCCCGCCGGAAACGCCGGTGAACTATCTGGAGCACTTGCTCCTGACCCTGCAGGTTCCGCCGGCGTTGCTTCGCCTGGGCAGTTCAACCGTGGGGGCCACAGCCGACGTCCTGACCGCCTACCGGGTGATCGACGAAGCGGGCGGCATCGTGATCGCCGCTCATGCCAACTCCGGTAATGGGGTCATGTTGCGTGGTCTTGATTTCGGCGGCCAAACCCGTATTGCCTATACCCAGGATGCGCACCTCCATGCATTGGAAGTGACCGATCTGGAGAAGCGCGGCTTGCACACCACTCGTCGTTTTTTCGACGGTTCCAAGCCTGAATACCCGCGCCCCATGCGTTGCATCCAGGGTTCCGATGCCCACCGGCTGGTGCGGGAATCGCCGGCATCGCCCTATCTGGGGGTCGGCGACCGGGTGACTGAGGTTCTGCTGGAGGAAATTTCCTTCCAGGCATTGGCCAAGGTGTTAAAGGGTAATGACCATTCATTGACCCGCCCCTATCGCGGCTCGGCCAAGGCAGTGGATTTCGTCCAGCTGGCGCGAGAGGAGGGCGAATCGCTGGTCCAGTCGTTCCATCAGAACATGAACCAGCGCGGCGGCTTTCTGGATAATATCTTGCGTGACATCTGCGCCATGGCCAATACCAACGGCGGGACGATCTATGTCGGGCTTTCGGCCGATCCGAAAGCCAAAGCCGAGGGTATCCGCGAGCCTCAAAAAGCCATCGAGACCTTACAAGCCACCATCGCGAAACGCTTTAGCCCAATTCCGATGGTTCAAATCGACAGCCTGCCGACGCAGGGCACAACCGTCGTGCGTATCACTGTCCAGTCCGGACCGGAGATCCCGTACGCCATCGACAACAATCTCTTCTACGTTCGCGATGAGGTCGAGTCGAACCTGGCCGTGCGTGATGAGATCGTCAACCTGGTGGAGCGAAGCCTGGGACAGCGCCCCGCAGCCATGGAACCGGTGATAACGGCAACTGCCGCCCAGCAACCACCGGCACCGGCGGCGCGCGTCGAGCCGGCTCGCACCGTCACCCGTCCGGAATCAAACGGCCGCCGCGATTTCGATCCGCCTCGCACCGGCGTGGAACTAGTCGATAGCCAGGAGCGCGACGGCACGATCTACCACACGCTGCGCGATCTGCGCAACGGCAATCTGATCAACAACGTGACCCGCACATCGGCCCGTCGCCTGTGGCACTATGCCATCACCCAGGCCGAGACGGCTCCGGTCGATCCGGCGTTGATCCAGTGGCGCGGCAACATGGCGGTCTTAAACCAGCGGCAGAAAGGTAACCTGACCTTGTACGATCTGGCGGCGCGCGACAAGAACGGCCAAATCCATATTTATTATGGCGTCACCGATAGCGGTCTGAGCGAATCCTGGCTGGCGCGGGTCGGCGAACCGGCGCGAGAATGAGGCAGGTCGGCGTCCTGACCATCAGCGATCGCGGCGCGGCCGGCGAGTACGACGATCGCAGCGGGCCACTGGCGGTCGAGATCCTGACCACCAGCACGCCCTGGGTCGTCGCCCGGAGGGCGATCATCCCGGACGATTTCGATACCATCGTGGCTACGTTGCTCGATTGGTGCGCGGCCGGTTTGGACCTGATCTTAACCAGCGGCGGTACAGGTTTCGCTCCCCGCGATATCACCCCCGAAGCCACCCGCCGGGTCATCGAACGCGAAGCGCCGGGCATTGCTGAAGCATTGCGCGCCGCGAGCATGCAGGTGACCAGCCATGCCATGCTCTCGCGGGCGGTAGCCGGAATGCGCGGCCGGACGCTGATCATCAATCTCCCCGGCAATCCCAAGGCCGTTCGCGAAAACCTCGACGTCCTCATCCCCGTTCTGCCGCACGCGCTGGACCTCTTGAGCGGCGAACCGGAGAGCGGCCAGGAGCATCGCGCCGTTTAGCGATGAGATCATCAGCAGACTTCGTGGATCGTTGAGATTTCCGAAAGGTCGAACGGCAACAATGAAAATTTGATGGTGACCCCTCGATCGTCGCCCAAGCAAAGACGCCGCGCTCGAAATCGGGCGCGGCGTCTTGCCTAGGAGGAGGAAAAGAAGAAGCGTTGGTGTTGCTTGCTCTATAAGTCAGACAACACCACGTCTCATTTCCTTACGCTTTATGGGGCCGCGATCGCCGGCATGTACAGCATGACCTCTTGCTCGGTCAAGATCCAGGCCTTATTCTCGTTGTACGAGGGCGCGCCGGGACCGTAGAGCCAGAGCAAGCCGACTTCCGTCTCGTTAAGCTGATCCTCGTAATCCTCAACCTCGAAACCGACCTTCTCCGAGAGCGGCGGCAGTTCGACGTAGCCGAAATTGTCATCCTCGAAGACGGTGAAGAAGCGCTCGCCCAACGGCACGACGTTGAGACCGGCGATCTCGTCGCTATATTCACCGGAGAAGTAATAATCCCAGGCCCGGACCGTCACACCCATCGACGTCTTGAGGAAGTCCTCGGTGTTCATCCCGATCTGATCACCACAGAACAACAGGACATTGTTGGCGCTGTTGGTGTTGTGAACGAGGAAGAAGAAGGGCGTACCTTCGCCGGCAGCGAAGTCAAAGACGACCGTGACGTTGCGGATATCGCTGGCAAAGGCCAAAGGCGTGTTATAGACGACATAGTCATCCGTGCCGTCATTGTCCGTATCGAGCCAGAACTCGAATGACGTCGGCGCGGCCTGTGTTGACCGGTCATAGGTGGTGACGGCAAAACCCATGACGAAGGACTCTTCCGGACCACAGAAATCGGCCGGAACCGGGTAGGTCTGGACGCCGACATACTGGATGTCGGGGAACAGTCGGTTGCCGCCGGGCTGCTCCGACTCTTCCAGGCGCTTGCTGACGGCCAGCAACGAGTAGGTGTCGATGTAGGTATCGGCCTTACCCATGTTCTGGACATAGGGCATGTCGTCCATGACGCCGGTCATCACATCACCCGCGGCGCGGGGGAGGATGTGCCAGGCCATGTGAATGGCATTGTCCTCATTGGCCTCATCCATGAAGCGGATGTAGCCGTCATACTCATTCAGCGTCAAAGCCCCGGATTGGTCGCTTGGGAACCACTGTTCATCTCCCAGGGATGCAGGGTCGCCTCATCTTGCTCGACGACCAGTTGTACCTTGACGGTCGTGGCGCCATTGGCCGGCACGTTGACCGTCGCCGGCAACGTGACCGTCACTTCGCCGCCGGCATCGTTGTCATAACGATGCTCGACGTCCGTGCTGAGGGTGACAGCTTCGTCCGAGTAGTTATAGAGGATGACATCGCGGCTAAACTCGGCGCCATCGGTGATGTCGTGGAAGCCGAAGGACAGCGAGCCGGTCAGGTTCTGCTTGTCCCAGGCCGCGAGGGATGTCGCCACGGCGCGGTCAACGCGCACTTCGCCGCCGCCGATCCGGCTGATGGGTGCCAGGATGCCGCCGAACAGCTCCGGCCCGGTGGTGATTTCCGTCTCGGCCGTGTTCATCAAGACCGCCTTGATCTCGGCCCAGGAGCGGTCCGGATACGCCTGCATCAGCAACGCCGCCGAGCCGGACACCATCGGTGCCGCGCCGGAGGTGCCGCCGAAAGGTTCGGTGGCGGTGCCGGTGCCGACAACAGCCGAGATCGACGCGCCGGGCGCGCCGATGTCGGGCTTGGCCTGGTTCAGCGCGAAGCTGGGGCCGCGCGAAGACGAGCCGACTATCGTCTGGACCAACGGCAGACCATCGGCCGGGTCGAAGCGGATCGCCACGTTGCCCTCATCCAGACCCTGCTTCAGGATATTGGCATTCGCCTGGCTGATCATGAAGCCGGGGATGGCGCCATAATTGTCGCCGTCACCTAACCCACCCTCAAACGGGTCTCCGGGGGCGATCAGGCCGATAATACCGGCCCGCGCGCCACCGTCGGCGATGTTGCTGATCTTCAAGGAGAAGGTACAGCCGCCGCGGTCGACCAGGACGATCCGGTTGTTGATGTTGCCGGTGAAGGCCGCGCAGCCGTCGAGGTTATCACCGTCACTGTCGCCATAGATCAAATTGCCGGTGACAACCGCATCCAGCGGCGCCGACCAGGGTTGGAAAACGGCGGCATATTGCCCGGCGATGGACTCGGGAGCGGTCACTTCCATGACCGGCTGGATGGCCGACGGGACGGCTGTCTGGGCCACGGCCAGGGCTGAGGGCGCGGAAGCCGGCGTGCCATGGATGTAGGGCAGGTCGCCGCCGTTACCGGCCGACGCAACCGTCAGGACGCCCACGCCACTGGCGTTCTCAACCGCCAGGGAGAGGTCGTCGACAATGGGGTTGCCCATGTTGCTGCCCAGCGACATATGGATGATATCCATCTTGTCGTCCATGTTGCCGTCATCGTTGGGATCGAGCGCGTAGTCCATCGCCTGCATCAAAGCGACGCCGGAGCAGGTGGAACTGATGGCCGAGCAAACTTTGACGGCATAAAGGTCAGCGCCCGGAGCCACACCCAATTCACCACCGATAATATCGGCCACATGGGTGCCATGTCCTTCAAAATCGATAGGGTCAGGATCCGGCGTTTCCTCGCCCACTTCTGCCCCGCCGACGAAGCCCCAGGTCTCGCCGACGAAGTCATAGCCTTCGACGACCTTGTCCGTTGGGAACAAACCGTCGCGGGTGGTATTGAGCGGATCCGACGGGTCAGCGCCATAGGCGGCCGCATAGGCCTCGAGCGTGCCCGGCCCGCCGAAGGCGGCGTGGGTGTAATCCACACCACTATCGAGGATAGCCACCTTGACACCGCTGCCGTCATAGCCCATGTCCTGAACGGCTGAAGCGCCGATGTAGGGGACGGTTTCTGACAGGTCGAGTTCATAATTCACGACCGGGTTGATCCGGGCTACATTGGGATTGGCGGCCAGCGCCTCGAGGGCGGCGGCGTCGATCTTCAACATGATCGTGTTCGAAGCCAGCCGCGTCCGAGCCAGAACCTTGGCATTGGCGTCAAGCGCGCCAGCGGCGGCGATCACCGCCTCTTGCTGGGTACTCACGGCGTCGAGCGCCGCGGCTTCATCAGCCGCGCGACCGCCGCGGGCCACGAATTCCGACAACGACGGCCGGGTCAGGCGAACCACAACTTTTTGCGGGCCGCTGGCATCGACCAGGGCATCGTTCAGGCGATGCAGCCGGCCGCCGTCCACGCTGACAGGCGCATCCAGTTTCGCGCCCTGGATATAGGCCGGAAGCGGACCACGGGCGAGTTCGCCCCGGTTCGGCCTGGCGCCACTTTGCGCCAGGGCAATTGAAGCGGTCAGGGCCATCACGCTGAAGATCGCCATTAGCTTCAAGATTCGGATGAGAGAGGTTTTTTGTGACAAGTTGCACCTCGGTTGTAGATTTTATTTGCTTATATCGAATTGGTTGCCAATCCGGCCGGCGGCAAACAACCTCAGGCAGGGCGGCATATGTGGGTGGAGCGTAGTAGACTTATGGGTCGTCCGGGCGTCGATCACCTCCTTGCTCGTAAAACCGTTCGTCCGGCATGCGCTTCAGGTAAACAGGATCCGGAGCATCGGTTTTCTCGCCGGCCGATCGTTCCGGTTTTTGGGGATAAACTGCGTACCAATTGCCGGTAGATCGGCCATGAATCAGAGATAGAGTTGTTAGTGGCCGGTAATCAGTTGCCTCCAGGCAGACGCAATTCACCGGCTTAGGGTGATTGCATCATACCCCATTCACTCATGTCGATCAAATTACACCAAGCGGCGGGCACGCTAATTGATCGCTCGGCAGGCCAGAGCAGCTTCGCCGGCTCATCTTCCGACCTCATCAGGAATCGGAATTCTCATCGCTGCGCTTTTGGACAGCCGGCAAAAGTCACGTACAATGTTGTGATGTCAGCACACAAAGATCGTTGGCAACCTGTCTCGGTCGCGTCGGCGACCGGGAAAACCGGCGATCGAACTTGTTAACGAGCAAGGAGGTTTGGAGAAAATGGAACGATTAAAGCGTGATTTCAATACCATCAGCCTGGCCATGATCCCGGTGGCCATCGCCATCAACATCGCCATCGGCCAGATCGTCTATGCGCTGAAAATTCCCCTCTATCTTGACTCGGTTGGCACCGTGTTCGTCGGCGCCGTTGCCGGGCCGTGGGTCGGCGCGCTGACCGGCCTGTTGTCGAACCTGGTCTGGGGTCTCAGTGGGTTAAACCCGGCCTACACGCCCTACGCGCCGGTCGCTGCCATCATCGGTCTCCTGGCCGGCTTTTTCTCGCAATGGGGCTGGTTTAAGGTATGGTGGAAAGCCATCCTGGCCGGTGTCATCACCGGGCTGGCCGCGGCGCTCCTCTCCGCGCCGATTACCGCCTATGTCTATGGTGGCATCACCGGCGCGGGTACGGACCTGATCACCGCGGTGTTTCGCAATTTCGGTCTCGGCATCGTCCCGTCGGCCTTCGCCCAGGGTGTTTCGTCCGATCCGCTGGACAAGGCGATCTCGTTCTTCATCGTCTGGTTGATCATCCAGGGCTTGCCGGCGCGTTTTCTCGACCGCTTCTCGCGCGCCGAGGATGTTCGTTAAGCAAGCCACCTTCCCCAGGCCATGAGTACGCCGTTCAGCCTGTTTATCCCGCGGGATAGCGGGATGCACCGCCTGCACCCGCTGACCAAGCTGACCTTGGTCGGGTTTTGCCTGGTCGGCGGGTTGTTTTTTCCCGGCATCTGGCTGACCTATATCGCCTTTTTGGTGATCATCCTGCCTCTGGCGGCCTGGGGTCGAATACTGCGCCCGTTTCTCAGCGCCGTTATCAAGACGACGCTGCCGTTCGCCGTCTCGCTGGTCCTCGTCCAGGGTCTTTTCTGGCCGGGCGGCACCCCGGTTCTGGAATTAGGTCCCTTGTCCTTCAAGGAGGAGGGGTTGATCTTTGCCGCGCGGGGCACGGGGCGAATCCTCATGATCGTCAGCAGCTTTCTGCTATTGACGTTCACGACGCGCGCCGATGAGTTGATGCTAACCCTCAGCCAGAAAGGCGTGCCCGATAACATCGCCTATATCATGTTAACAACGCTGCAAATCGTGCCGCGTTTTCAGTCCAAAGCCAATACCATCCTCGACGCCCAACGCTCGCGCGGGCTGGAAACCGAAGGTAATCTTCTAACGCGCGCGCGGGCGTTGTTGCCGCTCATCCAGCCTTTGCTTTTGGGTAGCATTGTCGACATCGAAGAAAGGGCCATCGCCCTGGAGGTTCGCGCTTTCGGCCGCCGGGGGTCCAAGACGACGCTTCTGGTGTTGCACGACACGACCTGGCAGCGTGTGATGCGCTGGCTTCTCGTACTGGCGACACTGGCTGTTCTCGCCTGGCGAATCTATCTTTGGTTGGAGCCAAGGATTCAGGGATGATTCGCCTGCGTGATATCACCTATCATTATCCCCGGGCGACAACACCGGCTTTGGATAAGCTGTCACTCGAGGTTCCAGCCGGCCAGTTGTGCGCCGTCATCGGGGCGAACGGATCGGGTAAATCCACCTTGTGTTACGCTCTCGCCGGTTTCGTGCCCCACTTCTATCGCGGCCAGCTTTCCGGCCACATCGAGGTGGCCGGGATCGACGTCGCCCAATCCTCCCTGGCCGAGATCGCCGGGACGGTGGGGCTGGTCTTTTCTAACCCGTTCAACCAGATCACCGGCGCGCGCTTCACCGTGCACGATGAGATCGCCTTCGGGATGGAGAACATGGGCGTCCCGCCGGATGAGATGCGCGCCCGCATCGACGAGGTATTGCGCTTCGCCGGCCTGACTGATTTGGCCGACCGCTCGCCGTTCGCGCTTTCCGGGGGCCAGCAGCAACGGCTGGCCATCGTTTCAGTGTTGGTGATGCGTCCGAAAGTCATCATTCTCGACGAGCCAACTTCACAGCTGGACCCTGTTGGAAGCAAGGAAGTCTTCGCCGTTCTCCGCGACCTGGCGGCGGCCGGCGAAAGCACGATCATCCTGGCCGAGCACAAGCTGGAGTGGGTCGCCGTCTTCGCCGACCGGGTTCTGGTCCTCCAGGACGGTCGTCTTGTGGCCGATGGCCCACCACGCGAAATTTTGACCGGCGACAATCTTCACGATTGGGGTCTGGAGCCAACCCGGTATACGCAGGTCGCCCGCTCGGCTTTGAATGCCGGGCGCCGGGACAATGGCGAAGCCTTGCCGGCCACTCTTGAAGCCGCGGTGGAGTATTTCCGATGACTATCGCCGTCGAGGAGGTTGAGTTCACCTATCCTGGCGGAGCCAACGCCCTGCGCGGGGTTAGCCTGCGTATAGGATCCGGCGAGGCGGTGGCGATCATCGGCGAAAACGGGGCCGGCAAGACGACCTTGGTCAAGCATCTGAACGGCTTGCTGAAGCCCGACAAGGGCGCGGTCGTCATCGGCGGCAACGGTAACGATGCCCCCTGGAACACGCGCGACCACAGCGTTGCCCAACTCGCGGCGCGCGTGGGGTTTGTCTTCCAGAATCCGGATGACCAGATTCTGGAACGAACCGTGCGGGCCGAGGTGGCCTTCGGCCCGCGAAACCTGGGCATGCCGGAGGCGGAGATCAACGCGGCCGTCCAATCGTCCCTGGAACAAGTCGGCCTGACGGACGCGGCGGATAACCACCCCTATGATCTGCTCGCCCCCCAACGAAAGCTCATCACCCTGGCCTCCGTGTTGGCCATGCGCACGCCGATCGTCATTTTCGACGAACCAACAATGGGGCAGGACGCGCGGAGCGTAGCCCGGATTGGTGAGATCGTCAAAGATCTCAAATCCGCCGGGCGGACGGTGTTGATCATCACCCATGATATTGACTTTTGTGCCGACCATTTCGAACGCATCGTGGTGATGGCCGATGGCCGGGTACTGGCGGATGGCGCGGCCGAACAAGTACTTACCCGGACAGAATTACTGGCGACGACGAATGTGGAACCTCCCCAACTGGTGCGTCTGGCCCAGGCTCTTGGATTGCCACACGCCCCATTAACGATTGATGGTTTGGTGGTCACTCTGCTCCAATAGCCTGCATCAATGAGCGGCCGGCAGGATAAGATTATCTATTCATTCGAACATATATCTCGCATCTCGCATTTGGTATCTCGTCATTCGGAGTAATCTCATGATCATCATCCTCGGTGACATCCTGGCCGACTATGCAATTCGGGTCGAAGAGCTGACCATCCAGCCCAAGGACCTGCAACGGGTCTCCTACCTGGCGCTGGGACCCGGCGGCGCGTGCAACGTGGCCATCATGGCGGCTCATTTAGGGTTAGCTGTCAGCACCCTCGGCGAGGTAGGTCAGGACCTGTTCGGAGAGATCGTCATGGAGGGATTGGCGGCCGAGGGTATCGACGTTTCCGGAGTGATTGTGACCCCGCAGGCGCGGACGCCGGTGGCCAATGTCCTGGTCGATGAACGCGGTGAGCCGGCCTATCTTGGATTTCCCGGCGATCTTCATGTGATGGCCTTACCGGAGACTTGGCGTCCGGCGATCCAAAGCGCGGAAGCCCTCTTTGCGGACGGTTGGGCTGAGCATGCGGGCGTTCCCGGAATCGTCATGAACGCGCTGCGCGCGGCAAAGGATGCCGGCGTGCCGACTTTCTTCGATCCCGGCCCCGGCAACCCAAAGGTGGACAATGCCTGGCACATCGATGCCGCGGCATTGGCTACCGTGCTATTGGCTACCGAGGATGAAGCCCGTCGTTTGTCAGGCGAAGACGATCCGGTTAACTCGGCGCGGGTGCTTCTGTCTCGTGGGTCGCGCCTGGTGGTCATCAAGCGCGGCATGGCCGGTTGTTTTCTCTTAACTGAAGACGATCTCCACATCGCGCCGGGTTTGCCGGTTGTCGCCCGCGACGCCACCGGCGCCGGCGATAGTCTAGCGGCGGCGATCATGTACGGCTTTCTGCACCAATTCGGCCTGCAAGAGCTGGGCGATCTGGGCAATGCGACTGGGGCGGCCAAGGTACTCAAGCTGGGGACGGGGCACAATATGCCGACGGTGTCCGAGGTCAACGCCATGCTGCAGCGCTTTGGATCCAATGTCAAACTATCCGAGACGACACCGCCGCTACCAGGCTAGTTTCCAAAACTCTGTGGGCGCGTTTATAAAAACAACAAGCGCGCTCCCAGGATCATCAAAAATACCAGAACCAGTTTTCGAAATGTCTCCGCCTTGATGTAGCGACACAACCGGACGCCAGCGAATTGGCCGATAAGCAAAGTGGGAATGGCCAGCAACACGGTGTGTAGCACTTCGGTCGAATAATGCCCCGCGAAACCGTGCGAAATAACCGCTATAGCGCTGCTCAATAAGAAAAAAGTCTGCAAATTCCCCCGGAAACGTTCCGGTTCCCACTGCCGGGCGCTGGCATACAGGATGACCGGTGGTCCGCCGGTGTTATAAGCGCCGGTCAACAAGCCGGAAGCGAAACCGGCGACATAAGCCCAACCGATACCGAGCTGGCGTATCTTCGCTCCCAATAACGAATAGGTCCCATAGAAAATTAACAATACGCCCAAGACCCGCGTGATCACGGTGTCATCGATTCGCGACAATAACCACACACCCAAAGGGATGCCGATGATGGCCGGTAAAACCAGACTCACCAAATCGCGCGGGGTGACGTGCTCGCGCCAGTGAATCGCGTTGAGTAGGGTCGCGGCCAGACCCACCACGGCGAATGCCGGTGTGGCTATCTGGATGCCCAGCAGACCAACCAGTAGGGGCATGGCGATGAGGGCGCCGCCGAAACCCATCACACCTTGTATCAGGGCGGCGATAAAGACGACGAGCGCGACGGCCATCATAGGTCGTAGGCCAGAAACAACTGGCCCTGGCCGTTTAGGGCATGGGGATCGAAATAAAGGGTGTGCAATTTCAAATCAGTCGCCGGATCAAGTAGTTCGCCCTCAACCAGGCTACTGAACGGCTGGCCGCCCAGCAAGCGATGGGCGAAGGTCGTATAAAGCCTGTCGAGCACGTTACCCGCCAGCAATAAGTGATGAACCTTCGGCCCGGTGCCCATAAAGACCATTCGGTAGCCGATCTCGCCGAGCGCAGCTCCGACTTGCCGGCCGGACACTTCCGTTTCCCCAACCGGGATGACTCGCCCGCCTTGGGCTTCCAACTCGCGCCGCCGTGCCTGGTCGGCCGCTTCATGGGTCAGGATAACGACATTCCGGCCACCGCGAGTCAGAAACGCCGGAACGGGGAAGTCCAGACTGCCGCTGATCACCGCCAAATCGGGGTAGGGGGTCAATCCGCGCTCGGTACGCCAGCGGCCAAGATCTTCAAAACGCGGGTCTTCATAGACCCGCAAGATCTCCTGGGCTTTGCCGTCAGCGTAATCCCGCAGGTAGCGGCCGCTGGTGATGATGACATCAGCCTGAACCGCCAGTTCCTGGAAAAGTCGCCAATCGCGATCGTTGGCCGTTTTCTGGGGAACCATCATGCCTTTGCCACCGGGACGGGGAATCGCGATACGGCCATCCAGGCTGGTCACATAATTGGTGTAGATGAAGGGCCGATCGCGATCGGCCGCGTGTTGCCGCAGGTCATGGCCCAGATAGAGTCCGTTTAAGGGGACTTCCCGAGCTGGGGGCGGGTATAGTTGCCAGATCATGTCGTTTTCCATCGCGCGTCAGCCATCTCCTTAAGCCGTGGTCAGAATTTGAACGATAAATTCAGCCGAACCCAACTGTAAGCGGAAGCCGTTCTTGAGAATGTGGGCGGTCGCCACCTGATTGGCGTTCACCCAAGTTTGGCGAGTTCCCAAATCATAAATAATATACCGGCCGTCTTCGAGGCGTATTTCCGCATGCCGGGACCCAAGACCAGTGACCACGATATCGTTTTCGGCCGCACTGCCGATGCGGGTGACTTCTCCGGCCAGCCGCCAGCGTTCAGAGCTGTTGGTCGCGGAAACTAGCCAGGCCGATTGGGCTGTGGCCGGTGTTCCGGGGGCGAATTGAGTTGACGGCAATGTCTTTTGATCGGTCAGGTTATAGGCTTGTTTGGCTGCGGCGGCCGGGGCCAGGGTAGTCTTCGCGATTGCCGGTGCATCTAAGGGTTCTAGGGTTACCTGCACACCGCCCATGATGCCGGCGAAAAGATTGTAGATCAGCGCGCTGAACAAGGCGATCAATCCGGTCAGCAGCATCCCGCCGGCGGCAACAGCCAGCGCCACGGCCAGGATCAGAGATGATTCACGAGCTGCCAGACCTGTCAATTGGGCTTGCCGGTCGCCTAGTTGCAGCAGGCTGATCAAATCGACCGGCAGATTCTGCCCCAACGGCAGAGCGATTTCAAATTGCAGCGCGTTCAACCAGGCGGATAAGCGGCCTATGATTTGACCGGCCAGCCAACCAAGCATGGCTCCGGGGATCACCCAGGCGATGAAACCGATCAACAAGCCATAGAACAAGGCCGAAAATGGACTGACACGTCGGAGGCTATATCGCATGATAGGCGATGATAACCGATTTTCGGGCGAATGGAAACGGCCGGTTCATCTCCAAGCGCGCGTCCCTTTCAATGATAGCTGTGGCGTAATTCTGGCGAATTGATGCCCTCCCTAGGCCGTCGTCGGTCGCCGCGACCTCCAGCTGCTTCGAGTCCCTCATCAAGGAAACGGCATCATCAATTGCAGATCCGCGGCCTCCAGGGTCGTCATACATGATCCCGGTGGGCAATCATCGTCAGCCATCAGCAGCAACATCACTGTGACCTGCCGGACGTCGGCGGGATCGATATCGGGCAAGTGCTCCCCAAATTCATCTTCCAGCGTTATTTCGATATCCTGCCAATCGTTGTTCACCGCATAACGGGCCATCAGGTTGGGACCAAGTTCAGAAAGCGGCGGGGCCGACCACAACCCGGTTTGATCGTCCGCGCTGTCGAACCAGATTGACGCACCCTGGGGAGTACCGTCCGCCGATTCGTAGACCAGGATGATGGCACTCCGGCCTTCCAATCCTTCGGCCTCGTTGACTGTACCGGTTTGACGCACCCGGGCGCGGAAGATCGCCTGGCCGGTCCGGTCGTTCAACACCGCGCGTTGGCTTAACTGGACAGTGCCGGAACCTGTTTTGCCCATGCTCAGGACCTGGCCGGGTACATCAAAACCCGGTGGCAACCGCTCGATCACTCGCGAGCCATTCGTCTCCCCGGCTTCGAGCGACCAACCGTCCACCCAATCATCGCTGAAATCTCCGTTCTGAAGCACATTGATCGCTTCACCACCGGTGGCCGGGGTACCGGCTTCCAATGGGGATGGCATGATAATGCCGATGATCGGTGTCGGCGAGGGCACTTCCACGAGCGGCGTAATGGTGGGAAAGGGCGATACAGTGGGCATGGTTGTCGCCACGGCGGCGGCTGTGGGTAGGGCAGTGGGCGCTATATCGGTCGCTACTGAAAACTCGGGTGTATCGTTGGTATCATCGACAACAGCCGGCAAAACGCTGGTTTGCTCAAGAACGGGCAGCGTTTCAACCCTCTCGCGAATCATGGGAATGAACGAAAGCGAGACGAGGGCACAAACGGTTAGGCCAGCCAAGGCCAGCAGTGCGAGCAAAACCAGCCATAATGTTCTCCGATTTACCGGTGCAGATTCTACCGTTGGTGGGGCTTCTTCCACGGCCGGCTGTTCTTCCACCACCATCCGGTCGGCCGGCATTGGCGCGGCCAATGGTTGTTGCCCGAACGATTTCGAGTCAAGTGGTCGGGCAGGAAGCGGGCGCGGTTTTGGTCGCGGCAAGGGTGGCGGCGTTGGTGGTTTACTTGAAACAACCGGACGGGTCTCTGGTGGCTGTTCGGTCTCAGACTCTTCGTTGATCGCCGGAGTCATTGGCGCCAGACATGTCGAACAGTACCAGGTATCTGGACGATTAGGATGGCCATTCGGGCAGAATACCGGTTCTATTGTCATGAGTCTGATGTGGGCGTGTCTGAATTCACTCCGGCCTCAATCAATTTTAAAAACGAAGATGACGCGACCTAATCGGATTTCATCTCCATCCCGGATCAGTTGCAGCGTACCCGGCTCGATCTTTTGCCGGTTGACAAAGGTGTAATTGACGGAGTTCAGATCCTCGACAAAGAATTGCCCGTTCGTCTGGGTGATTCGGGCGTGACGGCGTGATACACCGCCCTCTTCACCACCGAATGGGACCAGATCGACATCCGGAAAGCTGCCGATAGCCGGATCCTTGCGACCGATAAGATACTCCGACCGGTCAGCCGGGAGAGAGACCACGACGCCATCGTGCGACCGGATGATCAGACGCAGTGAACTTGGCGGGTCGCTCCGCAAGACGTCAGCCAGCGCCACGCCGCAATGATCGCAAAATGTAGCCTCCGCTGGAACCTGAGACTTGCAGTTTGGACATTCGATCATATCCATCTCGACAAGGTCTCCAATTCATGTATTCCGCACCCGCTCAGTGGGGCGGCAATCCGGATCACCAACATTCAGGCCAATATCTCCCTTTGAACCAGTATGACCGTTATATTATCTTCGCCGCCGGCATCGTTCGCGGCAGCCACAAGAGCATCGCAGGCCACTTGAGGCGATTTGGCCCCGGAAATTACCTGGCGCAAGCCCTCTTCACTAATCATGTTGCTCAATCCATCCGAACAGAGAAGCAACGCGTCGCCGGCTAACAGTCGCACGTAATTCCGGTCGATCTCGACGGCCGGGCTATCGCCGATCGTGCGCACGATCACGTGAGCGTGGGGATGGTAGCGAGCCTGATGCCGGGTGATTTCCCCGGCGGCCACCAGTCTCTCGACCAGCGAGTGGTCGGTGGTGATCTGCCGCACGCCCGCGGCGTTGATCAAATATGCCCGGCTGTCGCCAACGTGGGCAACATAGGCTTCATTGTCGATAACCAGAGCGGCCACGGCTGTTGTCCCCATATCATTGCCGGCCTGTTGGGCGCGCTCATAGACCGCTTTGTTACCTGCCTGGACAGCTTCTTCCAGCTTGGCAACCAAACGATCGGGTGCAAACTCATCGGCGCTCATCATCTCGACCAACAAATTAGCGGCCGCATGACGGGCGAAAGTCTGAATGAACAGGCCGCTGGCGATCTCGCCGCTATCATGGCCCCCCATGCCGTCGGCGACAACGAAAAGACCGAGTGTCCTGCCTGTCGAGCGGTTATTGCAGGACAAATCTAATACCAGATAACTATCCTCATTAAGCTTACGCAAACGGCCGACGTCCGTCCGAAAACCAAAACATAGACGGGCAGGAGACGCGTCTCGCCCACCATCGCTTTTCAACGAGAGAGTGGTCCCTTCGGCTTCGGTTTCACTTTTGGCTACTGTTCCAGGTGGTGCTTCCAGAGTTGAAATGTACGTGTCGTTTAGCGGTTTGGTGGTTGGTTCGCCGTAGTCGGACGGAAGCTCACCCGGTTGCCCTTGCAGTTTCCGGCCGCAAGCCACGCAGTAATTAGCTCCCAAACGGTTGGCCGTATGACAATTAGAACAAATGATGGCATTCATCTCGAATCCGCGAACAGCCAAGCGCCTTGTCTCCTCTTGCCATTGTAAACAGGATTACGTTGAATTACCAGAATCAGCCGTTAAAACAGCGCGAAAATCATATAAATCTTCTCTACGAACGGCGCAGGCCGATCCGATCAATAGCTTTTTCGAAATAAGGCCGATGCTGGTATCATCCTACCTGGCGAATAGTTAGGTCGAGACCTGTTAACTCGGCGATCATAGAGGGGTAAGAATTCGATCCCATACCACACCAAACCTATAGGTTCCCATTCAGGACAATCAAGCGTGTATGAACGAGGAAAGACAACAAGAACTAGTGAGCGTGCTTCGCGAAACCGGCAAGGCGCATCATCAAGCCTACATCGAGACCGATGGAGCCGATCCGGATTGGCCTATCTGGTATGCCGACTACCTTCACAACCGGCTCACGACCCTGCTCCAGGCCCGATTCACGAAGAGCGAATTGGTATACCTGTTGATCACACTCGACCGCGCCTTACAGCGCGATGCCCCCGGCGCTGATTGGGCTGTGTTTTATTCCCGAAAGCTACTGGAATGGTATGGCGAGGTAATCACATGATTTTCGATCAACGCGAGCGGCGCGACCTGGAAAAACGAATGAGGGAGGACCGACGGCTGCCGCCGGGCCAATCCGCGACCCTGAAATTCCCCGTCCTTCATTACGGTCCCGTACCGCACGCCGATGTGGCAACCTGGGATTTTCGCGTTTTCGGCTTGGTGGAGACAGAAACGCGCTGGAGTTGGGTTGAGTTTAATCAATTGCCCCGCACCCAGGTCGTGCTGGACATTCACTGTGTGACGCGCTGGTCGAAGTTTGATACGGTCTGGGAGGGCGTATCAGTGGCGACGTTGGTAAATGAGGGCTTCATTCGCCCGAAGCGCGAGGCTCGTTTTGTCGTTCAGCACTGCGAGTATGGCTACACAACCAACACACCGCTGGAGTTCGTCCTGCAAGAAGGCTTTATCCTGGCGACCCATTACGACGGCCAACCGCTCAGCCCCGACCACGGCTACCCGCTTAGGGGCGTGGCGGGGGTCGTAGCCGGTAATCGCGCCGATGACAAATACTTCTGGAAGGGTGGCAAGTGGCTACGCGCGCTGGAATTCCGCGCCGACGACAAGCCCGGCTTTTGGGAGCGTAACGGCTACCATAACGAAGCCGATGTCTGGAAGGAACAGCGGATGAACTTCAGGCTATTTTAACGGGTTCCTTTAGGGCGGCCGTACAACCACCAGTATTCCCCTTTGGGATAAGCGTCCTGCCAGATCGGAGCCCAAACAAATGGACCTGGTTCCCACATTAGGCGCAGGCGGCGATCGACGGCGGCTACATCCCGGGGAACGCGACCATCCAGCCGGTAGGGATACTCGCTCAGCTTGCCAACCAGCTCACCGATGACCACACGCGTATCGACCTTGTTTGCGTACAATTCCTGATCGGACGAAATCTTGGTTGAATGGGCCAGGTTGCGCAAATAATTCGTCCATTCTCGCAGGCGCGCGCTCAACTCAAGATACGAGCGTTGTTCAAAGCGCACAACTGTCTCTTTCAGCGCCGCGTCAAAGTCGTTTTTGGCCCGGATCAGCGCCGCTTGGTCCATTTCCAAAAGATGGGTCCGGAGAACGAACAGACGGCGAAGGCGCATTAAGCACCCTCCAATTGTCATCAGCGGCATTCCCGGCCTGCCCATATCCCACCGTTCGGCATCGCTGCGCAGATACTCGTCCAGGTGAACGATCATCTCGCGCGCGACGAGCAGATCATGTGTCAGTTCCTCTTGTTTAACAGCTATCTGTGCGACCATTGCTCACCTCCCTGTAGTCACCGGGCGGCACCAACCGGCCCGGGATAGTCTACCCTTATGGTAAGGGTACAAAAAATAATCGCGTGAGTCATGTGGCAGATGTCACCTATTTAGAACGATAAACGTCACTCTTTCGTTTGGCAACTCGCGCGCTGGGGGTTATAGTGCTCAGGTCATGTGGCGATTTCGCATTTTTCGCGTCTTCTTTAAGTTCATCCAGGTCGCGCTGACCAGGCTGATCGTGATCGGCCGGGATAATATACCCCCCGGCGGGCCTTATCTACTCGTCACCAACCACATGAGCACGGCCGATACTGTGATTATCTTCGTCGGCTTCCCCCCCCAGGAGTGGCGGTTTTTCGCCGGGGAAAAGTGGGCCAAGCATCCGTTATGGGGACCATTGATGTCCTGGTTAGGCGTCATCTTTATCAATCGCGGCGAGGTCGACCGGCGTGCCTTGCGCGAAGCCTTGGCCACGCTCTCCGAGGGGGCTATTTTTGCCCTCGCGCCGGAAGGCATGCGCAGCAAAACAGGCACCATGATGCCGGCGAGGGACGGCGCGGCATTCCTGGCCAGCCAGGCTCGCCGCGACGGCCAGAGTGTGCCTATTTTGCCTGTCGGCCTGAGCAATACCGATGTCCTGTTCGCCCATAACCGCCGGTTACGGCGGGCGACGATCACCCTGCGAATCGGCGTACCCTTCAACTTGCCCGAACTAGACCGGCGAGCACGCAGCCGCGAGTTGTCGGCCTATACCCATCTGATCATGGTCCAGATCGCCGCTCTGGTTGAGCCACGCCATCGCGGTTATTATGCCGATAGCCCCGCCCTGCAAGCCCTGCTGGCCGGCGAAGACCCGTGGCCTCATTGCCTTGATATCAGCGGTTCCGACCGAGCAGAATGAGACCTTTCTCCGGCCACCGGCGAGCTTTGCCCCGTGCCTGTGTTAAATCATTGGGCAGATAGATAATTTGTTCGGAAAGTTTTAAGGCTGGCCTATTGCGATCCGGCCAAGGCCGTGTTATAATGCCACCCTCTTAACCAGATACACGGTTGTAATGGTACACAACCCCCATATATGGGGGTATTAGGGCGAACCTGTCAGGAGCCACAGGAAACCCAAAAAATAAAATTGCCGGGAGGTATTGATAGTCATGTTAGAAACCGCTACGCCCACCGCTGCTCGCAAGCCACTTGTTCTGCCGGAGAACAGTATGGCCGTGCTTCGTCGCCGCTATCTTCGACGCGGCGTAGACGGGGAACCTGTCGAAACCGTGGAGGAAATGTTTCGGCGCGTCGCCCATCATGTTGCCCTGGTCGAAGCCGATCATGGTCGCGACGTCGTGGCAACCGAGGATATCTTTTATGACCTGCTCACTGGGTTGCGCTTCTTTCCCAACAGCCCGACCTTCACCGGGGCGGGCACGCCGCTGGGGCAACTGGCCGCCTGTTTTGTCCTGCCTATCAGCGACGACATGGGGCGCGATCAGGCGGGCATTTTCCAAACACTGCGTGACGCAGCCCTGATCCAACAAACGGGCGGTGGCAACGGGTTTGCTTTCTCCCGTTTGCGACCGAAGGGCGATTTTGTCCATACCTCGGCCGGGCGTGCCACCGGACCGGTCGGCTTCTTGCGCGTCTATGACCAGGCGTTTGGCGAAATCGCCCAGGGCGGAACCCGCCGCGGCGCGAACATGGCTGTCTTGCGCGTCGATCATCCCGACATCCTGGAATTCATCTCCTGCAAGGCCAGTGAATACGCCATCACCAATTTCAATATCTCCGTCGGTGTGACCGACAAATTCATCCAGGCGGTAAAGAACGACACTGACTTTGATTTGATCAACCCGCGCGACGGCAAGGTCTGGCGAACGGTGCGCGCCCGCGACATCTTCGACGAGATCGTCAAATTCGCCCATCGCAATGGCGAACCGGGGGTGTTATTCCTCGATGCCGCCAACCGCGCCAATCCCGTGCCGCATCTCTACGAACTGGAGGCGACAAATCCCTGCGGCGAGCAATGGCTCGGTCCGTATGAGAACTGCTGCCTGGGTTCGATTAATCTGGCCCAGCATGTGACCGCAGACGGGCATATCGACTGGGAATTGCTGCGGCGCACCGTCGAGGAATCAACCCACTTTCTGGACAATGTCGTGACCGCCAATGCCTACGTCCCGGCCGTGCCTCAACTACGCGAAGCAGCCCTGCGCGCTCGCCGCATCGGGCTGGGCATCATGGGCCTGGGCGATCTCTACTACAAGGTTGGCGTTCGTTACGGCAGCGCGGAAGGCCAGGCGCTGGCCGGGGCTATTTTCGAATTCATCCGTTACCATAGCATGCGCACCAGCATGGAGATGGCCCAGGAACGCGGCGCGTTTCCGGCCATCCACGGCAGCATCTACGACCCCGAGGATTTCAAATGGTCGCCACCGAAAGAGCAGATCAAGAGTAAAGAAACCTACGGCCGCCCGCCTATCGACTGGAAAAACCTGACAGCGGAAATTAAACGCCACGGGATCCGCAATGCCGCCCAGACGACCGTCGCCCCAACCGGAACCATCGCTACGGTCGCTGGGATAGAGGGGTATGGCTGCGAGCCGGTCTTTGCCCTGGCCTACATCCGCCATGTCAACGACAACGGCAAGGACCTGCAGCTACAGTACACCAGCCCGCTATTCGAGCAAGCGCTGCTCAATGCCGGACTGGATGAAGATACACGGAACGAGATCATTGCCGAAGTCAATAAATATGGCACCTGCCAGCACATTGAGAAGCTGCCCGAGGACATTCGCAATACGTTTGTCGTTTCGTCCGATATCACACCTGAGGAACATGTCCGGATGCAGGCAGCGATCCAGGCTTTTGTCGACAACAGCATCTCCAAGACCTGCAACTTCCCCGTCGGGGCAACTCGGGAAGACGTGGCCAAAGCCTATATGCTGGCCTGGGATTTGGGCTGCAAAGGCCTGACGGTCTATGTCACCGGTTCGCGCGAGACAGTCACGCTGGAGACTCACGCCACCAAGGCAGCCAAAGATAAAAGTGACGCCAACGAGAAATCCGAGGAACCCGCCAAGCAATTGACGATCTGGCGCGAGACAAAAAAGCCGCGCTCGCGCGTGTTACAGGGTGAAACCAGCCGGATTAGCACTCCGCTCGGCGCGACGTATGTCACCGTCAACCACAACGGCGACGGGCAGCCGTTCGAGGTTTTCATCCAGACAGCCAAGGCGGGCAGCGACACGGCTGCTGTCTCCGAAGCCATCGGCCGGTTGATCAGCTATGTCCTGCGACTCGCCTCGCCTGTGTCGCCGCGCGACCGGTTGAAGGAAGTGGTCAACCAATTGAGCGGCATCGGCGGCGGCCGGCCGCTGGGCTTTGGCCCGCAGCGGGTCCTGTCTTTGCCCGACGGCGTGGCGCAAGTTCTGGCAGATTTCCTCGATCGGACGGCCGAGGAACCGGAGACTGCGCAGAGCAATGGTCACAGCAACGGCCATATCACGCCGGTCACGAGTCAGGGACAGCCAATTCAAGCATCCATTCCCGTGGCCAACATCGGCGACCTCTGTCCCGAGTGCGGTACACCGTCACTGGTCAATGAGGAAGGCTGCCGCAAGTGCAACAGTTGCGGCTATAGCGAGTGCTGAGGCTTGTCATAGAATGCGAGTAGCAGATTGCTAGGTAAATCCATACCGGCAACCTGCTACCTGCCACCTGCCATCCAATGCCCAAGCGCATCTACGAACAATATCAGCCGGAGGACCGGGTCGAGATCGTCTTTTCGCACTTGGGCGAAGAGAAGTGGCGGCCGGCCGTCGTCTTGCGCGCCGAGCCGCCCGGCATCTGGGTTCAGACGGCCGACGGGCAACACTGGTTCATGACCAACACGTACCGCATCCGACCGGAGGCAATCGACGGCGACAATGATCAGGCTCTTCCCTGATTCATCAATTCGGCCGGAGCTGCGGCTGTCTGGGGCTGCGGATTATGGTAGTAAATCGTCAAGTCGGCTGTGTCATGCAGGAAATCGATGCGCCGTATCTCAACCCGATCAACGGGCAAACCAGTTCGTCCGCGTAGGTCATTTAGCAACCGCTCGTGATTAGCCGGTGTGATGAGTTCCACCCGGTCGTAGTTGATACGGTTGCTCTCTGCGTAGTGAAACCCCCACCCCTTTTCCAGGACATACAACAAGCCTATGACCAGGCTATTGGCCACAAGCAGATACGCCAGATGGATATCGGTGATCATCACGGAATTCATAACCGGCAGGGCGATGATGATGAATAGGTAAGTCATCTCGCGAATCGGGATTTCGTCGGTGCGGTAACGCAAGACCGAGAAAATCGCGAATAACCCGAATCCCACCCCCACGCTAAGGGTGGCGTTCGTCAGCAAACCCATTACAAAGTAAATGACCGTGCTGAACGCCAGAAAGGTGAAGACGTACGTTTTATCCTGGGTCACCGGGTAATAGATAAATCGAACGTCACCCGCTCCTTCATATCGATACCGACGAGGGTGATCCGCGTGTACTCGTTCCACAACTTGGTTTCCAGACCATCGAGGTGGCGCGGCAAATGGGTGTCGAGGAAATCGGTCGAATCGGCAGCCAGGCGGGTGACGAACTGATCAGTACGGACGCGATGTTTCACCGTCCGATTCTTGCAGACTTTATGCTTGACTTCCAGGAATGACAGGTTGGTATCGATATACTTCCGGCTTCGCACTTTATAGCGATTGCGGTCCCCGGTATGGTGCCGCCGGTATAGCGCGAAATCAGCCGTGTCGAAATAAAGTGTCCGGTAATGGTTCAGGTGAACCTTATCAATCTCCAACACTCGATATTGGTCCGACAAGTCAAGCAAAATATCCAGAAGCGTGCGCTCGTGGAAGACAAATTTGGTTTCGATCCGGTCCATCAAGGCTACTTCTGCCATCTGCGCCAATGAGATCGGTCTAAATTGGCTGAGACTCGAGGCCGGATTGGGTTCCGGTTCGACCCACCAGGCTAAATTTTGGAAGATATCGGGTGCCGCCAAGGAGACAGCTGGTTTTGTGATTCGCTTCGCTGACATGACTCATCACCTGATTCCGGACACGCAGGAAGGCAGGGCCTATATCTACCCCGATCCGTTGTGTCTTGGCTATGTGCACTTAGTTTGCCAAAATCTTGTTAGGGAAATGTTTAGGAAGGTTTTTCGCTTTGTAAGAGGCCAAGGAACCAACATCCGTGTTCGCGCCGAATTCCAGCCGGAGAAGCCTGCCCAATCGCTATAAATAAGCGGATACTACCCTGATGGTTTTCAACATTTTCGACCCAGGCTTCCGGGCTGATCCTTACCCGATCTACGCGCGATTTCGGGCACATGAGCCGGTTCATCTTGGCCGGCCGCCGACGCCGGGCGATCATGACACGCGTTGGTGGTACCTTTTTGACTATGAGACGATCGCCCGGATCCTGAAAGATCACCGGTTCGGCCGCTCGTTCGCGCCGGCACTGGACGAAGCGCCACCCCCAATTCCCCCTGAGGAGCGCGAGCCGTTCTGGGATATGTATGCCCAGTGGACACTCGCCCTGGAGCCACCGGAACACACTCGCCAGCGTACGTTGTTGAATCATGCCTTCACAGCCCGCGTCGTTCAGGCGCTCCGTCCGCGCATCCGGGCAAGAGCCGGCAGCTTGCTGCACGAATTGACCCAAAGCGGTCAGTTCGATGTCGTCGCCGACTATGCCTTTCCTTTAACCCTGGCGGTGATCTGCGAATTGATCGGCATCCCTCCCGGCGACCGGGATCGTATCAAGGAATGGTCTTTGATCATCGCCGCCGTTCTCGACTACAAACGAACGTGGGATATCATGACCGCGGGGAACCGGATGGCGCAGGACTTCTCAGCGTACCTGGCGGCTATCATCCACAACCGCCGGAACAGTCCGCAGGAAGATTTGATCAGCAGATTATTGTCCGGAACCGGCGATGGACAGCAAATCGACGAAACCGAATTGATCGCCCTTTGTGTCATGCTTCTTTTCGCCGGGCACGAGACGACGGTCAATCTCATCTCGGCCGGGACCTTTCTACTCCTGAGCCATCCGGATCAACTCGCCCTGTTTCGCGCCCGGTCTGATCTGGCTGAGATCGCTGTCGACGAGTTCTTGCGCCTGCATAGCCCAATCCAGGCAACATCGCGTATCGCCTATGCTGATGTTGAAATCGGCGGCCGGCTCATCCGGCGAGGTGAATCGGTTACGTTGCTGCTTGGTTCGGCCAACCGCGACCCGGCGGTTTTCACCGATCCCGACCGGCTGGACATCACCCGGCGGCCGAACCGCCATCTGGCCTTCGGACGAGGCATCCACTACTGCCTGGGCGCGCCGCTGGCCGTTGCCCAAGGTGGAATCGCCCTACGAGCGCTCCTGAATCGCAAGCCTGGGCTGAGGTTGGTGGCCACGGAACCGGCTTGGTCGGAGACATTCGGCTTTAGAGGTTTACAAGAATTAAATGTCGCCTGGGACTTATCATGAGATCCGGCGTGTTTTCAGAATGAATCCTTGCCGGTTCAGCCGGTGACTGCCTCCCCCTGATATTCTTTTCTTTTAACGTGAACCATTACAGCCTGATGAAATTCTTGACATTCTCCTCTCGCCTGTTATGATTCCCGCCAATGTTCATTTACACGGCTCAACCCTCGCCGCGACGCCCGCGTCCGCCCCGGACCACTGGTCTGGTGCTTGAGGTTGCCTGAGTCTCTTACGAAATCGACACAGCGAAACCGACCGCCAGACCTCACAAAGGCCTGGCGGTTTTTTTATTTGAGGAGAAAGACATGATCAAGGTGGGCATTTACGGCGCGACGGGTTACACCGGACTGGAACTGGTTCGCCTGCTGCAGCGGCACCCGGCGGCCACAATCGCTTTCGCTACCTCAACCTCTCAGGCCGGTAAGACCCTGCGCCAGGTCTTTCCAGCCGCGCCGGCGCTCCCCCTCGTAGCCGGCGAAAATGCCCCACTTGAAGAGGTCGAGGTCGTCTTTTTGTGCCTACCCCACGCCGCGGCTGCCAACACAGCCATGACGGCGCTGGCCGCCGGCAGACGGGTAATCGACCTCAGCGCCGACTTCCGCCTGCGCGATGCCGGGGTCTATGCGCAGTGGTATGCTCATGTCCACCCATTCCCCGAACTGTTGGGGGAAGCTGTCTACGGCCTGACCGAGGTCTTCCGCAGCGATCTCCCCGAAGCGCGTCTGGTGGCCAATCCTGGTTGTTATCCGACCAGCGTCCTCCTGGCGCTACGGCCGTTACTATTAAGCGATCTGGTGATCGATGGGCCGATCATCGCCGATTCCAAGTCAGGCGTCTCCGGCGCGGGTCGCACACCAACCCAAACGACCCATTTTGTTGAAGTGGCCGACAATCTCTCGCCCTATAAGGTCGGCCGTGTCCATCGCCATCTGCCGGAGATGGAGCAACTCATCGGTCGGTGGCGCGCGAACGCGCCGCGCCTTATCTTTTCGCCCCACCTGTTGCCCGTGCCGCGCGGCATCCTGTCGACCATCTATGTAACACTCGCTGAAGATGTGACGGAGAGTGATTTGCGCGATCACTATCATGAACATTACGATGGCGAGCCTTTTGTGGAGGTTCTGCCGCCGGGCGAGCTGGCATCGCTCGCCCATGTTACCTACACGAACCGATGCGTCATTGGTCTGACGCTGGTCGGTCGGACGCTCATCCTGACTTCGGCCATCGACAATCTGATCAAAGGCGCGGCCGGTCAGGCGGTGCAAAATTTGAATGTCATGGTCGGTTGTCCGGAGACGACTGGGTTGTTGTGACTTGGTTTCTCCTCCCAGACCTCTGAAGTCTGATTTGTCTTGTAATGATAAGGAATATGAAGCATGACTCGAGTCATCAAAATCGGCGGTAACGAGATGAACGCCCCGGGATTTCTGACCGAACTGGCGCACCAAATCGCCGGGTTGGCGGCGTCCAGTAGACCTCTGCTGATCGTCCACGGCGGCGGCCAAGATATCGCCGCCCTGCAAGCCCGGCTGGGACTGGAGCCGAAAAAAGTCGATGGCCTGCGGGTGACTGATGCCGAATCCCTAGCCGTGGCCCAGATGGTTCTTTCCGGCCACACCAACAAAGCGATCGTCAAGGCTCTGCTGGCCGCCGGGCTGGATGCCATCGGGCTTAGCGGTGTCGACGGCGGCCTCTTGCGCTGTCGCAAGAAGAATCATGCACTGGTTGATCTCGGCCTGGTCGGGGAGTTAACCACTGTGCGGACCGATATCTTGCGTTGCCTGATCGATCACGGTTCGATCCCCGTCATCTCGCCGATCTCGCTGGGCGAGGACGGCTTGACCTATAACGTCAATGCCGACGAAGCGGCCGGGGCCATCGCCGCGGCGCTTCCGGCCCAGACCCTCGACTTTGTCTCCAATGTGCCGGGCGTGCTAAACGGCCGGGGCCTGCTGCCGTTCCTGACCCCCACCAAAGCCGAAGCGCTCATCCAGGACGGCGCGATCACCGGCGGGATGATCCCCAAAGTGCGGACAGCGCTGGACGCTGTCGGCCGTGGGGTGCTCAAAGTGCGGATCGTCGATCTGGCCGGCCTGGGAGTGGATGGGGGAACAGTGTTCGGTGTTCAGTAAAGAAGTGTCAGCGATTTGACGTCAATCTTTTTAACGACTGGACGGGAAAACAGGGAAAACATGGACAAACAAGCGATTATCGAAGCAGAAGGCCGCTACGTGATGCAGACCTACCGCCGGGCGGATATCGTCCTGGAGCGGGGTGAAGGTGTCTATCTCTATGACACTGACGGCCAGCGTTACCTCGATTTCATGTCCGGGATCGCCGTAGCAGCGCTTGGCCACTGCGATCCGGCAGTGACCGCGGCTGTCGCACAACAGGCGGCCACCCTGACCCACGTCAGCAACCTCTACCACACCATCCCCCACGTCGGACTGGCCCGGCGACTGGTGGAACATTCCTTCGCCGACCGGGTCTTCTTCTGCAACTCCGGCGCGGAGGCCAACGAGGGAGCGCTGAAGTTCGCCCGTAAGTGGGCCAGAGCGCGGGCCGGCGAAGGCAAGCATGAGATCGTCGCGTTTAGCGGCAGTTTCCACGGCCGGACGATGGGGGCGATCTCCGTCACCTACAAAACCGCCTATCGCGAGCCGTTTAACCCATTGCTGCCCGGCGTCTGTTTCGCGCCTTTTAACGACCTGGCCACGGCTCGCGAGTTGATCGGCCCGGCCACCTGCGCCGTCATCCTCGAGCCGGTACAGGGCGAGGGTGGCATCCATGCCGCGACGCCGGAATTTCTGCGCGGCCTGCGCGAGTTGTGCGACCGGCATGGCGCGTTGTTGATCTTCGACGAGATCCAGTGCGGACTGGGGCGAACCGGCCGGCTATGGGCACACGAGGCTTACGCCGTTACGCCCGACATCATGACCCTGGCCAAACCGCTGGCCAACGGCCTGCCCATTGGGGCGATCCTGCTGACCGAGAAAGTGGCGGCGGCCATCGGTCCCGGCGATCACGGCAGCACGTTCGCCGCCGGACCGGTCGTCTGCCGCGCGGCCGAGGTTGTCTTTGATCGCGTGTCGCAGCCTGAATTTTTAGCCGCCGTGGCCGAAAACGGTGAATACTTGCGTCGTCGCCTGCGGGAACTGGAAAGCAAGCACATCGTTGACGTTCGGGGAACCGGCTTGCTGGTCGGCGTCGAGCTCGATGTCCCCGTCGCGCCTGTCCTGGCCGCGGCGCGGAAACACGGTCTGCTCATCATCAACGCCGGGGATAACGTCCTGCGCATCGCCCCGCCGCTCATCGTGACGAAGGATCACATTGACACGGCGGTCGATATCCTGCGGGAATGCCTGGCGACATGAAAATCGCGGAAGGTCACAGCCGAATCACTACTGCTGCGGGGTAGTTCCATCCCCGGCCGGAGTCCATACCGTATCGCTGTCGCCGGCATTGGTCTTGAAGACCAGGATTTCACACGGCCCGTCCCCGCGATTGTTCAGGGCATGAACATCACCCGGTTCCATCAGGAGGATGTCGCCCGGTTTTATGAGGATTGTTTCCTCGTTAACGGACAGATCGCATTCGCCATGTGTGACGATGTAGACCTCAATCGATGTCCGGTGAGCATGAGGCGGGATATGGTTACCAGGCGGAAGCGTGACGATCTGCAGCAACGTGCCGGGCTGGTTCAGTTCCTCGGCCGACAGCAAACGATTCTTGCGATAACCGCGGCTTGCTTGCCAGGCGTCGGGGTTAATCGTAACGATTTTCATGCGTGATGATTAAACGCCAGGATGCAAAAACGCAAAACACCGCATCTTGACATCCTGGCGTGGCGTTCTTCTATCTGCCTGATCGGCATAAACCGTGGATTCCTAAGCCCAAAACATCTCGCCCGGCTTCTCAAAGATATTGACCTGATTCAACATCGCCACACCCTTGGCCAATCCTTCTTCGTTCGACATCAACGCATCTTCGTGTTCGATGGAAATGACATAGTCATAGCCGATCAAGCGCAGGGTGCTGACGATATCTTTCCAAACCTGGGCATTATGACCATAACCGATGCTGCGGAAGGTCCAGGCCCGGTCGCGAATTTGGTCATACGGCTTATTGTCGTTGCAGCCATTCACTGCGATATTCAAGAGATCGACATAGCAATCCTTTCCGTGCACGTGGAAGATGGCGTCACCTAATTGGCGAATGGCGGCAACCACATCGACACCATTCCACCAGAGATGGCTGGGGTCGAAATTACACCCCAATGACTCCCCGGTAGCATCACGCAAGCGTAGAAGCGTCTCGACATTATAGACCAACATACCGGGATGCATCTCAAAAGCGATGCGCACGCCGTGGTCAGTCGCGAACTGCTCGATTTTGTTCCAGTAGGGGATGGCCATCTCATTCCACTGATAGTCCAGCATCTGCAGAAACTCCGGCGGCCAGGGGCAGGTAACCCAGTTGGGCATCTTGTCGCCGGGCGCGCCGGCCGGCAACCCCGAAAAACCATTCACGACCGGCACGCCGAGTAATTCAGCCAGTTCAATACTGCGGCGCAGTTCATCATCGGCTTTCTTGGCCACCGCCTGATCGGGATGCAGGGGGTTATTATGAACGCTGAGGGCGCTAAGGGTGAGGCCCCGCGAGTTGACGGCATTCATATAGCCCTGGCGCTGGACTTCACTCCCTAACAAGGCATCGACCGGGCAATGGTGGCTGCCGGGATAGCCACCGGTGCCGATCTCGACGGCCGTTACGCCAGCCGCCACGGCTTTGTCCAGTGCTTCTTCAAATGAATACTTTTGAAATAGGGCAGTAAAGACTCCGATTTGCATGGAATAACCTCCTTAAAGGTCAGGTAATGGATCATACCTGATCAGGCAAACAGCCGATCTTGTTCTCTGCGCAGTTTAACCACAGTGGCCGTCTCGTCAAGCGTCACGTCGTCCCAGGTAACGATAGACCCTTGTTCGATAGGCCGGATGACGGCCGCGCCGGGGGCTAAACCCACAGGGAGCGCGTTCAGTGCCCGCGCCGTCTCGGCGCGATCCATGACGCCGTAAAAGGTGTAGCCGCCAAAGGTGTCCAGCCGCTCGCCGGGCCGCAGACCGCGCTTGGCTACGGTCATGCTGTCGGCCACTGGTCGATCCAGCGGTACCAATGTCGTCTCCTTGAATAAGTGAGCCTGGGCGATGGAAATGGGCGCTTCGATGAACCACAAATGATAGGGGCGGAAGAAGGTGAAATACTGCCCGCGGCCGACCTTCAGGTATTCCAAATCCGCCCGAAGGCGCGGATCGGTTACCCGAACAACGACGAACACGCCCCCGGCCATGGAATTACCCTGCACGAAGTCAACCGCGCCGGGGAATTGGGTTAGGCCGCCATCTTCTTCCAGAGCAAAGACGCGCGCCACCGTCTCCAGTGTCGCCTCGGGGCCGATCATGCCGCGTCGCATGGGCGCGCAGCCGGTGGCATTGGCCGCGCAGGTCATCTCGAACATCGTCTTCGATCCGTCAACATAGGAAGCAACCTGGAAAGGGTCCTTATCGGCCTTGCGCGCTGACTCGGCAACCGAATCCGGCGTCGCCGAGGGATCGAGCGGGTTATTCTTGCCCTTGCCGATAACGATGATCTCCATCCCCAGGCTGACGGCGAAATTATAGAGTTCCATCAAACAGCCCGGTTCGTCGCCTGATGAAACCGTGTAGAGTACGCCGGCCTCGCGAGCCTTGTGGCTGAGGATATGGCCGACAGTCACATCCGCTTCGATGTTGACCAGGACGATATCCTTGCCGTGAGCGATGCAGGCCGTCGCCGTTTCCGCGCCGATAGCCGGCGACCAGGTCACATCAGCGACGATATCGACCTCTTCCAGTTGCGCCGCCAGGGTGTAGTCGCCGGTGACGACTCGTTTGCCGGCGCGAATGGCATCCGCGGCCGGCCCCGGCGCGGTCGCTTCGACGATCCGGCCGGCGGGGATGCCGGATTGCAAGAAAGCCTCACGGGCCGCGCCAATATTGGCATCAGCCAGAATAACAAGTTCCATGCCGGGGACGTGGGCCATCTGGGCGACAAAACCGCTCCCCATCCAGTCAGCCCCGCTGGAGCCGACACGGATCGGCCGGCCTTCAGCCTGTCGTCGCAAGAGCGCTGGCCGGATGTTCATCCCGCCCTTCCATTGTCCAGACGGCGCTTGGTGGCATAGGCTTCGCGCGCCGCCTGGGCGATATCGGCTGCGGTCAGGCCATATTTGCGCAACAAGTCATCGGGGTCGCCGGAGTCGGTGTAGGTATCGGCCAACCCGACAAAGCGCATCGGCACCGGATGATGCATGGCAACGATCCGGGCGATGTTGCTGCCCATACCGCCGGTCAGCAGGTGTTCCTCAGCGGTCACGATGGCCCCGGTCTCGCGGGCGGCGGCGGCGATAGCATCGATATCCATCGGCCGCAACGTATGCATGTCGACCACCCGCGCCCCGATCCCCTCGCGCGCCAACAGGGCGGCCGCATCCAGCGCGGCGGCGACCATGATGCCGCAGGCGATGATGGTCAGATCGTCCCCCTGCCGGACGGTGTTGGCCTTGCCTATCTCAAATGGACAGGCATTCATGGGGTAAATCTCGGGCAAAGAAACACGGCTGGAGCGCAGCCAGACAGGACCGATATATTCAGTCGCGGCCCGGACCGCGGCATGCATCGAGGCCGGATCGCTGGGGACGAGCATGACAAATGTCGGCAGACCGCCGACCAGGGCGAAATCCTCGATGCCCATCTGTGTTGGGCCGTCTTTGCCCAGCGTGATGCCGCCGTGGCTGCCCAGCACTTTGGCGTTGATATTGGACATGGCGATGGCCAGGCGAATCTGGTCGTAGGCATTACAGAGCAAAAAGGATGAAAAGCTGGTGATCCAGGGAATAAAGCCGCAGGCAGCCAACCCCGCACCGACGCCGACCAGGTTGCTTTCAGCGATGCCCAGGTTGAAGAAACGCTCCGGGAAGGTGTTGCGGACCGTCTCGGCCTTGGTCGAGTTGCCCAGGTCGCCATCGAGCACGACCACTCGCGGGTTATCAGTAGCCACGGCCAGCAGGGCTTCACCAAAGACATTACGCAACGGCGCTTTATAGGCTTTGAGTCCGGCTTCGTTACCAAGTGACATGATCGATCTCCTCTCGGGCTAATGCAGCCTGCTGGGGGTTTAGCGCCCGGCCGTGGAAGGTGAAATCTTTCTCGACGAAAGAGACGCCCTTGCCCTTGACCGTGTGGGCGATGATGATGGATGGTTGGTCGCTGACCGCTTGTGCCTCGCTTAGCCGGGTCAAGAGACTGGCAAAATCATGGCCATCGGCCTCGGTCACATGCCAGCCAAAACTGCGCCACTTCTCAACCAGCGGCTCCAGGGCCATCTCGCGGCTGATGGGACCGGTCTCCTGGTACTTGTTGTAATCCAGAATGGCGATCAGATTGCCGGCCTTGAAATGGGCCGCGGCCATCGCTGCTTCCCAGACCTGGCCGGCCTCGCATTCGCCGTCACCCAGCAACACATAGACACGATAGTCCAGGTCATTGAGTCGCCCGCCCAAGATGTGACCGAGACCGACCGACAAGCCCTGACCTAAGGAACCTGTTGTGGCTTCGACGCCGGGCATCATGCCCTGGATCGGATGGCCCTGCACCGGGCTATCGACTTCTCGCAGGCGATTGAGTTCCGAACGGTCGAAGTAGCCGGCGTGAGCCAGCACGGCGTAGAGCAACGGCGCGGCGTGGCCTTTGCTCATGATGAAGCGATCCCGCTCCGGCCAATCCGGGTCCTTTGAGCGATAACGTAGGACACCGCCAAAAAACAGGGTCAGGACGATCTCGACCGCTGACCACGAGCTGGATGGATGGCCCGATCCGGCGCGCGTGGTAGCGTCCAGAATGTCCAGGCGCACCTCTCGCGCCATGTCGCGCAAGACGGGTAGATCAAGCGATGTTGAAACAGATTGACTCATAGGTTTCTCCTTAACGAAGCCGCATAAATGCCCGCGACGCGCTTATGTCCGGGCGAGAAAATCCTTTACTTCGGCCGCCGTTGGCAAGGCCGGGATCACGCCCTGTTTTTGGGCTGTCAGCGCGCCAACGGCGCTGGCGTAGCGCAAACTCTGGCGCAGATAGAGCCAGGTCAAATGCTCCCGCCAGCCACCGCGCTCGCCATCTGATACCAGACGGTTCAGCACTCCGGCCATAAAGGCATCACCGCAGCCAATCGCGTCCACGGTCTTGACCGGGAAAGCCGGAACATAAGCAGACCCGCTCTCATGCCCGCCCACCCTGAAGAAGCTGCCGCGTGCGCCCTGGGTTACGATGCACGCCTGTGGCCCGCTAGCGAGGATCGCCTCGCTGCCAGCCACGGGATCATCACCGCCGGTCAACAGGATGAGTTCGTCCTCATTGATCTTGACCACATGGGCCAGGGGAAGAACGGCCCGGATCGTATCCGCGGCTGTGGCCGGCTGGGGCCACAAGCTCGGCCGGTAATTGACATCGAACGAAATGAGCGCGCCGGCTTTTCGGGCCAGTTCGACCGCGCGCAGCGTGGCGCTACGGCTGGGCTCGGCGATGAGGCTGACGGAACCGATATGGAGCGCGCAGGTCTCGTTCAGTAGCGTTTCGTCCAGCTCGTCCGGCCGGAGAAGCATATCCGCACCGGGGTTGCGATAAAAAACGAACTCGGCATGATGCACGTCGGGCATGGCGATGATCGCCATCGTGGTGCGCGCCGCTTCGTCCACGCGCATCCCGCGCGTCTCGACGCCTTCTGCCCGCAACGTATCGATCAGATGTTGACCGAAGGCATCGTCGCCCACTTTGCCGATGAAGGCCGTCCGGGCACCCAGGCGACGGGCGGCCACAGCCACATTGGCCGGCGCGCCACCCGGCTTCGGGTGAAAAGCGGACACCTCCACCAACCGGCGGCCGATCTCAGCCGGAAACATGTCGATGAGCATTTCGCCCAGGCACACGATATCCATCTGGAACCTTTAATTGCGCAATTCGTTATAAAGCACGTACCGGTCACCGCGATGGTAGATCTGCAGGTACTCGACCGGCAGCCCGAATTGCGAATAGGACACGCGCTGGATATAGAACAAGGGAGATCGGCTGGGAACGGACAGGATTTCGGCCAGTTCCTTCGTCGCCGCGATAGCGCGAATGGATTGGTTCGCCCGAACCAGCCGGATATCGGCCCGGTCGCGTAGCGCTTCATGGAGAGGCGTTTGGGCATAGTCGCCCTCCAGGATGCCGGGGCAGAGCCGGTGGACGAGGTGGGAGATCTCCAAACTCATCGGCTCGCCGTCGGCCAGCCGCAATCGCTCCAATACGGCCAACTCGCTGCCCGGGGAGATGTTTAACCATACAGCGATGCTGTCGGTCGCCGCCTCCAGGCGACTGGCTAATACATTCGTGCCGGGGGTCAATCCGCGCTGTTGCATATCTTCCGTGAAACTGATGATGCGGGTCAATCCCTGCTCGATGGTCGGCCTGGCGGCGAATGTTCCCTGGCCACGCCGGCGATAGATCCAGCCATCCTTGACCAGCATATCCAGCGCCTGCCTGACGGTGATGCGGCTCACCCCATATTGCTCGATCAATTCCGTCTCGGACGGCATCCGATCGCCCGGTCGCCACATGCCGGCAGCCAGTTCATCGCGCAGGATATCATACAACTGGCGGTAAAAAGGGGTTTGAGAATCATGGGTTATGGCCGTCATAAGTCACCTCAGGGAGTGGAAAGAGGAGACGTCCCCGATTTATTATAATATTATAATCGTTATATAGATAAAGGTCAAGGACCTAAACATCGCCAAAGACGCCTTGCCGCACGCCTGAAAATTGACTAGAGTAATTGGCGGCGACATGATCGCCCACAAATATTCAAACTAGGAGATTACACCGTATGGCTATTCGTCACGCTGAAGCCCGCTGGGAGGGCACATTGAAAGAAGGCGGCGGCACGCTCAAGCTGGAGAGCGGCGTCTACGAGGGACCCTACACCTGGGCCGGGCGCTTCGCCGACGGGCCGGGCACAAACCCGGAAGAACTGATCGGCGCGGCCCACGCCGGCTGCTACGCGATGTTCCTGTCGGCCATCCTGACACGCAACAACGTCCCACCCACCAGCATCGACGCCAAGGCGGCCGTGCACCTGGAAGACGGTCCGACTATCACCCGGATCGAGCTGACCGTCGAGGCGGACGTGCCCGGACTGGACGCGGCCACCTTCGCCGGGTACGCCGAGGAAGCCAAGGCCAAGTGCCCGGTGTCGAAGGCGCTGGCCGGCGGGCCGGAGATCGTACTGAAGGCGAGTTTGAAATACTGATTGTACGTTTTTAGTCAGGGGGGCTCTTAAGGCTCCCCACCAGCTTTTTTATTCGGGAATCTGGTGGTCTTTTTTTATTGATCGAATTACTGAATGAATTTTTTTGCCGGAGACTCAACACAATTTAGTTGAAGGTCTTGTAACGGAATTGCAGCGGAATTGGTGGTTGAATCAGACCGGACCATTTTTTTCGATATTGTCCTTCTTTTTACCGTCCTCCATTTTTCTATTTGTTATGTAACTTTCTA
>Ga0114939_10000308_pt1 | contig 42421 bp, 38 predicted proteins | sample AshMeaCrysSpring_FD_87196 | JGI IMG/M metagenome (GOLD analysis project Ga0114939, IMG submission 87196) | Groundwater microbial communities from Big Spring, Nevada to study Microbial Dark Matter (Phase II) - Ash Meadows Crystal Spring | ecosystem: Environmental > Aquatic > Deep subsurface >...
GGCAGCACCGGCGCCTCGCGCGAAAGAAAGCGCCGGTCGCGCAGCGCGCGGGCGGCGGCACAGGCGTGCGGCCCCGTCGCGATCGTCACCGAGTGGAACGGGTTCGGCGGTTTCTTCGCGGGCACGGGCGTCGTCTCGGGCTCACCCCGCCCGAACAAGGCCCGTGCACGCTTGAATATCCCGGTCGCCAATTCGATGCCCCCCACCAAGGCTGACCACAGCCTAGTCCCACGCGGGTCCCTCGAGGCGTGACTCAGCTCACAGACGCGGGGACCCGGGCCCTTGCCGGGCCCGCGTCATCGGCCGAAACTCCCGGTAACGTCCCGATCCGAGGCCCGCATGGCCAAGTCCCGTCGTCCGCCGAGCGCGGCACCGTTCGATTCCATCTACCGTCACGGATTCGTGCGGGTCGCGGTGGCCACGCCGCGGGTCGAAGTGGCCTCGCCGGCCTTCAACGTCGCGTCCACCATCGAGCTGGCGCGGCAGGCGGCCCGGCGCCGGGCCGTGCTCGCGGTGTTCCCCGAGCTGGGGCTGTCGGCCTACTCGAACGAGGACCTCTTCCAGCAGGACGCCTTGCTCGACGCCTCGCTCGCCGCCCTCGGCGAACTGGTGGAGGCGAGCCGCTCGCTGCCGCTCGCGCTCGTGGCCGGGCTGCCGGTCGGCGCGGACGGCCGACTCTTCAACTGCGCGGTCGTCGTGCAGCGCGGACGGATCCTGGGGGCCGTGCCCAAGTCGTACCTGCCGAGCTACCGCGAGTTCTACGAGAAGCGACAGTTCGCGCCGGCGGCCCAGGCGCTGTCAGGCACGGTGCGCCTGCTCGGCACGGACGTGCCCTTCGGCCCCAGGCTCCTGTTCGCCGCCACGAACGCGCCCGGCTTCGTGATGCACGTCGAGATCTGCGAGGACCTGTGGGTGCCCCTGCCGCCGAGCACGCTTGCATCGCTCGCGGGTGCCACGGTGCTCGTCAACCTCTCGGCGAGCGACATCACCGTGGGCAAGGCCGATTACCGCCGGCTGCTCTCGGCCTCGCACTCGGCGCGCTGCGTGGCGGCGTGCCTCTTCTCCGCGGCGGGTCCCGGCGAGTCCACCACGGACCTCGCGTGGGACGGCCACGCCCTCGTCTACGAGAACGGCGAGCGGCTCGCCGAATCGCAGCGCTTCCCGCTCGAGCCGGGCCTGGTCACGGCCGACGTCGACCTCGACCACCTGCGCCAGGAGCGCTCGCGCCTGACGAGCTTCGGCGACTGCGCCCAGGCGCACGCGGCGGAGCTCGCGGACTTCCGCCGCCTGGAGTTCGAACTCGAGTTGCCGCGCGGCCGCGTGCCGCTAGAGCGCCGGATCGAGCGCTTCCCCTACGTGCCGTCCGACCACTCGCGTCTCGACGGGCGCTGCTCGGAGGTCTACGACATCCAGGTGCAGGGACTCGCGAAGCGGCTCCAAGCGACCGGCATCCGCAAGGTTGTGATCGGCATCTCCGGCGGTCTCGACTCGACGCAGGCGGCACTCGTGGCGGTGCGCGCATTCGACCGGCTCGGACTGCCGCGCAGGAACGTGCTCGGTTACACGCTGCCCGGCTTCGGGACCAGCCGCCACACCTTCGACAGCGCGCACGCGCTGATGAAGGCGCTCGGCATCGGCTCCGCCGAGATCGACATCCGCCCGTCGGCTGAACTGGTGCTGAAGAACATCGGCCACCCCTACAGCCGCGGCGAGCCGGTCTACGACGTGACGTTCGAGAACGTGCAGGCCGGGGAACGCACCTCGCACCTGTTCCGCCTCGCCAACCGGCACGGCGCGCTGGTGCTCGGCACCGGCGATCTGTCGGAACTCGCTCTCGGCTTCACGACGTATGGCGTGGGCGACCACATGTCGCATTACAACGTGAACGCCTCGGTGCCGAAGACGCTGATCCAGCACCTGATCCGCTGGCTGGTCAGCACCCGGCAGTTCGACCTGGCGACGCTGAAGGTGCTCTCGCGCATCGTCGACACCCGGATCTCGCCGGAGCTCGTGCCCGGCTCGGGCGAGGAGCCCGAGCACTCCTCGGAAGCCGTCGTCGGCCCGTACGAGCTGCAGGACTTCAACCTCTATTACCTCAGCCGTTTCGGTTACCGGCCGAGCAAGGTGGCATTCCTCGCGCACTCCGCGTGGGGCGATCGCCAGGCCGGAGCGTGGCCGGACACCGTTCCCGAGTCGTCACGCCGCGAGTACGACCTCGCGACGATCCGGCACTGGCTCGAGGTCTTCGTCGCGCGCTTCTTCCAGGGGAGCCAGTTCAAGCGCTCGGCCATGCCGAACGGCCCGAAGGTCGGGTCGGGCGGCTCGCTCTCGCCGCGCGGCGACTGGCGCGCGCCGAGCGACTCGCCGGCGACGGTCTGGCTCGAGGAATTGCGCGCCAACGTACCGGCCGAGCGCGGCCGCAGGTAGATGAGTCAGCGCCGGTGCATGCGCACCGGCAGGCGCTTCGAACCCCAGTTACCGGGCCGCGCCGCGAAGACGCCGGGTACCGCGAGTCCGCAATTCGCGCAGTGCCCGTCGGCCGTCAGGCCCCAGCGGCCGAGCTCGTACCAGTCGCGCTCGATCAGCAGTGCGCCACAGCCCGGGCACCAGGTACTGCCACCCGCACGGTCGTGCACGTTACCGGTGTAGACATAGTTGAGTCCGTTGCCTAGCGCGAGTTCGCGGGCACGGGCCAGGGTGGCCGGTGGCGTCGGCGGACGGTCCGTCATCCTCCAGTCGGGGTGGAACGCCGAGAAATGCAGCGGCACGTCGGGCCCGAGGTTCGCCGCTATCCAGCGCGTCATCGCGTCGAGTTCCTCGTTCGAGTCGTTCTCCCCCGGGATGAGCAGTGTCGTGACCTCGAGCCACACGCGGGTCTCGCGCTTGAGGTAGACGAGCGTGTCGAGCACGGGCGCGAGTGCGGCGCCGCACACGTCGCGGTAGAAGCGCTCGGTGAACGCCTTGAGGTCGACGTTGGCCGCGTCCATCGCGCGGAAGAACTCCTCGCGCGGGCCGGGACAGACGTAGCCGGCCGTGACGGCGACCGATTTCACACCGGCCTCGCGGCAGGCGCCGGCCACGTCGATCGCGTACTCCATGAACACCGTCGGATCGTTGTAGGTGAAAGCCACGCTCGCGCAGTCGAGGCGGCGCGCGAGCGCGGCGAGTTCGAGCGGCGAGGCCGCGTCCGCGAGCGTGTCCATCTCGCGCGAGCGGCTCATGTCCCAGTTCTGGCAGAACTTGCACGCGAGATTGCAGCCGGCAGTGCCGAACGACAGCACCGCCGAGCCCGGCAGAAAATGGTTGAGCGGCTTCTTCTCGATGGGGTCCACGCAGAAGCCGCTGGAACGGCCATAGGTATAAAGCTCTACGCCGTTGCGGTGTCTTCCGCGCACGAAGCACAGCCCGCGCTGCCCCTCGTGCAGCCTGCAGTGACGCGGGCACACGTCACATTGCACGCGGCCGTCGTCGAGGCGGCGCCACCAGCGCGTGGGAATCGCAGAAATGTCCGTATTCATACCATTGGCAGTCGGTCACCGCGGGCGGGATATTGACCCACGGCGCCGCGAACCGACACGCGCGCGCGTCAGGCGCTCACGTACTCTCATGTTGAGTCTGGTGACAGGCAAGTCAAGAGTCCGACCGACTGCGGTCGCCGGGCTTTTCTATCCGCAGGGCGCGGACGAACTGCGCCGCACCGTCCTGCGGCTGCTCGACGAGGCGCCGCCGCCCGCACGTGCGGCACCCGCACCGAAGGCTCTCATCGTGCCCCACGCGGGATACGTCTACTCCGGTGCCGTCGCGGCCGCAGCCTACCGGCGCCTGCGCGACTCAGGCGCGCCGATCGATCGCGTGGTGCTCATCGGCCCGAGCCACCGGGTCCCGATGCGCGGCATGGCGATGCCATCGGTGGATGCATTCGAGACGCCGCTCGGCGCAGTCCCGATCGACTCCGCGGCACGGCAGAGGCTCCGCGAACTCGGACTCGCCGGCGTGTCGGATGCGGCACACGCAGCGGAGCATGCGCTCGAGGTCCAGTTGCCGTTCCTGCAGGTCGTCCTGCCCGAGTTCGAGGTGCTGCCGATCACGATCGGCCTTGCGCCGCCAGGACAGGTCGCGCGTGCGCTCGGTGCCTTGTGGAACGGACCTTCGACGCTCGTCGTCGTGAGTTCAGACCTGAGTCACTACCACACCTTCGCCGAGGCGAAGCTCCTCGACGACCAGACGCGGGAGGCAATCCTCGCGCGTCGCAGCGACCTCTCCGACGAACAGGCCTGCGGGTCCTGTGCCATCAATGGCCTGCTCGAGGTGGCGCGGCAGAAGGGGCTCGCCGTCGAATTGCTCGACCAGCGCAATTCCGGCGACACGGCGGGCGACCGCTCGCGGGTGGTCGGCTATGGAAGCTACGCCCTCCACGCGGCTTGAGCCCGGATCCCGCGATCTCCTCCTGCGGACGGCCGCCTCCGCGATCGAGGCCGGACTCGCGCTCGCCGCGCCGTCACCGCCCGATCCCCGGGCCCTGCCGCCCGACCTGCGCCGGAACCTCGCAAGCTTCGTGACGCTCACGATCGATGGCGGTCTCCGTGGCTGCTGCGGCGCGCTCGAAGCGCGCCACCCGCTGGCGCTCGACGTGTGGTTGAACGCGCAGGCGAGCGCATTTCGCGACCCGCGCTTTCCGCCGCTCGAGTCCTGGGAGTGGAGCGCGGTCGACCTCGAGGTGTCCGTGCTCTCGCCGCTCGAAGCGGTGTCAGTCGGCTCGGAGGCCGAACTGCTGCGCACGCTCCTGCCGGGCACGGACGGGCTGGTGATCGCCTGGCGCGACGCCCGGGCGACATTCCTGCCGAAGGTCTGGGAGCAACTCCCCTCGCCGCTCGAGTTCCTGCAGCACCTGAAGCGGAAGGCCGGCTGGGCCGAGGATTTCTGGTCGTCCGAGGTGGAGGTGTGGCGCTACCGCACCGAGACTTTCGGCGTGGCGCGACCGGGCGGCGGACTGGCATCCCGCCCCGCCTGACCGAATCCACACCCGGCCGGAGGACGAACGGACCCGGCATGAGCCCGGTTACAACGCTCAGGCTACTGTTCGGCGGCATCCTCGCGGCCATGCTCGTCGTCACCGTGACGGCCAGCCTGAAGCAGCCGCTCTGGGACTGGGGCGGCCTCACGACCGAGCCCGATCGCTGGTGGACGATCGCGACCCTCGCCGACGCCTACTTCGGCTTCCTGACCTTCTACGCGTGGGTCTTCTACAAGGAGTCCCGGGGCACGACCCGCGCCGCATGGTTCTTCGCCATCATGCTGCTCGGGAACATCGCCATGGCGGGTTACGTGCTGCTGCAGCTCGTCCGGCTCGAGCGCGGCGACCCGATGTCCAGAATGCTGCTGAGGAACGGACGTTGACGGCGACCCCCTCGCTGTCCTTTTCCCTGCTCGAGCGCGACCTGCTGCCCGACTGGCTGATCCGGGCCGGGATCCGGCGCCTGCTCGCGCAACGGCTGCGCGGGGAAGACAAGGGCGGCCTCGAGGCGCAGCAGGCGCACTTCATGCGCTTCGTGGAGGAACTGCGCGCGAGCCCGGTGGCGATCGCGACCCGCGAGGCGAACGAGCAGCACTACGAGCTGCCCTGTGGCTTCTTCGAACTCGTGCTCGGGCCGCACCTCAAGTACTCCTCCTGCCACTACGCGCCAGGCGTCACGGCGCTCGGCGACGCCGAAGCCGACATGCTCGCTCTCACTTGCGAGCGGGCGCGCCTTCGCGACGGCGACCGGATCCTCGAACTCGGCTGCGGCTGGGGATCGCTCACGCTATGGATGGCGGAGCACTACCCCACGGCGCGCATCACGGCGGTCTCGAACTCGCGCACGCAGAAGCAGTTCATCGAGGCGCGTGCCGCGGCCCGCGGGCTCGGCAACGTCGAGGTGCTGACGCGCGACGCCATCGTGCTCGACTTCCCGCCGGGAACGCAGTTCGACCGCGCGGTCTCGGTCGAGATGTTCGAGCACATGCGCAACTACGAGACGCTGCTCGGCCGCATCGCCGGCTGGCTCGCGCCCGGCGGGACGCTGTTCGTGCACATCTTCACCCACTCGCGCTTCGCCTACCCGTTCGAGGTGCGCGACGAGAGCGACTGGATGGCGCGCTACTTCTTCACCGGCGGCATCATGCCGAGCGACCACCTGCTGGCGTACTTCCAGCACGACCTAACGCTGCGCGAACACTGGCGGGTGAGCGGCACACACTACCAGAAGACCTCGGAGGCCTGGCTCGGGAACATGGACCGTGAGCGGGAACGGGTGATGCCGATCCTGGCCGGGACCTACGGCGCAGCGGAGGCGCGTCGCTGGTGGGTCTACTGGCGGGTATTCTTCATGTCCTGCGCGGAACTCTTCGGCTACCGGAATGGCGAGGAGTGGCTGGTCTCACACTACCTTTTCGAGCGCGACTGAGCGCGATTGCATCGCGGCGCGTCCCCGTGTACTTGTTGCGGGGCATGAACAGCCGCCGAAGCCTTGCCGTGCGCCCCTGCCTCAAGTCGCTCATCGCCGCGGCGACGATCGCGGCCGTGCCCTCCTTGCCGCGTGCGGCCGCGGTCGCAGACACCGCGACGACGGCCGCCCCGTCCGTCGAGGAGGCCCAGCGCCTGCTCGACGCGGCTTCCGGTCGGCCCGAGGCCGCCGACGATCTCCAGGTTGCGTGGATGAACCTCGCGGTGGCCCAGTACATGGCGGGCGACTACGTCGGCGCCGAGGCGGGCTTTCGCAAGGTGATCGAGCTCGTCGAGGCCTCCGGCCGGATGACGAGCCCGCGACTCGCCCGGGCGGAGGCGGGCCTCGCCACGACCTATTACGCCGGCAAGCGCCACGACCTCGCCGTGCAGCACTTCGACCGGGCCGTGTCGCTCAGCCGGCGCGTCGAAGGGCTCTACCACGACACGCAGCTGCCGCTGCTCGAGAAGTACGCCGACGCGCTCACCGAAGTCGGGCGCTACGACGACGCGCTCAAGACGCAACGCTACGCGCTGCGCATCGTCGAGCGTAAGCACGGGCAGAACAGCCTGGATTACGCGAATCAGCTCGTGGCCGTCGGGCGCTGGTACGCGCTCGTCCGGGCCTACGATGCGTCGCGCACCACGCTGCGTGGCGCGATCGGGCTCGTCGAGGACCTGAAAGGTGAGAACGCCGTCGAGCTGATCGGCCCGCTGACCGCCCTTGCCGACTGCAACCGCCAGCAGCTCCTCGACCCGCGCGACCAGGAACTCCCGGCGGCCGACGATCAGCGCCGTGCGATGTTCCACGATCCCATGGCACAGGTTGGCCCCGCCCTGTCCTCGAACACGATCGTCGCCGAGGGGCAGCGGTCACTCGAACGCGCCGTCGCGATCGCCACCAGCCCGCCCGGCGTACCGCCTGCGGCGCTGGCCGACGTGCGCACGCAGCTCGGCGACTGGTACCAGGCGCGACAGCAGTTAGACAAAGCGCTGCCCGTGTATCAGCAGGCCTGGCAGTCGGCGGCCGGCCAGACCGTGAACGGCAAGCCGCTCACCGAACTGCTCTTCGGCAAGCCGGTGCTGCTGTACTACTCGCCGCCCTCCGGCTGGGACCGCTATGCGCGACGACCACCCGGCGAGGCGACGGTGCTCACCACGACGGTCGAGTTCTCGGTCACGCCGGAAGGCCGTGTCGCCGCGCCCCGGGTCGCGAACGACGCCGGCCAGCCGAAACTCGGTGCGCAGTCGCTGAAGGCGGTGCAGTCCGCGCGCTACCGACCGCGGTTCGAGGGCGGCGCCCCCGTGGAGACGACCGGGGTGCGGCTCGAGCAGCCGTACTACGTCGAGGTCGAGGAAGAGGACGCGGCGCCCGGACCCTGATGACCGGGGGCCACTACGGCGGCGGGGACTCGGAGGCCGGCACCGACGGGCCCTGCTGCATGAGCCCGCGGATCACCGCCTGCTCGCGCAGTTCGGTCGCGAGCCGCGCGCCCGCATCCCGGAGGGCGAGCTGGGTCGCCTTCTGCAGCGCCTCGGTGCCGATGCCGAGCATGCCGCCGGAAGCCGCCGCGCCGTAGCCCGTAAACGTCCAGGACTCCGTGAACTGGCCGTCCGGCTTATAGCCGTTGACGCGATACCGGAGGCTCACCGCGTAGACGTCGGTGCCGGAGTCTGCGGGCGTCACGAACGCGAAGTCCTCGAGCACGGGCTCGATCACCCCGCGGATGGCGGGATCCGTGCCCGCCCCGGCCTCCGGCGAGGGCACCGGCACCGCCCGCTCGAACATCGCCGTCATGAGACGCATGAAGCCCTCGGACTGCGCCTTGCCGATCGCGATCGCGACGCCGCCGCCGTCGCGGTCCTCGCGATAGACCTTGTCGCGGAACTCGGGCGAGAGGTAGACGCCCACCACCACCGGTATGCGCTCGACGAGCGGCGGCGGAATCGCGGTCTTGGCTTCGAACTGCGTCGTGCCGCAGCCGGCGAGCAGCGCCAGCGAAAGCGAGGCCGCGGCACGCAAGCTGCGCGAAAACCCGCACCCGGTGCGCGAATTGATCGTGATCATCCCGTGCATCCTCGCACGCCACCGTTCAACGCGGGTAGCTCCCGGGCTCGTTCAGGCCGACGAACGTACCGCCGTTGCGCTCGCACAGCTCGCGCATCAGGGCCGCGTAGCGGATGCTCGTCACCTGGGGCGCGTCCGGCCGCACCGGGAAGCCGAGCGAGTGGATGCGCACGCGGCGCTTCCCGGACCTGTCCTCGCGATTGATCATGTCCACGGTCTTCAGGACCGAGTCGATCGAGGACCCCGTGAACTCGTCGCCCAGCACGTAGAGGCTGATCCTGAGTCCCGTGGCGTAATAGGTGCGGATCGCCTCGACGATGCCCTCGACCGGGCTCGAGTTACTGAACGGATACCAGTCGCGCAGGCGCTCCAGCACGAGCTTGCGCTGCATCGGCGTGTCCGGCAGCCAGCGGCCGCGGTAGCTCGGGAACATGTACGTTCCCTCGTCGCTCATGACCTGCCAGCCCTTCACGGTCGGGTAGGCATCGAGCACCTCCTGCATCTTCTTCATCATGAGCGGCCAGGCGTAGTTCGCCATGCTGCCCGAGGTGTCGATGATGAAGATCACGTACTCGCTGTCGACCGGCAGCCCGCCGACCGGCGAGTCCTCCTTGCGACGGTACTGTGCGCCCAGGAGCCGCTTCATCTCCTCGGTCAGTTCCTGCTGCGCCGAGACGAGTTGCCCCTCGATCTCGTTCGCGACGTCGGCGTCCTTGCGCGAGGACTCGAACCGGCCGCGGAGCGCGCTCAAGTCGCCGCGGAGGCGGGCGATCTTCTGCTGTTCCTCGGAGAGCTGGATGCGGCGCGACTTCAGTTCGCGGTTCAGGACCTCGCTCGTGCCGCGGATCTCGGCGAGTTCCTCCTGCAGCCTGAGCACGCGACCCTCGAGGTCATCGCGCGATTTCTCGATGACCACCGGCTCGCCCACCTCGGTGAGCACGAGCAGCAGGATGACGGCGCCGAAGCCACAGCAGATGGCGTCGAGGAAGGAGAGGCTGAACACCTCGACGTCGCGGCGCGCGAGACGCGAGCGCTTCACGGCCAGTCCCTCGCCGGGCTCAGGAACGAGCCGCGAGTGCGCCGCGCCAGCGTCCAGTACGCGCTCGGCGCCATCGGGTCGCCTTCCATCGGCAGCAGGATGACGTTCACCGGGATGCCCGAGGGCAGCCTTGCGAGGGCCTTCTCGAAGAGCTTGAGCCGGTCCTCGCCGTCGACCGTCTTCTTCACGAGCGGCGGAGAGGCACCCTGCGTCGGCAGTCCGTCGGTGACGAGGATGACGTTGTCCGGGCGCGGCGAGAGCGTGCCGATCACCGCGAGCGCGTTCTCGAGGCTCGTGCCGTCCTGCGGCACCGTCCTGCGCAGCGCCGCGAGCGCGTCGCTCAGGGCGCGCGCGTCGTCGCCGTTCAGCCACTTGCCCGCGCTGTCGGCCACGAGCGGCCGCGCCTGCGTGTTGTAGCCGTACACCTGGAATTTCGACTTTGCGGGTATCTGCGAGGTGAGCCAGTCGAGCGTCGCGACCGCGCGCCGCCACTTCGCGGCCGCCATACGTCGCGCCTCCGGCATGTTGCGCAGGCGGATCACGTTCACGACCGTCTCGTCCATCATGCTGGCCGAGACGTCGACGAGGATCAGGACCCGCTCGCCACCGAGCTTGAGCCCCGTGAGGTACTGGCGGTCGCCGCTGCCGACGAAGCCCTTGATGCGCGTGCCGGGCTGGCCGGGGCTCGGCGTCCCGGCCTCGAGCCTGCGGTTGCCTTCGTCGAGCGCCTTGAGATCCTGCTTCAGCCTCTCGATCGCCTCGCGCTTCGAGAGCGTCTCCTTCTCCGCTTCGGCCAGCTGCTGGCGGATCCGCTCGGTCTCCTCGACGATGCGGCTGGCAAGGCCCTCCGCGGGCACGGCCTCGTCCGTGCTCTCGAGCGAGTTGCGCAGCACGACGAGGTTCTTGTAGCCCTCGAGCACCTCCTCCTCGAGCCGGTTCACCTCGGACTGCAGCGTGTCGTTGCGCTGCTGGCGCTGCACGCCCGCCTGCGCGCTCAGGATCGTGTAGAAGAGCACGACCGCGCCGAAACCGCACGCGATCACGTCCAGGAACGACAGGCTGAAGACTTCGAGCTTACGCCGCGCCATCGTCGTCCACCGCGCGCACGAGCTCGCACTCGACGCCCGGGCTGCCGACCCGCACGTGGTCTCCCGCGCGCAGCTCGACCCGCCCGGCGATCCGGTCGCCGTTCACGAACGTTCCGTAGGTGCTGTGGTCCTCGAGCCAGGCTGCGCCGCCCTCGGCCAGGAAAGTGCAGTGGCTGCGCGAGATGCCCGGCCCCGCCTCGACGGCGAGCGCGCGCCGATCGCCCGGCACGGCCGACCCGAGCGTGAGTGGCCGCGGCCCGAGGCGATACGCGCGACCGGCGTGCACGACGTGCGTCGGCCGCCGCTCCGGCGGGACCTTGGCGATTCGCTGGCGCGGGCGCACAGCCTCCGCGCGCAGCGGGACCGGCAGGTGCTGCACGAGCGCGAGCCCGCGCCCGTCGCGTCGCAGCACGCGCTCGTAGGCGAGCGCGCCGAGCGCCGCCGCGCCGCGCGGCAGGCGGACGACCTCGCAGTCCCGAACTGAAGCAAGCCGTGCCACGAGGCCCGGCAGCGCGGCCAGCCGATGCGAGAGACTGACGTGCAGCGGCGCGCCGGCCGGCCGCGAGCGCTGCAGCACGCGCAGGTACTCATCAAAGACGTGGTCCGCCGCACGCGCGAATTCCTCGCGCTCGATCTCGACCGCGTAGGTCGCACCGCCCGTTTCGACCTCGACCGTGACCGCGGGCAGCTCGTCGAGCGCCGCGAGCCAGCCCGGCAGACCGTCGCACAGGCGCTGCTCGGTCGCCGCCTGGTGCAGGGGGTCGAACCGGGTCTTGCGCACGAATGCGGATGCAATCATGTCGAGCCACGCCTGCTGCAGCGCGAGCCAGCCGTGCTGCGGGAGGATCTCGAAGCGCGTGCGGCGCAGGTCGCCGCCGTGATCGAGCACGGTGAGCACCGCACGGTGCATGGTGAGCTCGAGCTGCAGCACGCTCGCGGGGGCGGGCACGAGTGACGCCGCGGCGAGCCCCGCATCGACGAGACCGACGGGCCGGAGCCCGGCCTCCTGGCCGATGCCGAGCAGCAGCGCGAGCTGCTCGCGCGTGTACCAGGGCGGCACCGAGAAGAGCGTGTCCGGACCCCGCTCGAGGTACGGTCCGGCAATTGCGGCGAGTTGCGCGTACGCAAGCTCCGCCGCGGTGGTGGCGGCCGGCACGGGCCGCGGCAGCGGCTGGGTGCCGAGGTCCTGCCAGTAGCGTGTGTCGGCAAAGAGCGGCTTGAGTCGTGCCCGGCGCAGCGCCGCGATACCGGTCTCGGGCGCCGGTCCGTCGAGCATCGCGCAGCCGGGTTCCTCGGCGAGGATCTCTCCGTCGCTCGCGAGCACGAGCCCGGCGTCGTTCAACTCGATTGCGAGCGTCATCGGCTCAGCGGATCTGCATGTGCCGGATCAGGTTGCGGTCGAGGTAGGTCTCGCTGTCGAGCACGAGGCGCTCCTGCGCGAGCTGCAGCTGGTGGAGCAGGAACATGAGCACGATGCTGATGAGCAGCGCAGCGAGCGTCGAGTTGAACGCCGTGCCGAGGCCCTCGGTGACGCCCGAGACGTCGCCCGTCACGGCCCGATGCGCCTCGCCGAGCGCGTCGCCGATACCGCGCACCGTGCCGATGAAGCCGATCGCAGGAATGGCCCAGGCGATGTAGCGCAGCATGGAGAGCTCCGAGTCGAGGCGCTCGGCTTCGGCCCCGCAGATGGTGCGCGCGGCTTCCGACACGTCCTGCACGTTACGCGTCGCCCCGAACCGGTAGAGCGACACGAGCAGCGCGCGCGGCAGCAGGCACTCGGCCTCCGCCGGCGGCAGCGCCTCGATCGGCCGCGCGTACTCGCGCGTGTCCTCCGGGAGGATACGCATGCCTTCCGGGACGTTGACGAGGTCGCGCGCGAGCAGCGCGCGCTCGCGGCGCGTGTGCCAGGCCTTGTAGCCGATGATGGCGAGCGCCCAGAGCCCGAGGATGATCTCGGCCTCCTGCTCCCAGTCCTTGAGCACCACGTAGATGGAGCGCTCGGTAACGTAGTTCGGGTCCTTCTTCATCGCCGCGCGCTGCTCGGCGAGCACCGCCGCCGCCCGCGGGCGCACGACGGTCACGTACACGGCGTGCACCGTGATCGCGATGAGGATCAGCGCGAACAGGCTGAACAGGAACTCGCTCGGGGCGCGCGTGTTGATCTTCGCCATGCGGTGGAAGACTCCGTGATCGGATCTTGGTCAGATGTCGACGGGGAACGAGACGTCGAAGTCAGCGCGGACTTTCTCGGTGGGCTCGAAGCGGCCCGGCGGCGGCCCGGCCTTGCGGTCGGGCGCGGCGGACGCAGCCGGCCTGTCCGCCGCGGGCGCCACCGGTTCCGCGGGTGCGGACTCGGGTTTCGCCGGGATCGCGGGTGTCGCGGGTCCGGTCGCCGCGGCCGGACCGGGACCGGCGGCCGTGGGCTTCGGCGCCTCCTCGGCGTCGAGTGCCGTGACGACCGCGAGTGCGCCGGCGAGCAGCGCGACCACCAGGCGCAGGTCGCGCCTACTGCGCGTAACGCGCGATGCGGAATCCGAGGTCATTGCGCTTTCCGTCCCCGTAATCGCGGTAGGCCAGCCTGAGTTCAGTCACGGCCGAGCTCTTCCAGCTCGAGCCGCGAATCACCCACAGCGGGCCGTCGCCGGACGCCGCGGGGTCGACCGCGACGGCGGTCGCGGCCGGCTGGACAGTGTAGAGGTCGTGGGTCCACTCCGCGACGTTGCCACCCAGGTCGTAGTGGCCCGCGGGACCGGCCGCGAAGCTGCCCACGGGCGCCGTCGCCGCGAAGCCATCGTCGAAATCCGGGATGGTGAGCGGCACGAGCGCCTGCGCAGAGCGATCCGCGAAGTTGCCCGCGCCCGGCGGCACGGGAAGCGAATCGCCCCACGGGTACTTGCGCATTCCGCCGAGCCCGCGCGCGACCCACTCCCACTCCGCCTCGGTGGGCAGGCGGTAACCATTCGTCGCGGGCACGACCGGCGCGAGCCGTCCGCCCTTGTTCGCGTAGGCGGGCACGAAGCCCTCCTGCTCGCTCAGCCAGTTGCAGAACGCTGCAGCGTCCTGCCAGCCGACATTGACGACCGGCTGTCGATCGAGATCGAGCGTCGTCTGCAGGATGAAGCCCGAGCGGTGATCGGGCCGGAAGCGCCGGAACTCGGCGTTCGTCACCTCGCGCAGGGCAACGTAAAAGCGGCGCTCGAGGCGCACCGCACGCTGCGACTCGTTGGCGCGCCGGCCGGCCTCGCGCCGCGGGCTGCCCATCGTGAACTCGCCTGCCGGGACGAGCTTGAGTTCGATGCCGCCCTTCGTGCGCAGGACCGGCACCAGGGGCACGAGTTCCGCGGCGCCTGCCGTGCCGGGCGTCGTCGCGGCGGCCGCTGCGGCCGAGGCCGCGGCCGGGGCGGCGCCTTCGAGCAGCGTCACCTCCACGTTCTGCGGCAGGCCAGGCCTCGGCGTGACGGCGGTTCGATAGGGCGCGAAGCCCGGCTTGCGGATCTCGAGCGCGTGACGCGTCGCGGGCAGCCGCAGCGTCTGGTTGGCCGTGCCGCGCGGCTCGCCATCGACGAGCAGCTGCGCGTCGGGTGGATTGGCGCGCACGATCACCTCACCGAGGATGGGCGCCAGCGTGAGCTCCACGGTCGCGCTCCGGCCGGTCGCCACGGAAATCTCGCGAGTCGCGGTCTCGTACCCTTCTCGCGAGACGGTCACGGCCTGCGCGAGATCGGGCCTGACCTCGACGTCGAGCGGCGTGCGGCCGCGGTAGGCGCCGCCGATCGTGACACTCGCGCCAGACGGCTGGCTGCGCACGACGAGCCGGCCGTCAGGAAGACCGAGCCTGACCGGACCGATCCTGAGCGGCTCGTTCGCCTTCACCTGCACGTCGCTCACCCAGGGCCGGAAGCCGTCGCGCGTGAGTTCCACCCTGTGGGATCCCGCGTCGAGCTCGAGCTCGAGCGGCGTCGTGCCGCGAGGACTGCCTGCGATATTCACCGTCGCACCCGCCGGTTCGCTCTCGATCGTGACGCGTGCCCAGGCCGGCACGAGCCGGGGCACGAGCGTCTGGCGCTTGCCGAAGCCCTCGATGCGCACGTCCGTCTCGAAGTCGAGGTGGCGCTGGGTGTCGACGCGGATCCTGTGCGTACCCGCCGCAAGCTCGAACTCACCCGGCGCGCTGCCCGACGCGCGACCGTCGATCGTGACCTCGCCCGGCACCGGCAAGTCGACGGCCAGTCGCCCGGGGAGCGGCGTGAGCCGGTAGCGCAGCACGTCGCCGCGGTCGCTGGCCACGGTCACGGGCGTCCTGAGTTCGGCGTAACCCTCCTTGCGCGCGACGAGCTCGTAGCGGCCGGGGCGCAGCAGGTGACTCGAGCCGAGGTGCAGACCAGGCCAGCCGCCGTCGAACGCAACGTGGTCGGCGGCCGGGTCGATCTCGACCTGCACGGGCGTGGAGGTGAAGACGAACACGGCCAGCACCGCGAGCACCGTGGCCGCCAGCACCGCGAGCGCTCGTCCGAGCGTGCGACCGACGTCGCGACTTGGCGAGGTCGGCGACGGGGACCGGAACGTGACCGGCTCGATGCGTGCGTCCTCCTCCAGTCCCGTTCCGGACTGGCTCAAGGAGGCCGGCGCGACCGGCGGGGCCGTGACGTTGCCGGTCCCGCCATCCACGAGTTCGAGCAAGCGCTGCCCTTCATCGAGCCTCAGGCGCAGGCGCCCGCCGCCGACGTCGATCACGTCGCCGCTGCGCAGCCACGTGGAACCCGCGATGCGCGCGCCGTTCTGCAGCACCGACGCCTCCTCGTGCGCCGGCTGCAGGAAGAACTGGCCCTCGTGCAGGGCAAGCCAGGCCAGCGGCCCGACGGCGGGTGCGGGAACGACGACGTCGCTGCCGGCGCCGCCGATCGACAGCGGGAATCGCGCGGCCTCGAACACGCGTTCGCCGATCGGCTCGCGCAGCGTGAGGCTGGCGCTCAAATCTGCTCCTCGCAGCGGATCACCAGCGCCGGCGGCTCGCGGCCGGGAACGACCGTGAGTTCACGTCGCACGTCGCGAAAGCCGTTGCGCGTGCCGACCACGGTGTAGCGTCCGGGCAGCAGCTCCATGTCCTTGCGCTCGAAGGCCCCGAGCCGGCCGACGCGGTAGATCGTCACTTCCGTCTGGTTGTCCGAGGCGATGGCGACGCGCACGGGCGTCTCGGCGGCGGCCACCAGTTGCTCGAGCTCCCGCGTCTTGTGCTGCAGGGCCTGCCCCGGGTCCGGCACGGCTCGTGCCTTCGCGATCGCCGCACGGGCCGCACCACGCACCTCGCTCGAGAAGACCTTCTCCGGCTTCTGGAGGTAGGCGTCGAGCTCCGCGTCGAGCATCGCGCGCGGCTCGGCGCGCTCGACGCCCTGCTGGGCCGGAAGCAGGTTGGCATCGATCTTGAGTGCCTGGCGGTACTCCACGAGCGCCTCGCCCCAGCGCTCCTCGCGCTCGGCGCGACGTGCGGCCTCGAGGTGCGTATCGATGCTGCGATCGCCGAGCGCACGCTCGACCTGCTCGAGACCCTCGCGCACCTCGGTCGCTCCCGGGCGGATGCGGCCGGCGCGCTCGTAGGCCGCGCGGGCCGCCGCGTAGTCCCTTCGCGAAGCGGCAGCGAGTGCCTCGGCCACGGCGGCATTGAAGGCTGCGCTCGTTGCGCGCGCATCGATGCGCGCCAGAGCCTCGCGTGCGGCCGCGGTGTCCGGGTCGAGCTGCAGCGCCTTGCGGTAGGCCGACTGCGCAGCCGCGGACTGGCCGGTGCGTTCGAGCTCGGCCGCCTGGGCGAGCAGGCCGCGAACCTCGTCGAGGGTCGCGACACGCTCGAGCCCGCGTTTCGCAGCGGCATTACCAGCGTCGATCCTCGCCGCCAGCTCGAACTGTCCGCGCGCCTCCGCGCCGTCGCCGGACTGGAACGCGGCGGACCCGGCCGCAAGCGCCGCACGCAGTCGCGCGGGCCAGGCCTGCTCGACCGAGCGCAGGTCGCGATCCGCGTTCTGCAGCAGGGCGAGCGCCGGCTCGTATTCGCGCCGGCCCGCGGCCGCATCGGCGTCGGCGAGCGCCTGCTTGCCGCGCGCGTACGGCTCGCCGGCCCACGAGGCGGCCGTGCGTTTCTCGAGCGCCGCGAGCCGCTCGGCGACTGCCGGCCGCAGCTCTTCGAGTTGCCGCTTAGCCTCGGCCGCTCGCATCAGGTCCCGCGACTCTGCGCCGGGCGTGGCCGGCGGTGACGCCGCCGCGGGCGCCGGCTCCTCTGCGCGCGAGGCTGCCGCCGGCTCGCGCGCTACCCACTGCGGGAGCGCGAAAAACACCAGCCCCGCGGCGAAGAGCAGGAACACGAGGGCCGCGGCCACCAGTCCGCGACGGAAGCCCTGCGAGCGCAACTCCCGCGGGCCCGGGCCGGTCGATCCCGGCCGCGTCCAGCTCGGCTCGATCGCTGGCGGCGGCGCCCCCGGCACGCTCAACCTGATCGTTGGCTCGACGCGGGGCGCGCGGTCGGGAGGCGGCAAGCGGACCGGCAGCCCCAGGAGCACTGCGCGCACCTCGCCGATGTTCGGTGGCCGCGCACCCACACTGCGCGCGAGGCAGTCCATCACGAGCCGGCCGAGTTCGTCAGGCACGCTCGCGCGGCCCGTGGGCAAGGCCGGCGGCGAGTCGGCGTGCGTCGCGGCTGCGGTATCCGGGTAGTACGGCGGGTAGCCGCAGAGGAGTTCATACGCGAGGGCGCCGAAACCGTACACGTCGTCCGCGATGGAGGGCGGGGCCCCGGCGAGTTGCTGCGGACTCGACGAGAAAGGCGAGCCGCCGCGCTGAACTGCGGGCTCGCCGAGCCGGGCCGCCAGTCCGAAGTCCGTCAGCATCGGCCGGCCGTCATCGGCGAGCAGGACGTTCGCGCACTTCACGTCACCGTGGACGAGGCCCTGCGCGTGCACGGCCTCGAGTCCGGCCGCGACCCGCTCGAGCACCGGCACGATGCGTTCGAGCGCGGCACCGCGCAGCCGCGTCAGGTCAGCGACTGCGTCGTCGGCGAACACGGCGAATACCGTATCGCCGTCGTGCACGTCGGTGCAGCGCAGGACGTTCGGATGCTCGATGCCACGCTGCAGCTCCGCGCCCTGCAGGAAGCGACGCCGCTCGTCGGCCTCTCCGTGAAGCTCGGGGCGCAGGATCTTCAGTACCCGGTCCTTGCGGCCCTCGCGATCGCGCGCGAGCCACACCTCGGCCGCGCGGCCGTCGCCCAGCCGTCGCAGCAGCGCATATCGCGCCGCGAGAACCTGGCCGCTCTCGAGCGTCATGCCGGGACCTCGCCGCCGCTCAGGGCCGGGCCGCCCCGGGCTTCGCCGCGTCGGAGGCGGTCGCAGCCGTCGCCGGGAGGCCGGTCTCGTTCTCGTAGAGTTCCTTGAGCAGCTGGCGCCACTCGGCGTACTGCTCCTCGGCCGACCCCGTCAGCTGCAGCGTGCGGCCCTCGACGTCGACGACCATCGGCTGCACCTCGGACTGGAACGAATCGCCGAGCTGCTTCAGCGACTCGGTATGGGTCTTGATCTCCGCGTTCTGGTCGATGCCCGCCTTGAACGCGTACATGCCGCCGAGCACGGCCGCAGTGGCCGCCGCAGACGCCGCGCTGCTGTTGCTGTTGCTGCCCGCCACGATGCCGCCCACGACTGCGACGGCGCCGAGCACCTGCTTGGTGATCGCCTGCCTACGCGCGAGCGACTGCGCCTCGAGCTCCTCGTAGGAGTACTTGCGCCAGTTCGTGTACGGGTCGTCGACGCTCTCCGCGAAATTCGTGTAGTACTCGTTCAGCGTGTCGACGAGCGCGTAGTCGCGTTCGCGGATGCGGCTCATCCGCTCGACGACCGGATCGTCGGGCGCCGGCAGGCGTACCAGGGAGTACGCGCCCTTGCGGTCCTTCGCGAGGTAAGGCCCGAACGCGTACGGGGCGAGGTCCGCCGCGAACCGGAGGCTCGCGATCTCGTGCAGCTCGACGCGCTGCTCCCGCGTGAGCAAGCGGCGCGCCGCCAGCATGTCGTTCGCGAGCGTGTTGTAGATGTTCTGGAACGGATCGCGCGGCCTCGAGACCACGTCCTTGTAGGCGCGTGTGTCGGCCTCGGCCGCGTAGCGCTTCGTGAACCACACGCGGCCGGCGGCGTCGCTCACCTTGACGTCGAGCTCGATCTCGCGGCCGTCGGAATGCAGGATGCGGCCGTCGACGAACACGTCCATGCCGTCCGCGCCGGCCGGAAGCACGCGCACCTGGCCCCACTCGCCCGTGCCCTCGAGCGTGTCGCGCAGCACGACCGCCATGTAGCGCGATTCGGCCTTGCGCACGTCGGGGAAGATGCCCTCGTCCTCCTGCTCCTTCTCGCTCGCGGGAATGTTCGGGTCGAAGATCCGCACGGCGACGTCGAGCAGCTCGTCCTGCGGCACCTCGGCCGTCGCCTTCTGCGCGGCCACGCGCTGGACCGGCCGCTGCTCCTGCACCATGCAGCCGCCGAGCAGCGTGAGCGCGACGAGCGTCACGCAGGCATGGGCCGGGGACCAGCGGATTGCGGAACGATTCACTGCGTACCCTTCTTGTACTGCCGATATTCTTCCCAGAGCCGCTCGCGGAGCTCGGGGTCCGTCTCCTTCATCGCGGCCTCGCGCAGCTGTCGCGCGACGATGTCGTCATCGCGGCCGTCGGGAATGTCGGACGGCACCGCGTTCGGCCCCGAGCCGCCCCTTGCGCCGCCGCCGTACCCGCCGCCGCCACCCGGCGTGTCGCTGCGGCCCGCGGCCTCGCCACTGCCGCCGTCGCCGGGATCGCCGTTGCCGGGCTCGCCGTTGCCGGCCTCGCCGCCTGCGTCACCGGAGCCTTCGGACTCGCCGGCCGCGCCTTCGCCCGCTGCGCCAGTGCCCGAGCCCGAGCCGCGCGAGGCACGCTCCTGGGACACAGTCTCCTGCTCCTTGCGCATGCGCTCATCGAACACCGCGAAGGTCTCGTCGAAGCGGCGGTCGATCTGCGCACGCCGATCCTGCGACGTGGCCGGACCGCTCCCGCCGCCCGGCTGGCCGCCCTGACCGCCCGCCTGGCTGCCCTGTCCACCCGGCTGGCCACCCTGGCCGCGCGACGGCGAGTTGCTACCGGACTGGCCGGCCGCACCGGCCTGCCCGGCGCTCGTGCTGGCGCCCGCCTGACTTTCGCCACCCTGGCTGCTGGTGCCGCCACTCGAGTCGCCGGACTGCCCACCCGGGCTGCCGCTGGCGGTGCTGCTGGTGCTGCCACTGCTGCCGCTCGGCGACGGCTGGGAAGGAAACGGCGACTCGCGGCCGCCGTTCGACGAACTCGTGCTCGTGCTGCTGCTCGTGCTGCCGCCCTGGGTCTGCGGGAACGGCGAGGGCTGCGAGGGCGAGGACGACCCGGGCGTCGGCATCGACGGTGGCTGCGGCATGGACGGCGCCCGCGTCGAGCTGTCTGACGCGCAGCCGGCGAGCACCAGCGCACTGGCGATCGGCGCCAAGAGGCCTCGAATGTGAACCCGACCCATGATCAGCTGTCTCCCGCGCGCGATCCGGCTCAGGCCGATCGGCGGCCGGGGCCTCGCTCCGACTGTTGGATCAGCGGACTGGCCCGGTGGTTCAATCCGAGCCACCCGTGCCGCCCGCAGCCCCCGCGGCAGCGGTCCCCGGCGTCTCCAGGTCGGCGCCGATCAGGAACGATTTCAGCTGCTCCGACAACCGGTTGCAGGCGGTGCTCTGCACGGGCGTGATGATCGGAATCGGCACCACGGCCCCGATCAGTACCGACGTGCCCGTGACGTCCGAGCTGACCGTGCCGAGCTCGCTTGCCGTGCTCATGTCCCAGACGGAGGCGACGTAATCCGACTCCTTATCCCACCAGCCGACGCCGAAGCAGCCCGCGCCGCCGGGACCTGCCGCGCAGGCGACGCTTCCGCCACCGCCCGTCTTTTTCGTGCTGCCATCGAGCCAGACGACGTAACGCACGCCGATCTGCTGCAGCCGCTCGGTCACGCCGGGCCGCGCGAGCAGCGTCTTGAGACCTGCGGCGTTCGCGGGGGCCGTACTCGGCTCGAACCAGGGGTAGAGCGCGTCGACGAACTGCTGCTCACCGTAGATCTTGAACGGCACCGGCGCGCGATCCTTGTCCGACGGCTGCGCGGACTGGCCTTCCCCGGGGTGCACCAGCTCGCCGCCGAGATTCTCCTGCACGCAGCTCAGGAACTCGCCCTCGGTGCCGACGCCTTCGAGCTGCGGCTTCTTCAGGATCACGATCGACTCGTTCGCCTGGATCGCTGACGCGACCTGCCTCGTCTCGTCCACCTTGGCGGTCATGCAACCCGAGGCCAGCAACGCGACCGCGGCAACGGTCGCCGCGATGCGGGCACGCGCGGCCCGCTCGCCGGGCAGTAACGATTCTCTCGAAAGCGGGGACATGAAGGCGATCCTCGGCCTGATGTCGGGACGCGACGCAACGCTGCGTTCGAGCGAGTATACGTCAAGGCTCCGCGCCCGAATCGTGACGGCGATTGTGACTCTCAGCTGAACAATTCACCCTGGGCCGGCGCACCGGGATCCGCCACGAAGAGCCGCGTCTCGAGCTCCGCCTCGCGACGCTCGTTGAGTCCGAGCCGCCGGCACGCAGCCTGGAATCGTGCGGCCAGGAGTTCCGCATAGGGACCAACGCCTCGCATCCGGTGGCCGAACCGTGGGTCGTTCAGCTTTCCGCCGCGAGCTTCGCGCAGCAGGTTCAATACGCGGTCGGCGCGCTTCGGGTAATGCTCGGCGAGCCACTGCTCGAACAGTCGCGCGAGCTCGTGTGGCAGCCTGAGCATCATGAACGCGGCCCGCACGGCCCCGTGTGACGCAGCGGCTTCGAGCAGGCGTTCGATTTCGTGGTCGTTCAGCGCCGGAACCATCGGCGCGAGCAGCACGCCGACCGGCACGCCCGCGTCGGTGAGCCGGCGGATCACCCGCAGTCGCGCTGCGGGCGAGGCGGCCCGCGGCTCGAACGCGCGCTTAAGGCCGTCGTCGAGCGTCGTGAGGCTCACGAAGACGGTCACGAGCCCGAGGCGCGCCAGTTCGCCGAGCAGGTCGAGGTCCCTGAGCACCAGCGAACCCTTGGTCACGACCGTGACCGGATGCCGGTGAACGAGCAGCACCTCCAGGAGCTGGCGAGTCGTGCGGTGCTCGCGCTCGGCCGGCTGGTAGGGATCGGTATTCGCACCGAGGTTGATGGGCTTGCAGACGTAGCCCGGCGCACGGAGCTCGCGGTCGAGCAGCTGCGCGAGCCCCGGCTTGTGGAAGATTCGGGTCTCGAAGTCGAGCCCGGGGCCGAGGTTCCAGTACGAGTGCGAGGGACGCGCGAAGCAGTAGATGCAGCCGTGCTCGCAACCCTGGTAGGGGTTGACGGACTGGTCGAAGGGAACGTCGGGCGAATCGTTGCGCGTGATCGCCCGCTTCGGCCGGTCGGGAATCAGGAGCGTTGCCGGGTCGCGGGGCACCTCATCGAGCGAGCCCCAGCCATCGTCGGCCGTCTCGAGCCGCGTGCCCTCGAACCGGCCGGCCGGGTTGGTGACCGCACCCCGCCCCCTGGCCACCTGCAACCGGTCCGCGCTGCGCATGAGGGCAGATTACTGTATACATATACAGCTGTCACGGACGGCCGGGCGGGAACCGGTCCATCCTCCAGAGCTCGGGGAAGAGCCGCGTCCACGTGCCCGCCACGACCAGGGTCGCGCAGCCGCCCACGATCACCGCCGGCACCGTCCCGAACCACGCCGCCGTCAGGCCCGACTCGAACTCGCCGAGCTCGTTCGACGCGCCGATGAACACGGCATTCACGGCGCTCACCCGGCCGCGGATCTCGTCCGGCGTCTCGAGCTGCACGAGCAGGTGGCGGATGTAGACGCTCACCATGTCACCCGCCCCCATCACCGCGAGTGCCGCGAGCGAGAGCGCGAAGTTCTTCGAGAGCCCGAACACGAGGGTCGCGAGGCCGAACACGATCACGCCGCCGAACATCCAGCGGCCGACCCGCGTCGTGATCGGCGCGAAGCCGAGCGCGATTCCGCACAGCGCGGCGCCGATGCCGGGCGCCGTGCGCAGCAGGCCGAGGCCGGTCGGCCCGACGTGCAGCACGTCCGCCGCGTAGACGGGCAGCAGCGCCGTCGCGCCGCCGAACAGCACGGCGAAGAGATCGAGCGAGATCGCGCCCAGCACGGGACGGTGCGAGCGCACGAACCGCAGGCCCGAGAGCAGCGTGTACCAGCCGGGTGGCTCGGTCGACTGCGCGTGTCCGCCGCCGCGGCGCAGGCCGAGCAGCAGTCCGACCGACACCGCGAGCAACACCGCAACGGTCGCGTACACGACCGGTGCGCCGAGCAGGTAGACCACGCCGCCGAGCGCCGGACCCGCAATGGTTGCGACCTGCCACGTCGAGGAGTTGAGCGCCACCGCCGTGCCGAACTGCTCGCGAGGCACGAGGTTTGGCAGCAACGCCTGCCCGGCTGGCATCGCGAACGCCCGCGCGACCCCGAACAGCACCATGGCCGCGAACACGGGACGAGCCGAGTCGAGGCCGCGCGCGGCAAGGGCGAGAAGGATGAGCGCGCAGACGGTCTCGAGCGTGAAGCATCCGGCAAGCACGCGACGCCGGTCGTGGTTGTCGGCCACGTGTCCTGCAGGAAGGATGAGCAGCACGAACGGCAGGAACTGCGAGAGGCCGATGAGCCCGAGGTCGAGCGGGTCGCGCGTAACGGCATAGACCTGCCAGCCGACCGCGACGGTCTGCATCTGTACCGCGAGGGTCGCGAGGAAGCGCGCGGCGAGGAAGAACGTGAAGTCGCGGTTCTTGAGGACCGCGAGGCGCGGGGTCGGCTGGCCGGTCATGCGGCCGCGCGGCAGGTGATGGCTGTCATCGGTCGTGGCAGCATAGCGCGCCCCGCGCGGAGTCGGGGTTCCCCCCGGAGACAGGCATGCGCACGATCCTGAGGCCCATCCTAACGCTTACCACGCTGTCGCTCGCCCTCGCTGCGCCGTGGCTGCACGCCTCGAGCCCGTCGGGCTCGACGCCGGCGGCGGAGGAACGCGTCACCCAGGACGCGCGGTTCGAGGCGCTCGGTCGCCGCTACCTCGACGAGTTCGGTCGCTACTCGCCGGTCTCGGCGACGGGTCTCGGCGACCACCGCTTCGACGGCAATCTCGACGACCTCGGCGCCGAGGGCCGCGCCCGCACGCTCGCATGGAACCGGTCGCTCCTCGCCGAGCTGTCGGCCATCGACCGCCAGTCACTGTCTCGTGCCAAACAGGTCGACGCGGCCGTGCTCGACAACCAGCTGCGTTACGCGATCTGGTCCGAGGAGCAGTTCCGCGACTGGTCGTGGGACCCGCTCGTGTACACGCAACTCTCCGGCCAGGCACTCTACGGCCTGCTGGCCCGCGATTTCGCGCCGCTGCCCGACCGCCTTCGGTCGCTCACGTCGCGGCTCGAGCAGCTGCCGCGGCTCCTCGAGCAGGCGCGTTCGAACCTGGTGCCCGGGAAGGTCCCGCCGATCCACGCCGAGACGGCGGTCAAGCAGAACCCGGGCGTGCTGAGCCTCGTCGAGGAGCTGGTCGTTCCGAACCTCGGCCAGCTCCCCGACGCCGAGCGGGCCCGGCTCGATGCCGCCATCGCAGGCGCCCGCGCCGCCGTGCAGACGCACCAGAAGTGGCTCGAGACGGAGCTCAAGCCGCGCGCACGCGGCGAGTTCCGCATCGGCCGCGAGCTGTACGACCAGAAGCTCGCCTTCGCGCTGATGTCGCCGCTGTCGCGCGAAGAGATTCGCCGGCGCGCGCAGGCCGAGGTCATCCGCACGCGCGCGGCAATGTACGAGGTGGCGCGGCAGGCGCTGGCCGGCCGCGAGGGTGCCCCGCCCGCTCCGGACTCACCGACGCCTGCCGAGCAGCAGGCCGTGATCGCCGCAGCGCTCGCGCTCGCCTCGGCGGACCGTCCCGCCCGCGACGGCGTCGTGGAGTTCGCCCGCGGGACGCTGGCCGAGACGACGGCCTTCGTACGGCAGAAGAACCTCGTGTCCATGCCGGACGAGCCGCTCGAGATCATCCTCATGCCCGAGTTCCAGCGTGGCGTGGCGGTGGCCTACTGCGACTCGCCGGGCGCGCTCGACAGGGGACAGCGCACCTTCTACGCGGTCTCGCCGATACCCGCCGACTGGACGTCCGAGCAGGTCGACTCGTTCCTGCGCGAGTACAACGAGCGCTCGATCGCCAACCTCACGATCCACGAGGCGATGCCCGGCCACTACCTGCAGATCGCGCACTCGAACCGCTACCCGTCGGTGCTGCGCGCGGCGCTCGGCTCGGGCCCGTTCATCGAGGGCTGGGCGGTCTACGCGGAGCGCGTGATGCGCGAGGCGGGCTTCCGCGGCGACGATCCGCTGATGAAGCTCGTGCAGCTCAAGTGGTACCTGCGCGCCGTGACGAACGCGATCATGGACTCCGCGATCCACGTGGACGGGATGACGCGCGAGCAAGCGATGAAGCTGATGACCGAGACCGGCTTCCAGGAGGAGCGCGAGGCCGCGGGCAAGTGGGTCCGCGCGCAGCTCACCTCGGCGCAGCTCTCCACCTACTTCGTCGGCTACCAGGAGCACGCGGACATGCGGGCCGAGGCCGAGCGGCGTGCGGGGCCCGGGTTCGACCTCAGGCAGTACCACGACACGGTGCTGTCCTTCGGTTCGCCACCGGTGCGCTTCGTCCGCGAGCTCGCGTTCGACCAGCCGATTTCCTGAACGGGCGTTCAGTCGGGATCGACGCTCAGCAGCGTGTTGAGCAGGTTGTTCTGGAACGTCGCGTTCCCGGTCAGGGCGCGGTGCTCCTCGCACAGGAACACGCTGTGCGCAACGTCGATCGACTCGATCCCGGCACGCGGCGCGGCGACGTTGAGCGTGCGCCGCCCGAGCAGCGACGATCGCGTGACGACCGCGTCGCCGGGCTCGAACATGATCGACGCGTAGTCGACGCCGGGCTGCGGGCTCGCGATGTCCTTCACCCGCTCGCGGGGCACGAGACGCCCGTCGATCCGCTCGGCGACGACGCGCGCGAGCGTGAGTTCGCAGTCGCCACCGAAGACGTAGGGCCGGATCTCGCCGAGGCCGCCCGGCACCGAGAGCGACTCCATGAACAGCCTGCCGCGCTCGAGGTGCTTCGCCATGAAGGCCCGCAGCACCTCCAGGTAGCGTCGCCCCGCGGCGCCGCCGCCGTGCTCGGCGATCGTGCGCTCCGCGACGCGCTCCGCGAAGATGGACCAGTGGTTGCCGCGCCAGGTGGCGATGTCGAAGAGCGGCAGCGCGAGATCGCGCCCGTGCACGTCGGCGATCCACGGAATCGAGGGATGCGGCATGAGCTGGGGGGCGCCGGTGCAGGTGGCGACCACCTCCTGCGGGATCCTGCTCAGGCCGATCTCCTCACCGCGCAGGTTGCCGAGCACGGGCTGCATCGTGCCGAGGTTCGGCGTGCCGACGAGCAGCAGCCTGCGGATCGCGGGTGCCCCCGCCTGCGTCGGGACGAAGCGGCCGTCGGGGGGCAGGTCCACCGTACCGTAGCGCGCGAAGTACCGCGCGAGCAGGCCGCCGTTCGAGTGCGCGAGCACGTCGACGCGCAGCGCGGGGTCGCCGAAGTCCCGGCGGATGCCTTCGATGAGTGCCGCGAGCCCGCGCGCAGCCGCGACGTTGTCGAGGCGCCAGTCGTAGAGGTAGGCGTAGTAGGTGCGCCGGCCCGGCGGCGGCGGCGTGCCGAGCCGGCCGCGGGCATAGCCACCCGCGTCGTGCAGCATATCGAGCACGCGGCCGTAGAAGTCGCGCCCCAGCCCTTCGCGGAACACGTCGTATGCCTCGACGTCGCCAGCCAGGGGCTCGAGCGTGTCCGGGTCGATGTCGAGCTCGAGCGCGCGGTAGTTGCTCACCAGCAGCTGCGGATTCGTGCCGGGCCAGATTTCGCGGCCGGTGCGCCGGTCGCGCAGGCTCGAGCCGAACGCGCCGGGGATCACGACGAGCGGTGGCTGGCCGCCGTTCTCGCGCGTGGTGGCGTAAATCGGCCCGAGCGGCGGGCGACCGGGCACCGCGCAGCCGGCCAGGGTGACTCCGGCCGCAATGAACGCTCGACGGCTCCAGCGGGCCATGCTGGCCTCCTTGCGGGGGGAGTATCGCGCCGTCGCGCGCCCTCCGACATCGCGGAAACCGCTACGGGGCCGCGGCCGGTGCGCGGAATTTGCCCCGCGCGGCGGGATCGACCGCGGCAACCTGCCGGTCGTGCATCCGCGTGAGCAGTAACTGGGAGGCGATGGCGCCGCATCCGGCCAGGAACATGTCCCACTGCGTGTCCCAGACGTCGCCCTGCGTGCCAAGGAATGCTCCTGCGGCGTCGCCACCGGCGAGCGCTGCCCACCATTCGGTGAACTCGTACGTGGCGCTGATGCCGAGCACGGTGAACACGATGAGCGTGAACAGCCACTTGCCCGGAGCAAGCGCCGACGTGCGCAGCAGCAATTCGCGGATGATGATCGCGGGCCCGAAGCCCTGCATCAGGTGACCGATGCGGTCGTAGTGGTTGCGCTCGAACCCGAACCAGTCCTGCATCCAGGCGCCGAGCGGCACGCGTGCGTACGTGTAATGACCGCCGACGATCAGGATCACGCAGTGGAACGCTATCAGCCAGTATGCGAGCGGCGTCAATGGAAAGCTGCGCTGTGTCGCGATCAGCAGCGGCACTGCAACCAGCACGGGCAGGACTTCCAGCCACCACGTCAGGCGGTCGTAAGGCCGTATGCCGGAGACGATCAGTGTAATCGCGACCACGACCAGCAGAAGCAGCCGCGTCCGATCGGTGCCGCTCAAGCCGACGACACTCCGGTGTTGGCGCGAATACGGTTGACGATTGCCTCGAAGCGCGGGTCTGACCTCAGGTTGTCGAAGTCCGCATCGTGTTCGATCCATTCGAGATTGCCGCGGCCTTGCTGCACGGCCCGGTCGAGCATCGCGAGCGCGTCCTCGCGATCACCAAGCACCGAATAGGCGCAGGCGACGTTGTAGAAGGTCGCGAACGCATCCGGTCGCGCCTCAAGCGCGCGGTCCGCAAACTCTCGCGACTTGTCCCGCAGCCCGAGTCGCGCCGCCTGCACCGTGCCGAACTGCAGCGCGCGACCGTCCCGCGGGTCGATCGCCAGCTGCCGCTCCAGCGCCTGCATGGCCCTGCGTGCCACCTCCACATGTCGATCCATGGCGCCGGTCTGTCGCAGGACTCCTTCGAGCAGGCAGAGCGCCTGATAGTCGTCGGGCCGCAGCCTGACCGCGGCCTCGTAGAGCGGCACCGCCCGCTCGGGCTCACCGCTCTGGAAGCGGTGCCGTGCGTACAGGTAGTGCGCATCGAACGACGCCGGATTGAGGCGGATCGCCTCCTCGAAGTCCTGGCATGCCTCGTTCTTCCGAGCCTGCAGCGAGAGCAGCAGCGCGCGCGCGATGTAGGCCTCCGGCATGCGCGGCTCGAGCTCGAGTGCGCGCCGGCTCGCGGAGAACGCCTCGTCGAAGTCCGCCTGTGTCATGCCGACGCGCCACAGGCCCCTCATCGACTGGGCTTGCGCGATTCCCGCGTAGGCCTGCGCAAAACGCTCGTCGCGCTGCATTGCCTCGCGGAAGAACCGGACGGCGTGATCCAGCGCCGTGTCAGTTCCGTCCCGCAGGTGGGCGTGGCCGCGCAGGTAGAGATCGTATGCCTCGGCGTTGCTCGTGCCGCGACGCTGGATCAACTCCCGTTCCTGCCGGCTCAGGCTGACGCGAAGCGCACCAACGAGCTTCTGCGCGATCTCGGTCTGGATCGCGAAGACGTCGCTGAGATCCCGATCGTAGCTCTCCGACCACAGGTGATAGCCGTCTGCCGAGCTGACCAGCTGCGCGGTGATCCGCACGCGCTCACCTGCCTTGCGAACGCTGCCTTCGAGCACTGCGCCGACGCCTAGCGCGCGACCGATCTCGCGCACGTCGGCGGCCCGGCCCTTGAACTGGAAAGACGAGGTGCGCGAGGCGATCCGCAGGTCGCGGATGCAGCACAGCGAGTTGATGATCTCCTCGGCGATGCCGTCGCAGAAGTACTCCTGGTCGCGGCCGGGGCTCATGTCCACGAAAGGCAGGATGGCGACCGAGTCCGGCGGCTCAGACGTGGGCGCCGCCGCCGCAGCCTGCGGAAGCGTCTTCGCTTCCGGCGCATCGACATGACCCAGCGCCGGCGCCGCAGCCTGCGTCCGCTGGATGCCCTGCGGCGTCACGTCGAACGCCCACGCCAGCGCGCAGGCCAGCGGGAAGCCGAGTGCGGCCAGCGTGATCACGAGCTTCAGCGTCCAAGGCGGCAGGCCCATGGGCTCGAACGTAGTGCTCGCAACCTGCACCACCAGCCACGCGACGACGAGATATACGACCGCGACGCGGAACACCTTGCGGCGTTTCAGTTCCGCGAGCCATCGCCCGGCCCTGGATTCGTCGTCGGACATCGTGCCGTCGCCCCCTGTTACGCCGATTATAGGTGCCGCATCCGGATGCCGCTGCGCGCGGTCACGTGCGGTCGAGGAAGGCCTCGATCTCCCGCGCCAGCTCGACGGGCCGCTCGTGGTGCACCATGTGGCTCGCGTCGTAGATGACGCAGGGCTCGAGGCGCCGCACGATGCGTGCCATGTTTTCCGGCAGGCCGTCCTCGCCGAGGCGCGGCAGGAACTCGGACTGCCCGGCGATCACGTACAGCACGGGCGCGACGATTTCACGCCAGCACGCCTCCGCCTCCTCGCGCCGATAAAGCACGGCGTTGATGCGCTTGTGCGCCGGGTCCGCCGTCACCATGACGCTGCCATCCTCCTCCGTCCGCGTCCAGGCCTCGGCGATGAAGCGCGCCCGCTCCGATGGCAGGCGCGGATTGCGGCGCGCGAGCAGGTGCGCGAACGCCTCGAGCGACGGGAAGCTCGCGAACTCGGGCGGCTCGCGCAGCTGCCGCAGCCACTCGCGGTAGCGTCCAGGCGCCTGCTCGGGCTGCGTGCGTGCGAGCCCGAAGCCCTCGATGCAGACGACGCGACGCACGCGCTCGGGCCGGATGCCGGCGAAGAGCGTCGCGATGTTTCCACCCATGCTGTGGCCGACGAGAGTGACCGGCGCGTCGGGCGACCACAGGTCGAGCAGCGCGTCGAGGTCGCCGAAGTAGTCTGGAAACCAGTAGCCGTCGGCCGGCCACTCGGTGCGGCCGAAACCGCGCCAGTCCGGTGCAATGAACGAGTGGCGGTCGGGCATCGCATCGACGAGGAACTGGAACGTGTCGCCCGTGTCCATCCAGCCGTGCAGCAGCACGATCGGCCCGGGATCCTCGCCGGCCCAGCGGGTGACGTGGTGGCGCAGGCCGCGCACCACCACCTGCTCGTGAATCGGCGTCCGCCGCGGCTGGTAGATCATGGCGCCATTGTAAGATGGACGGCGAATGCGCAAGATCCTCGTCTTCCAGCACGTGGCCTCCGAGCCGCTCGGCCACCTCGATCCCCTGCTGCGAAAATCCGGCTTCCGCATCCGCTACGTGAACTTCGGGCGCGAACCGCACGCCGAGCCGGACGTGCGCCGCTACGACGGCCTCGTGGTGCTCGGCGGCCCGATGAACGTCGACCAGGCGGATCGCCACCCGCACCTGCGCACCGAGATGGCGGCGATCCGCGAGGCCGTGACCGCCGGCAGGCCGATGCTCGGCATCTGCCTAGGTGCGCAACTGCTCGCCGAGGCCATGGGCGGGCGGGTCACGCCCAACCACGTGCCGGAGATCGGCTGGTACCGCCTGCACACCTTGCAGGGCGCGCACGACGACCGGCTGTTCCGGCACTTCGAGCGGCACCCGCACTACGTGTTCCAGTGGCACGCCTACACGTTTGCGCCGCCGCCGGGCGCGGTGGCGCTCGCCTGGACGCGCAACTGCCGCAACCAGGCCTACCGGCTCGGTGATGCGGCCTGGGGCCTGCAGTTCCACCTCGAGGCGGACGCCGCGCTCATCGGCCGCTGGATCGCGAGCGAAGGCGGCCGCGCCGAGATCGGCCACCACTGGAGCCTGCGGCGGATCGCTCACATCCGCGCCGCGACGCGCCGGCACCTGCCGGTCGCGCAGCCGCTCAGCGACCGCGTGTTCAGGGAGTTCATCGGACTGCTCGCGCCGCGCGCCCGCGCGGTCGTGCTGCCGTCGCGCTGAGTTCCCGAGCCCCGCTCAGCCGCGACCGAGGAACATGCGGTAGGCGGGGTTCGCCGTCTCCTCGGTGTAGGCGTAACTCAGCTCGCGCAGGTGCCGGGCGAATTCCCCGGCGTCCGCCGGCGCGACCTGCACGCCCGCGAGCACGCGGCCGTAGTCCGAGCCGTGGTTCCGGTAGTGGAACAGGCTGATGTTCCAGCGCGAGCCCACGGCCTCGAGGAACCTGAGCAGCGCCCCCGGACGCTCCGGGAACTCGAAGCGGAACAGCCGCTCGTGCTCGAGGCCATGCGCGTGGCCGCCGACCATGTAGCGCACGTGCAGCTTCGCCATCTCGTCGTCGCTCATGTCGAGCACCCGGTAGCCGGCCCCCGACACGAGTTCGAGCAGCGCTTCCTTCTCCCTGCGCCCGCCGTGCAGCGCGACGCCGACGAAGATGCGCGCGCTCGCCGCGTCGTCGTAGCGGTAGTTGAACTCCGTGACGCCGCGCCGGCCGAGCAGCTGGCAGAAATTGAGGAAGCTGCCCGGCTGCTCCGGGATCTCGACCGCGAGCAGCGCCTCGCGCTGGGCGCCGATGTCGGCACGCTCGGCCACGTGGCGCAGGCGGTCGAAGTTGATGTTGGCGCCGCAGTTGAGCGCGACGAAGGTGCGGCCCGTGCACTGCTCGCGCGCCACGTACTTCTTGATGCCGGCCACGGCGAGCGCGCCAGCCGGCTCGGCGATGGTGCGGTTGTCCTCGAAGATGTCCTGGATCGCGGCGCAGATCTCGTCCGTGCTGACGAGGACGACCTCGTCCACGTATTTCTGCGCGAGCCGGAACGTCTCCTCGCCGACTCGGCGCACGGCGACGCCGTCCGCGAAGATGCCGACTCGGTCGAGCGTCACGCGACGGCCCTCGCGCAGCGAGTCGTGCATGCTGGCGGCGTCCTCGGGCTCGACGCCGACGATGCGGATCTGCGGGTACAGCGACTTCACGTAGGCCCCGATGCCGGCGATGAGCCCGCCGCCTCCGATCGGCACGAAGATCGCGTCGAGGGGTCCCGAGTGCTGCCGGAGGATCTCGAGGCCGATCGTTCCCTGCCCCGCGATCACGTCCGGATCGTCGAACGGGTGGATGAACGTGAGGCCGCGCTCGCGGGCGAGTTCGACGGCGTGCTCGTAGGCGTGATCGAAGTCGTCGCCGTACAGCACCACCTCGCCACCGAGGTCCAGCACCGCCTGCACCTTGATGTTAGGCGTGGTCTGCGGCATGACGATCACCGCCTGGATGCCGCGCCTGCGGGCCGCGAGCGCCACCCCCTGAGCGTGGTTGCCGGCCGACGCGCAGATGACACCCCGGCGCGCCACCGTCTCCGAGAGGTGCGAGATCTTGTTGTACGCGCCCCGCAGCTTGAACGAGAAGACCGGCTGCAGGTCCTCGCGCTTGAAGAGCACGCGGTTGTCGAGGCGGCGCGACAGGCGTGGCGCGGCCTCGAGCGGTGACTCGATCGCGACGTCGTAGACGCGCGCCTTCAGGATGCGTTCGATGTAGCTCTCTTGCATGCGGGTCAACGACCGGGATCCGGTCGACTACGTTAGCAGGAATGCCCCGCGCCGGCCGTACGTAGTGACTTCTCCTTTGCCGTCCGGCGCCTCATACTCCGCGCCGTCGCCGCTGAGGGACCCCGGCTTGGCACGATTCGAGCTCCTGATGTGCGTGCTCGCCGGCATGAGCGGCGGACTCGTCGGCGTGCTGTGGAGCACCCTGGTCTCCGCCCCGTGGCTCGCGTCGGTGCGCGGCCCTTCGGCCCCTCACCTTTCCCCCGAGCGCGTGTCGGGTCTCGTGGCGCACGCGGTGGCGCTCGCCCTCGGGGGCGGGGCACTCGGATTCCTGTTCTGGCTCGGGTGGGCGCTGGTCGCCCTCGTCAACGTGCCGTGGTACGTCGCGGGCGCCACGTTCGGGCTCCTCGCCTGGGCGGGGACCGCACTGCCGCTGCTCGCGAGCGCCGCGCTCAGGCTTCGAGGCTTCGGTCCGGTCGCCGCAGTGCTCGCGATCGAGTGGCTGGTGACCTCCGTGGCCGTCGGACTCTTCTGCGCCGTCGCCTGGCACCGTTACGCGTGAGCGCGGCGCCGATGCGCGAGGTCTACGTGCTCGCGCTGGCCCAGGCGCTGTCTGCGTCGGGGATGATGACGCTGACCCTGCTCGGCGGCATCCTCGGCAGCGAGTTCGCGCCAGCACCGGCGCTGGCGACCCTGCCCGTGTCCTGCACGATCCTGGGGCTCGCGCTCACGACGCTGCCGGCCGCGCTCGCCATGCAGCGTTTCGGGCGCCGGCGCTCCTTCATCGCGAGCGCGCTCCTGGCGAGCGTCGCGGCACTCGTCGTCGCCTGGTCCGTAGTCCAGCGCGATTTCGTGCTGCTCTGCCTCGGCGCATTCGCCCTGGGCGGCAACCTTGCCTTCCAGCTGCAGCATCGCTTTGCCGCGGCGGAGTGCGTGCCGCCGGCGCGGGTGAGCCGGGCGGTGTCGATCGTGATGGTGGGAACGCTCGTCGCGGCGGCCGTGGGCCCGCAACTCGCCCTCCTCCTGAAGAACCTCGTGCCGGGCCACGAGTACGCGGGCTCGTTCCTGGGAGTGGCCGGGCTCTGCCTCGCCACGGCGCTCACGCTCACCGCGTATCACGAGGGAACGGGCCACCTCGATCACGCCGGCCACGGCCCCGCACGGCCCCTCCTCGCGATCGTCCGGCAGCGCGACTTCCTGACGGCCGTGCTCGGCGGCGTCGTCGCCTACGCCGCCATGAGCTTCATCATGACGGCGACGCCGATCAGCATGCACGTGCACGACCACCACTCGGACGCGTCCACGGCGTGGGTCATCCAGAGCCACCTGCTCGCGATGTACGCGCCCTCGCTGGTGAGCGGCCGCCTGATCTCGAGGATCGGCGTCCGCAACGGGATGACGGCCGGACTGCTGCTCATGCTGGCCTGCATCGCCATCGCCGGCAGCGGCCATGAACTGATGCACTACTGGTGGGGACTCGTGGCGCTCGGCATGGGCTGGAACCTGATGTTCGTCGCCGCGACCTCGCTCCTCACGACGACCTACTTGCCCGCGGAGCGATTCCGCGTGCAGGGGGTCAACGAGTTCGCCGTGTTCGGCTCGCAGGCGCTCGCCTCGCTCGCGGCCGGGCCCGCCATCCACGCGCTCGGCTGGCGCACGCTCAACCTGGTTGCGCTCGCGCCGCTCGTGGTGCTGGCGATGGCCCTGCTGTGGCCGCGAGGTCAGCGGTCGAGGAACTCCCGCGCGTAGCGGGCCACGTCGCCGACGCCGGCATCGAACAGCCCGCCATTCTGCTCGGTCAGGTCGACCCGGCGCGCCTCGCGCAGCAGACCCTCCGCGCGGGCCGTCATCTCCCAGAACTCGTCGCGGGCACGAAGCAGCACGACCGGCTGGCGCACGAGCGGCAACCGCTCGCCGGCCGGATAGTTCGCCGCGGCGGCAGGGCCCCAGGACGCAGTCTCGCCGCCACGCAGCGCGGCGGCGAGGTCCTCGCCGATGCGGGCGTTCGTCGCGTGCACGCCGCGCGCCTTGCGCACGCGCTGCCATTCCTCCGAGAGGTGCGAGCCGTCGTCGCGGGCGCGCGCCGGCCACGGGTTGGCGTTGAAGTGCTCGCGCTCCCGGGCGTCGAACACCGGCACGCCGGCGAGCAGCACGCGACGCACCTGCTCGGGCCGCGCGATCGCGAGTTCGACCGCCGCGAGCGACCCCGTCTGGTAGCCGAGGACGTCGACCTGCCTCAGCCGCAGCGAGTCGAGCAGGTCGCCTACCGCGGCCGCGTAGTCCGCGACCGACGGCGCCGTCTCCGGGGCGTCGGATTCGCCGTAACCGGGAAGGTCCGGCGCGTAGACGCTGCGGTCCTCGCCGAGCGCCGGCAGGAGACCGCGGAACACGCGACCCGAGAGTGGCGCCGGATGGATGCACACGAGCGGCGTCAGCTCGTCGAAGCCGCCGCTCGAGGGGAAGGCTGTGTGCACGTGCAGCTGGCCGAAGCGGCAGTCGACGTACATCTTGCGGAGGTGAACGGTCACGGGAGGCGACTTCCTGCTGGAGAGACTGGCGTTGCGGGCGGCGCTGCGCGTGAGGGTGCGTGTCACTGGCGTTGGACCTCGGGGTCGTTGGAGATCGTGCGCCGTGGATTCTCCGCGCGAGCGCCCCGTGTCACGTTGATTCAACTCTCACAAAAGAGGCGATTCACCTGACTTAATGCCGAGGCGCGCCTGCGCGCCACCGAATCGCCCGCTTATGTCGCAACCCTCAGGCGGTGTCGAGGTACCACTCGTAGTCGCGATCCGACACCAGCGCACCGAACCTCTCGCACTCGCGGCGCTTGAGCGCGAGGAAGACCTCGAGAAAGCCGGGCCCGAGCGCATCGACGAGGAACCCGGAGCGCGCGGCCCGTTCGAGCGCGGCGTGCCAGTCCGTCGGCAGTTCGCCGCGCAGCGCCTGCTCGTAGCCGTTGCCCTGCACGGGCGGTCCCGGATCGATGCGCTGCGCGATTCCGTGCGCCATTCCGGCGAGCACCAGCGCGGCGACTAGGTACGGGTTCGCGTCGGCGCCCGCCACGCGGTGCTCGACGTGGCGGCTCGCCGGCGGCCCGGCAGGCACGCGCAGGCTGACCGAGCGGTTGTTGACACCCCAGGTCGGCGCAACCGGCGCATAGCTCATCGCCCGAAAACGACGGTAGGAATTGGCGTGCGGCGCGAACACCGCCATGCCGTCGGCGAGCGTCGCGCGCAGGCCGCCGATCGCGTGACGCAGGAGCGGGGAGCCCGCCGGATCCTCGCTCGCGAATGCGTTGCCGCCGCCGGCGTCCGCGAGGCTCGCGTGCAGGTGCATGCCCGCGCCCGCCCGCTCGGCGAATGGCTTCGCCATGAAGCACGCGATGCAGCCGTGGCGGCGCGCCACGCCGCGCACCGCCCGCTTGAAGAGCACCGCCTCGTCGACGGCGCGCAACGCATCGGCGCGGTGCTCGAGCGTGATCTCGAACTGCCCGGGCGCGTACTCCGACATCAGCGTGCGCACCGGAAGCCCCTGCGCGCGCGCGGCCGCGTAGAGGTCGTCGAAGAGCGGGGACATGTCGTCGAGCCGCGAGAGCCCGTAGGCATCGATGTGATCCGTGGAGCGTCCGGTGAGCAGCCCCTTCGCGGGCCGCGGGCGCCCGTCCGGGCCGCGCTGCAGCAGGTAGAACTCGAGTTCCACGGCAACCACCGGCGTCAGGCCCTGGGCCTGCAGCCGGTCCACGACGCGCGCGAGCACGTGCCGCGGGTCGGCCTTGGCCGGCCGGCCATCGAGTTCGTGCATCGTGCCCAGCACCTGGGCCGTGGGGCGCGCGAGCCACGGCACCCGGCCGAGCGACCCGGGAACGGGGCGGCAGCACTGGTCCGCGTCGCCGACCGAAAACACCAGGCCCGTCTCCTCGACGTCCTCGCCCGTGACGTCGAGCCCGAGGATCGAGCCCGCAACGTTGCGCCCGCTGCGGTAGAGCGTCTCGACTTCCTCGCGCGCTATGTTCTTGCCGCGACCGACGCCATTCGCGTCGGTGATGACGAGCTGGACGGTCTCGACGTCCGGGTGGCGCTCGAGAAACGTTCGCGCTTCGTCGGCGGCCTCGGTCGGCGCGTTGTGCTCGATTGAACTCATGGATCGGTGTCGAGTCGGTCACCCGGTGCCAGGGACCGACGATAGTGACGGAACGTCTCGGAGGCTGGCAAGCGCGCGCCTAGTCCGCCGGCTCGAGGATCACCCGCAGTCGGCTCGCAGGCGAGCGCGTCTCGAAAGCGACGCTGAAGCGCCGCGACTGTCCCGCCGCCAGCGTCGCGGTTTCCTTGTGCTCGCCCACGACTTTTCGGTCCGCCACGCTGTCGCCCGTGTACGCGCGCACGAGGACCAGCACCTTCCGGTCGTCGTCCTTCGGCGCCTCGACGCGGAAACTCGCGGTGCAGCGCCGCTCGCCGCAGGCCCAGCTCAGGTCGGTCACCGTGGCCGGCGGCGCGGACGTGCCGCACGATGCCGCGCACGCCGCGAGGACCAGGGTCGCGGCGATTCGAGGTTGCCGAAGTGACCGCAGTGGCATAGCGTTCCCCGTGCTCCCGCAACAGAGAATAGCGCACACCCGGGAGCAAGGACCTGAACGACGGAGGTCGTGGCGATGAAGGCGTTGGGGCGTGTCACATCCCTGGGTCTGCTGTGCCTGCTCGTCGCGGGACCGCTCCCCTCCCTCGCCGCGGAGGATCAGCCGGAGGTCGCGCTGAAACGCGTCAACCTCCTCGTGCAGGATCTCGACCGTTCGCTGGCGATCTACGCCGACATCCTCGGCTTTCGCGTGTCAGTTATTTCCGACTCGACGCCGCAGTCCTACAGCTACGCCGTGTTCGAGTTGCCGGCCGAGGCGCGGCTGCGCTTCGCCACGCTCGACAGTTCGACCGAGGTACGCGCGCTCGCCCTCACGGAGGTCAAGGGCGCTGCTCTGCCGGAGGCCCGCACCGCACCACTCGCGGCGGCGGTGATCCGCGTGACCGGACTCGACAGCCAGCTCGCGCGTCTGAAGGTCGCGGGCTTGCGGGTCGTGGAGCCACGGCGCTCGCAGACCCCGGAGGGCCGGACGTTCACCGAGGCGGCGTTCACCGATCCCGACGGGCACGTCGTCGTGCTGTACCAGCTCGACTGAGGCTGCCCGCGGAACACGGCCCATGACCGAGACATACACGGTGACGCGCGACGCCCCGCTGCGCGACCTGAACACGCTGCGGGTCGCGGCGACCGCGAGCCGGCTGGTCACGGTCGGCGACGCGGGGGCGCTGCCCGCCGCGCTCGCCTCGAGCGACCTGCGCGACCGGCCGGTGCTCGTCCTCGGAGAGGGTAGCAACATCCTGTTCGCGAGCGACTTCGACGGCGTCGTCCTGCGGCCGGCCTGGCGATCGGTCGCCCTCGCGGACGACGACGGCCGGACGGCGGTGGTCCGTGCCGACGCCGGCTTCGGCTGGGACACCCTCGTCGACTGGACGCTCGAGCGCGGCCTGCCGGGCCTCGAGAACCTCGCGCTGATTCCCGGGCTCGTGGGCGCCGCGCCGATCCAGAACATCGGCGCGTATGGCGTCGAGGTGCGCGAGTTCATCGAATCGGTCGAGGCCTGGGACCGGCAGGGGTCGGAGGCCATGCTGCTCGAGGCGTCCGACTGCGCCTTCGGTTACCGCGACAGCGTGTTCAAGCGCGAACCGGACCGCTGGATCGTCACCCGAGTCCACTTCCGGCTCGACCGCGAGCGCGCGCCGCGCCTCGACTACGCGGGCGTGCGCGAGGAACTCGCGACGGCCGGGCGCAAGGAGCCCACGCCGTCGCAGGTCGCCGAAGCGATCCGCAGGGTGCGGCGGCGCAAGCTGCCCGACCCGGCCCTGATCGGCAACGCCGGGAGCTTCTTCAAGAATCCCGTGGTGCCGGCGACCCTCGCGGAGCAGCTCCAGGCCGGGAACGCAGGGATGCCCGCTTTCGCAGCCGGCCCCGCATCGCGCAAGCTTTCCGCCGCGTGGCTCATCGAGGCCTGCGGCTGGAAGGGTTTTCGCGAGGGCGACGCCGGCATCTCGGCGCAGCACGCACTCGTGCTCGTGAATCACGGCCGCGCCAGCGGAGCGGAGTTGCTCGGCGTCGCGCGGCGCGTCGCGGACTCGGTCGAGCGGCGCTTCGGAGTGCGGCTCGAGCCCGAGCCGCGTATCGTCGGGGCCGCCTTCTGAGGGAGAGAACACCATGAGTCATCGTTCCCGTCATCCCGATTCCGCGTCGCTCGCCGCCGACGTGCTCGACCGGCGCAGCTTCATCGCCCGCGTTGGCGCGGCCGCGGGCCTCGCCGGCTTCGGACTCGCGCCTTCCGCAGTCCCGGCTGCGATGGGCAAGGGCCCCGACGAGCTCTCGATCAATGCGGACGGCACGTACGAGGTCGTGCCGCTCACGAAGGAATCGATCGCGGTCGCCGTGATGCAGACGCGCGTGCGCCCCGTGGACCCGAAGAACCCGGAACCCGGCCGGCGCGAGAACCTCGAGCACATGCTCGACCTGATCGACAACGTGCAGAACTACGGCCCTGCAAAGGACCTGCTGCAGTTCCACGAGTTCCCGCTCACCGGGTTCCGCTTCGAGTGGGACCGCGCCGACGTGCTGCGCGCGGCGATCGAACTGCCGGGACCGGAGAGCGAGACGCTCGCGAAGAAGGCGAAGCAGCACGGCTGCTACATCGTCTTCGGCTCGTACGTGCGGGACGATCGCGACTGGCCGAACCACATCCTCTCCATCACGACGATGCTCGGGCCCGACGGGTCGATCGTCGCGAAGCACTGGAAGGCGCGCAACATCATGGGCGTCTTCACGGCCGGTCGGCAGCCGATCGAGCTCATGACCTCGACGATCTTCAACTGCCTCGACCGCTACACGGAGATGTACGGCGCGGACGAGGTGATCCCGGTCACGCGCACGCCGTGGGGCAACTTCTGCACGTCTTCCGTGCAGCGCGAGCCGGAGCTCTTCCGCGCGATGACGCTGAAGGGTGGCGAGATCTTTCTCCGCACCGCCACGGGCGGCTTCACGCCGACCGACATCCAGGCCTGCGCGATGTACAACGGCGTCTATGCGACGATCTGCAACAACTCGATCTCGCCGGGCAACCGCGGCATCTGGGAGGACGCGGGCGGCGGCGGCAGCGCGGTCTACGACCCGCGCGGCGAGGTCATGGCGAAGGCGACCTCGGGCGCCGAGCAGGAAGTCGACGCGACGATCCCGATCGGGGCCTACCGCGCGCGGCACCGCCTGCCGGAACTCTGCTGGCCGATGTACGCGCCGGTGTTCGCGAAGTACGTGAACAACTACCCGCCGAGCCAGTTCACGCGCCAGCTGCCGCCGACGCTGCAGGACGCGGCGAAGTTCCTCCGCGACCCGAAGAACCGCAACTGGAAGTGACGGCGCCTCACCAGGCGCCGACGTTCGGCATGCTGACCCAGGGCTCCTCGGGCGGGAGCGCGGACCCCTTCTGCAGCAGCTCGACGGAAATGCTGTCCGGCGAGCGGACGAACGCCATCCGGCCATCGCGCGGCGGGCGGTTGATCGTCACGCCGTGCTCCTGCAGCCGGCGGCACGTGGCGTAGATGTCGTCGACCTCGTAGGCGAGGTGGCCGAACGCGCGGCCGATGCCGTACGCCTCCGGGTCCCAGTTCCAGGTCAGCTCGACCTGCGCCGACTCGTCGCCGGGCGCGGCCAGGAACACCAGCGTGAAGCGGCCCTGGGCGTTCTCGTAGCGGCGAACCTCGCGCAGGCCGAGCGCGTCGCAATAGAACCGGAGCGACTGGTCGATGTCGGTCACGCGGACCATCGTGTGCAGGTACTTCATGCCGGGCGGACTCCTTCGGGGCAATGACCGGATGCAGATAGTACGGCAGCGTGACGACTGCGTTCTGAAACCACTGGCCGCGCTTGATCCTGCAGCCGTCTGCGGCGCAATCTGCACGCCTCGCCAGGCAAGGTGCGCCAAGATGACCCGATCCCGGATGCCATTGCCCGTCCTGCTGGCCGCGTCGCTCGCGAGCTGCGCGTCGGTGACCGTGGACGAGCGCTCCTCGTCGACGCCCCCGACGGAGCCGGGAGCTCCGCCGACCCGCGCGTTCAACGAGCTCGGGCCGGCCGACGCGCCTGTGACGATCATCGAGTTCAGCGATTACCAGTGCCCGTACTGTGCGCACTTCGCGCTCGAGACCTTCCCCGGGATCCGCCGCGCGTATGTGGACACGGGCAAGGTCCGCTACGCGGCGCGCGACCTGCCTCTGCCCTTCCACGCATTCGCGGTCCCGGCCGCCGTCGCCGCCCGTTGCGCCGGCGAACAGGGCAGGTTCTGGGAGTACCGCGACGAGCTGTTCCGCAACCAGTCGCAGATCGGCCGGGCGCCCTATGCGGAGCTCGCGAGCCAGCTCGGCCTGGACCAGGAGAAATTCGAGGCCTGCCGGGCGGCCGGGCAGCAGGAAGCGGCCGTACGAGTCGACGCGGCAATGGCCCGGTCGCACGGCATTTCCTCGACGCCGTCCTTCGTCGTCGGCCGGCTCGTGGACGGGGAGTTCGAGGCGGAGAAGTTCTCGGGCTCGAAGTCCCCGAAGGACTTCGCGGCACGCATCGACGCGGCACTCGCGACTGCGAATTGACGCCACCGCCGGGAAACGCCCCTGCGTTCGCCGAGGCGGCCGCGTTCTGGCTGCGGCTCGGGTTCGTCTCCTTCGGGGGACCGGCCGGCCAGATTGCGATCATGCATCGCGAGGTCGTCGAGCGGCGCCGCTGGCTCGACGACGCGCAGTTCGCCGGTGCGCTGAATTTCTGCATGCTGCTGCCCGGGCCCGAGGCGCTGCAGCTCGCGACTTACCTCGGCTGGAAGCTGCACGGCGTCCGCGGCGGCCTCGTGGCCGGACTCGGTTTCATCGGGCCGTCGATCGTGCTGCTGCTCGCGCTGTCCTGGCTGTACGCCGCATTCGGCCAGCTGCCAGCCGCCACGGGACTGCTGCTCGGGCTCAAGGCCGCCGTGATCGCGCTCGTGCTGCAGGCGCTGGTATCGATCGCACGCCGCGCGCTCCGCCGGCCCCTGCACGTCGCGCTCGCGGTGGGCGCGTTCGTCTGCGTCGAATGGCTGAGGGTCCCGTTCCCGCTGGTGGTGCTGGCCGCCGGGCTCGCCGGGCTCGCGGCGTCCTGGCGCGCTCCGCGACCGTCGGCACCGCGAGCCACGCCTGACCGGGCGATGACGCCTCGACCCACACGCATCGCGGCCGCAGGCCTCGCGCTCTGGCTGCTGCCGCTCGTCACGGTGATCCTGGCCTTTGGCGGCGAGTCGCTCTGGACGCGCCTCTACCTCTTCTTCACCCAGGCGGCACTCGTCACCTTCGGCGGCGCCTATGCCGTGCTGGGATACGTGACGCAGCACCTCGTGAGCAACCTCGGCTGGGTGACGGCCGGGCAATCGGTCGCCGGCCTCGCGCTCGCCGAGACGACGCCGGGGCCGCTGGTGATCGTCCTGCAGTTCATGGGCTTCATGGCGGGCTGGAACAACCCCGCACCGCTCGAGCCCGTCGCGGCGGCGGTGCTGGCTGCGCTGCTGGTGTCGTGGGCGACGTTCCTGCCGTCGTTCGTGTTCATCTTCCTCGGCGCGCCGCATGTCGAGCGTCTCACACGGGAGCTGCGCGTGGGCGGGGCGCTCGCCGCGATCACGGCCGCGGTCGTCGGCATCATCGGGACGCTCGCGCTGCTGCTCGCTCGAGTCGTGCTGCTTCCGGACGGGATGACGGCTGGGCCATCGTGGCTGGCGCTCGGCCTGGTCGTCGCCGTGTGGCTCGTCCTGCGGCGGACGTCGATCGCCCTGCCGTGGGTGCTGGCGGGCGCCGCGCTGGCCGGACTCGCGTCGGTCCAGTCAGGCTGGGCCTGAGCCC
>Ga0114939_10000310_pt1 | contig 42366 bp, 44 predicted proteins | sample AshMeaCrysSpring_FD_87196 | JGI IMG/M metagenome (GOLD analysis project Ga0114939, IMG submission 87196) | Groundwater microbial communities from Big Spring, Nevada to study Microbial Dark Matter (Phase II) - Ash Meadows Crystal Spring | ecosystem: Environmental > Aquatic > Deep subsurface >...
ATGAACAGCGAGAGGAGGGAGATGGACTTCATGGAATTTGGCTACGGGCGCACGCTACGCGGCAAAGCGCCGGACGGCAAGCCGTCGTTCGCAACGGTTTGCGCGGCATGCCTGCCGACCGGAGAAATTTTCCTCGAATCCGTCTTTTTGCTTGATCCGTGGCCTTGGATTCCGTTTGTTCTGAGGAACACTGTTCAAAGCAATGCAAGTGGAACTCACCAAACGTCAACAGGAAATCATCGACTATCTGCGGATGTCCCAGCGCAATACGGGCATCATGCCCACCACCCGCGAGATGCAGCGGTACTTCAGATTCGCCAGCCAAACCGCCGCCATGAGCCACTTGCGCGCGCTGGAGCGCAAGGGCGTCATCCAGCGCCTGCCAGGCAAGGCGCGGGCCGTCATCTTCCCGGATGAACTCAACCGCGGGGAAATTGCCGACATTCCGATCTACGGCAACATCGCCGCCGGCATGGCCCAGGATGCGGAACCGGAGCGCCAAGGCTGCGTCGCGGTGGACATCACCGCGCTCGGCATCCCCCGCCGCGCGCGCACCTTCGCCCTCAAGGTCCGCGGGGACTCGATGATCGATGCCCACATCTGTGACGGAGACACCGTGATTCTCGAATTCCGTGAGCCGCGCAAGGGCGACATCGTGGCCGCGCTGATCGACGGGGAAACCACCCTGAAGCGCTATCTGATCGAGAAGGGCCAACCTTTCCTGCGTGCGGAAAACCCGGATTACCCGGATCTGATTCCCGCCCGGGAACTGGTCATCCAGGGCGTTCTCGTTGCTCTGCTTCGAAATGCGGCATGAGCATTTGGAATGGAACTACTTAGGATTTCTGAATGATTGACGTTGACACCGGATCTTCGTAAGTTTCCGCCAATCCATGGCGAACGATACGATCACCTTCTGCTGTCCGGCCTGCGGCATCAAACTGACAGTGCCACGCAGCATGGCGGGAATCATCGGGCCCTGCCCGTCGTGCAGGAACCAGATTCAGGCGCCTGTTCCGCTGGCACAGCCGCCACCTCCCGGATTTCCGCAGCCTGCGGCCCCGGCCATGCCCGGACCCGCAGCTTATCGCGAAGCTACTCCGCCGCCGCCACCCGCCCAGGCACCGTATTCGCCGCCGCAGGCACCCGCCACCATTCCCGCACAGGGGCCGGTCGTTCTCAGGCCCGAGCCGCGCCAATTGCCAAACAGGCCGATGGCTGGCGAAGTGGTCGCCAGACAAATGCCGGATCCGATCCCGGGCAGAGCGCCACGCGGCGGTCACCCGGCAAGATTGCCGGGGCGCAACTCCGCGACCCAGCGCCTCGCACGCCTGCTGATGCTGGTTTTGTTCCTGGTTGCCTCGGGGGCCCTCGTTTACGGGGTTTTGACAATTCTGAAAATGCAGCCGGAGCAGGATGGGCGCTCGCGCCCGGCGGTGCTGCAAAAGCCGACCGCAGAGCCCGGCAAAGCCACGGAAGCCGGGCGTCCCACAGTGGATTCCGGAAAATCCGATAGCCCGGCGCTGCACACGCCAGCTCCCGAATTGCCGGCCATTTCCCAGCCTCCGCAACTGCCGGATGGCCTCGAGCCCGTTTCTCCATGGAAGGACGCGGAGGCTGTGCTTGAAAAATTCCTCGCCGCCTCAGCCCTCGCCGAACGCCTGCCGCTCATCGAGACCAAGACCGCCGAGGCGGAACTCGCCGCAAGCTGCCTGGCCTCGCCGCTGCCGCCCGCCCGCAAGATGGTGCCGGAATTCCGTGAATCCAACGCCATCGAGGATGTGATCGACTGCTACTACACCGTGGAGTTTGAAAGCCCGGACAATCCCGCGCAGTTGCAGACGATCCTCGTCCGAAGCCGCGGGAAAGGAGGCAAATCGAAGGTGGTGGTGGATCCGTTTCTCGATACCTTCGGCGGCCGTCTCGCGGCCTACGCCTCCGCACCCAGTGACAAGGCCGGCGTGTTCCAGGTGGTTGTTTATGCCGTGGCCTCCTGCACCGACCCGAACATCCCGAATCGCGAGAAAAAACTCACTTTGAAACTGCTCTCCTCCGACAACACCAAGGAAATCAGCCGCGCCTATTTCGGCAGGCAATCCAAGATCGGTGAAATGCTCGAGGACGGCACCTACAGTCTCAGTTATGGGAATTCCAAAGCCTGCACGGTCATGCTGCGCTGGAACACCGAGGAGGATAGCCGCCACCCGTTCCTGGAAGCGATCGCCATCAAGGCCCTGGACTGGAATTCCTGACGCGACCCGCCTCGCTCAGGGCGCGCCACCCGCCGTGCAGCACGGAAACCTCCGCACCCAGACCAAGCGCGCGGATGCGTTCCGCGATCTGCCGGCTCACGCCGCAGTTCTCATCGCCGCAGTAAACGATCACGCGCTGCGAAACGGCCGCCCTGGCGGCCATCCCGGCCTCAAAGGCGCTCATGTCCTCGGTGGGATCGAGATTCCACAAGACGGAGCCGGGAACGCCGTTCTTCTCCCACTCGGCACGCGGGCGGGCGTCCACCCACACCACATCCGCCCCGGCGGGAACCTGCTCCAGACAAACCTCGTCATGCTTCAGCACGGCGGGATCGCACTTCAGCACGCGTGCCGGCGGCCCTGTCACCAGCCAAGTGCCGCCCGCCGCAGCGAGCGCGAGCACGGAAATGACCGCCAATTGTCCGGGCGCGTTCATGGTTTCGCGGCAGCCTCGCCCGCCGTGGGCTTGCGAACGACCGCAAACGCCTGCTGAATGCGGTGTTTCTCCAGCGCGCTGTCCGTCTCAATCCGGAAAATGCCGAGGCCGGGCGCGTGAACCTCGGTGGGAGTGACGATCAACTCATAACGCCTGCCCTCCTCGATGGTTTTCAACTCGGGACGGAACGCCGGAGACGAGCACGTCACCGCCGTCACGCGGATTGGTTTCGCGTCGTTCATCGTGATCCGGATGGTCTGCGGCGCCCCGTCGCCCGCGAGATCCCACTTCAGCGTCTTGGGCTCCAGCGTGACAAGCACCGGAATGTGAACCCGCACCGTCAGCTTCACGGAAGGCTTGTCCGCCGGATCGTCATCGAGCCACAGCGCCACCATCTTGTCCACGGTGCCGGAAAAGTTGCCCATGTCGAATTCCGTCCGCACCAGGCCGGACTCGCCGGGAGCGTAGCGCAGTTTGCCGTTCTGGATTTTCACCGCCATGCACGAGCAGGCGGCATCGTATTTCCTCACGCTGACCGGTTTGCCCGAGCGGTTGGCGAACTCGAAATCCGCAGTGACCTTCTTCGCATCGGCAGGCGCGTGGATTTCCACGAAGGTTTGCGGGAAATCCAAACCCGCCGCGTGGACCGCGGCCATCATGGCCAAACCAATGACGCATGCGAATTTCATGATGGAGCCAATCATGAGCCGGGTTTGCTCTCCGGCGCAAGCGCCACGGCGATGATCAGGCGGCCGCCGCGCCATTCCGGGCCGAGCATGAACAATGGCCGGTCGCCCTGCAGCCGCGCGTCGGTCTTGATGATTTTTTTCCGGGCCAGCCAGAGTTCCAAATCCAGCATGGCGGACTGCCCGGCCGGCTGTCCCTGCGCTTCGAAGCGCACCATCACCTCCCCGGATGGCTTGAGCGGCTCGGCCCAGCTTTCATAGCTCCTGAGCAGCGGCTGGGTGTCACTGCCTAACAGCCGGTAGTGCTTGAAGCGCAGCCGCTCCTCGCGGCGCAGCCGCTCCGCGGTTTCCTTGCTCACGGGCTGCGCCTTTCCGCCGGCCGCCTGCGGGTCGCCATCGGTCGCATGATAGACCGTCACGCGGATCTTGCCGATTTCCGTCTTGCCGGGATCCTCCGCGGCGGGAGCCAGGCAGGCGCACGCGGCGGCGAGGCAGGCGATGATGCATGCGCGCCGTTTCATGGTTCCATGGCTTGGTTTCCGGGATTCATGCCGGCCGTGGCATCCATTTCACGCAGCTCCCTGAGGAACGCGGTTTCGGAAAAATCCGTCGCATCCGGAATCGCCGCCACGCCGTTGAGCACGATCACCGTGGCAGAGGCCTTGGAGCTCGTGAACCACTCCGCGTCCACGCCCTTCTCCGGCGTGTAGAGGATCGGCTCCACCGGGATCGCCCTGGGAGCGCCCGCGACATCGATTTCAGGCGTCAATGACGCGTTTTTTCCGCCCAGCCAGAACGCCAATACCATGCCCGCGCAGGCCGCCAGCGGCATGAAGAACGATTGCCAGTGAAACCCGCGCTTCGCGGGAACCGCAGGAACGGGCGGCTCTTCCCGGATCGCCCTCGTCACGCGGTGATTGAAAAACTCCGGATATGGCGGCTCCTCGCTGGCGGGGACTGCGGCAGCCATCATCGAGCGCCAGCGCCGCGCCTCCTCCCGCGCCGCATGGTGCTCCGGCTGCCCGGCCACCCATTGCTCGAACGCGGCAAGCTCCTCACCCTTCAATTCGTCCTCCAGCCACAGCGCCAGTTTCGTTTCATCGGGATTCGTATTCATCTTTCAACAGTGTTTGGAGTTTCTGGCGGGCGTAATAAAGGCGGCTCATCACCGTTCCGATGGAACAAGCCATCACCTCGGCGATCTCTTTGTAGGAAAGCCCCTGCACATCCTTGAGCAGGACCGCCTCGCGGTGCTCCGGGGAGATTTTCGCCAGCGCCGCCTCGATCCTGGCCCGCAGCTCGCCCCGCGCCATCGTGTCATCCGGCGAATCCCCGCCGGAAGGCGTGGTGAACGAGGCCGCATCGATCCGCTCGCGCTCGAAAATCCCGTCGTTGAGCTCGCCCGCGCTTTCGATCCTGCGTTTCCGCGTCCAGTCATACACCACGTTGTGGGCGATTCGGTAGAGCCATGTCGAAAAGCGCGCCTTCGCCTCGAAGCGCGGCAGCGCCTGCCATGCCTTGATAAAGACCTCCTGCGAGAGGTCCCATGCGTCGGCTTCCTGGTGGATCATGTTGCGGATCATGGCGTAAATTCTTCCACGGTGGCGGGTCACCAGCGCGTCATAGGAACCCAAGTCCCCCTGCCGCGCCCGCGCAACCAACCCGAAATCATCGTCCGGATCCTCAATCGAGACACCCGCGGCGAGGGAACCGGCTGATCCGCGCGGAACGTTCGACGGCTCGTTGCTGGAATTATTCATGCTTCGGGAAAATCACTCCGGCCGCCGCCGGACGGCGCACGCCGGGGCTCCGCAAGACTGGCGGCGAATCTCTTCCCGCGCAACCCGGAATCCCGACGGGTATGGGTCCGCGCCTTGCGGCCGCAACGCGAGGGAAATCGCCATTCGCGACAACTCCGCCGGCCCGCCAGGCGGCTCTTTCCGGATCTTATCCAGAGAAACGCCTGGCGAGAATTTGTTTCCGGAAACCGAAGATCCATTCCAGTTTCCGCCGGACGAAAAGCGCGTGCGCGATGGTGCCCAAAGGACCAAAGGGAAGCCCGTAGTGGACCACGTCGGTCATCAGCACGCCACCGGGCGCGGGCGCGAAGAGATGGCGGTGGTGCCAGAATTTGTACGGCCCGAAGCGTTGCTCGTCGATGAACGAACGGCCTTCCTCCACGCATTTGATTTCAGTGACCCACCGCACCCGGAGCATCGGCGCGATTTTCACGCGGTAGGTGATGATCTGGCCCTCGAACATCCGCTGCGCGAGGCCTCCTGTGATTTGGAAACCGAGGTCCGGCGGCGTGATTGCATCCAGATTTGCGGGTGAGCAAAAGAAATCCCAGGCCTCCTCCATGGTGATGGGAAGGACTTGCTGTTGTTCGAGGCGGTGAAGCTTCATCAGGCGCGGGCTTCCTGGAAGCGCTTTGAAACCTCGTCCCAGTTGACCACGTTCCACCAAGCCGCGATGTAGTCGGGCCGGCGGTTCTGATAGCGGAGGTAATAGGCATGCTCCCAGACATCGAGCCCCAACAATGGGACTCCGAGATCGGCATCGGGCACAAGGCCTTTCATGAGCGGATTGTCCTGATTGGGCGTGCTGGTGATTTTAAGCCTGCCGCCCGCGAGGATGAGCCATGCCCAGCCGGAACCGAAGCGCTTCGCGGCAGCCTCGCCGAAGGCTTTCCTGAAGCCGTCCATGGAGCCGAATTCCGAACTGACGGCGGCGGTGAGTTTTTCCGATGGCGCGCCGGATCGGGCGGACGGCGCGAGGGTTTGCCAGAAAAACGCGTGGTTCCAGTGGCCGCCGCCGTGATTGCGCAGCAGCGCGCGCAGCGATTCATCGGCCACCGCCGGAAGAACCGCCAAGAGCTCGTCCAGGGTTTTTCCCCTCAGATCCGGGGATTTTTCCAACGCGGCATTCAGGCCCGCGACGTAGGCCGCGTGGTGCTTGCCATGGTGGATTTCCATCGTGCGGGCGTCGATGTGGGGCTCAAGCGCATCGCAGGCGAAAGGCAGGGCTGGCAGCGCATGGGCGGGGAGTTCGGCAGCACTGGCATCGGCGGAGAGCATGGCCGCGCCAGCCGCGAAAGCGCCCAGTTGAACAAATTGACGGCGGTTCATATCCGTGAGGTGGTTCATGGTCCAAGTCCACTAGACCGGATACTCCGGAAATCAAATGCTTATTCAGGCGCGAACACCCGCGCCGCCACCTGCCGCAAGCCGTCAAGCGTGAGATCCGCATCGACCCCGTCGATCTCGCTCACACCACGGGCGATGAGCGCCGCATCTCCGCCGGTGGCGATGATTTTCGGCCGGCCGCCAAGCTCCATGCGGATTCGGGCGATGATTTCCCTCACCAATCCGCGGTAGCCGAACACCGCTCCCGCCTGCATCGCATGCACGGTGGATTTGCCAATCGCGGAAACCGGCTCTTCCAGCTCGATGACCGGCAGGAGCGCGGTTTTTCCAGGAAGATAGCCGGACATCGCGCCGAGACCCGGTGCAATGACGCCACCGCAATACGCGGGCTCGGCGGAAATCACGTCGAATGTCACCGCAGTCCCGAAGTCGATGACAATCGCCGGAACACCATGACGCGTCAGCACCCCGGCGGCATTGGCCAGCCGGTCCGCGCCGATTTGCGCGGGCTGCGGATAGTCGATGGCCATTCCGATCGGGCTTTGATGACTGAGAAAGTGGACCGGGCGGTGTTTCTCGAAAAACTCCCCAAGCACGGCCGCCTTGGCGGGAACCACCGAGCAGAGGATCACCGCGGAATACTCTACGCCCGCCAGCATCGAAGCCAGCGACCCGGGGGAAATCTCCTCCGTGGGCAGAACGCCGCGCCATTCCTCCCGCAGGCTTTCGGCATCTCCGAGTGCGAATTTCGTGCGGGTATTGGAGTTGTCGATCAAAAGCCAGGCCATGATTTACCAGCGGGAACTTGTGAAATATGCGAGGTTTGCACGCCCCGGCGCGGGGATTCCGGTATTGGACTTGATGACAAGGGAGCCGTCATTGATCCGCAAATCGAGCGGGCCATCGAGGTCTGCGGATTCAAGCCAGAACTTGAACCACAATTCGGATGCGCCCCGATCCGGCGTGCCTGCCAGCGTGGTGTCCGCCGGCTCCACTTCGCGGCCCGCCGACGTGCTGAGGCGGACGGGCTTCAACATGTCGTGGGTCTGGCCCGGCGTGATCTTGAGATGCACGTCCAACCAGAAAAAGGACCGATCCTTGATTACCTGAACGCCAACCACTTTGCAGCGTGCGGCCGGGTCCACCCTCCACGCATAGGGTCGCAACCAGCTCCACGCCGCGAAGCCTGCGGAAACCAGCAGGGCCAGGACCAACAAGAAACGCAGTGTCGGACGCTTCACGCGCACAGGGGAAACCAGCGGGGCCATTGCTGCAAACGAAAACGGGCGGACCGTTGCCGGTCCACCCGCCCCGGGGGGGATTTGAGGATATCTCAATGTTCGTAGCCTTGTTCGCCATGCTCGGCGAGATCCAGACCGGCGGTTTCAATTTCCGGATCCGGACGAAGACCCAGAGCGAACTTGATGACGTAGGCGATGATGGCGGTGGCGACGACGCTCCACACGATGGTCAAGCCCACTGCTTTGAACTGTTCCACAAGGAGGCCGTCCTTCAGGGGACCCACCACCGAGTTGGTTTTCTCATCCGCGAAAACGCCCGTCAGTATCGCGCCCAGCGTTCCGCCCACACCATGCACACCGAAGGTGTCGAGCGCATCGTCATATCCCAGCAGATTCTTCAGGTACGCCACCGCGAGGAACGGAATCACACCGGCCAGAACACCGATAAGCACCGAGGAAGTGGCGGTGACGAAGCCCGCTCCCGGAGTGATCACGACCAAACCTGCGACGATACCCGAGCAGAAACCAAGCACGCTGGGCTTGCCCTTGAACAGCCACTCTGTGGCCGCCCAGGACAGACCTGCCGTCGCCGCCGCAAGAGTCGTGGTGGTGAAGGCGTTGGACGCGATGGCATCGGCACCCAGTGCGGAACCGGCATTGAAACCATACCAACCCACCCAGAGCATGCCGGTGCCGACCATGCAGAGCACCATGCTGTGCGGGGCCATTTGTTCTTTGCCGAAACCGAGGCGCTTGCCCAGGATCAGGCAAAGAACGAGCGCACTCCAGCCGGAGGTCATGTGAACCACCGTGCCGCCGGCGAAGTCAATCGCCTTGATGGCCGCATTGGGGTTGAGCGGACCGCACATCAGGCCGGTGGTGGACCACACCATGTGGGCGAAGGGGAAATACACGGCAAACATCCAGAGAACGACGAAAGCCATGATTGCGGCGAATTTCATGCGCTCCGCAATGGCGCCGATGATGAGGGCCGGCGTGATGATTGCAAAGGTCAGTTGAAACATCGCCCACATGCTGTCGGAGATCCAGTAGTAGCCCGCGCCCACGTTTCCGGGTTCGACTCCTTTGAACATCGCGTTGCTGAAATCTCCAACGAAGGGGCTTTTCGCGTCCACACCGAAGGACAGACTGTAACCGCAAAGCCACCAGAGAGGCGTGACCACGCAGGCGATTCCCAAACATTGCGCCAAAACCGAGAGCACGTTCTTCCGGCGGACAAGCCCGCCGTAGAACAACGCCAGTCCGGGAAGGGTCATGAAGAGAACCAGTGCCGTACTCACCATTTGCCAGGCATTCGCGCCAGGACCCGGTCCCGCCACAAGCGAGGCTGCGCCACTCGCCTTGTCCGGGCGGGCGACGTTGTTCATGTAAGCCTCGATGTCGGCAATACGCTCCTCAATCGTGGGCGCCGCAGCCGCTTGTTGGGCGGCCTCGGTGGTTGGAGGAGAGGCAGCGTCCTGTCCGTATGCCGGATTTGCCATTGGGATGGCGGCGAATGCAACCGCCGCAGCCGCGAGGGCCCGCACTTTCATTAGGTATCGACTGGTCATGATGTTCAGGGTTGATCGGATGTTTGTGTGCTTGGTCCCGGTGATTCCGAATCCCCGAGGGCAGCAATCTGCCAGTTAGCAAGCAGCGTGCCAAAATCAATTTCCCGCAAAAAGACGCATGCTTCACATCTTACAAAATTCGGAAAATTCCAAAAAATCCAGATTCCGACTTGCCAAGCCAACCCTGGGGCAATACCCAGCGGCCCTGCGGTGAACATTCCCGTGTGAAAATAATGCTGGACAAATCTTACGGAAAAGCGAAATATTCGCGCAACGGAGAGCTTCCAGCCGCTATTTGGCATGCGGGATGCTAATTCCGAATCGCTCTTGCCTGTTCCAATCCCGGCGCAGTCAAGGACGCAAGCAGCAACCGAAAACCAACACAACACGATGCAAAACTACTGCAAAACCATTGGCGCCCTGGCCGCTGCCTCCGCCCTTGTGGCCGGCAACGCCTTGGCGGGAACCCCCGCTCCTGTGACCGCACCCGCACCAGCTCCTGAATGCGACGCGTTCCCATGTCTGGATTACGAGCTCCACGTCGGATACACCAACGAATATCTGTATCGCGGCAACTCCCTCGGCCTCGACCTCGTCGAAGCCGGCTTCGACGTTGCCACCGAATGGAACAAGATCGGCCTGAGCGCCGGTGTTTGGTACGCCAACTACGATACCAAAGTTGCCGAAAACCCCTTCACCGGCGACAACATCAATGACGCTGTCAATGAGATCGACCTCTATGCCGAAGCCTCTTATGACCTCGGCTTCGCAAAAGCTTCGGTCGGTTATATTTACTACTATAACGACCAAGACGATGGCAATGAACTCTTCTTTGGCCCGCTCGATGATACTCAGGAAGTCTATTTTGGACTTTCCCGTGACTTCGGCTTTGCCGAAGCTTCGCTGACGTATTTCTGGGACATCTCCGGCGACAATGACGGATACACCGAACTCGGCCTCACCCGCAGCTTCGAACTGATGCCTTGCCTCGCTCTGAATGTCGGCACCAACGTCAGCTATGTCATTGAGCCCGGCGAATTCGGCGCTTGGACCACCAAGGTCGGTCTCGACTGGTCCTTCGCTGAAAAAGCCAAGCTGTCACCGTTCGTTGCCCTCGCCATTCCTCTGAGCGACGAAGACAACACCTACTATCAAGGTTCCGACAACGAGTTCGTCGCCGGTTCCATGCTGAGCGTCAGCTTCTAATTCATCGGAGTCCCTGACTTCACAAAACAATTCAAGAGCGGTCACGAAAGTGGCCGCTCTTTTTTTGCGAAGGTGTGCCGGCTTTCATGGATCGCCCCACAGCGGGCACCTTGGCGTTTGACCAGGCGGGCTCCGGCACATAGCGTGCCGACGCGATGACGATTGACTCCTACGCAAACCGCTTTGTGTGCGATCTGGTGGCCTACGAGCCGGGAAAACCGATTGACGAAACCGCCCGCGAGCTGGGTCTGGATCCCTCGCGAATCGTGAAGGTGGCATCCAATGAGAATCCGCTGGGGCCATCGCCAAAAGCCAAAATCGCCATGCGCGAAGCCCTGGAGGAAGCGCACATCTACCCGGACGGCGGCGGCTTCCGCCTGCGCTCCGCCATCGCCGCAGCGCTGGGTTTCAGCCGCGAAAACGTGGTGCTTGGCAATGGTTCCAACGAAATCATCGAACTGCTCTGCCACACCTTTCTCAGCCGCGAGACGGAACTGATCGCCGCGGAACACGCCTTCGTGGTTTACAAGCTGATGGCCACGCTGTTCGGCGCGAAATATGTGGAGGTGCCCGATCCGGGCTTCATTCATGATCTCGATGCCATGGCGGATGCGATCACCGAAAACACCCGCCTCGTTTTCATCGCCAATCCCAACAATCCGACCGGAACGATGGTGGGCCAGAATGTGATCGACCGCTTCATGGACCGGCTTCCCGAGCATGTGATCGCGGTGTTCGACGAAGCCTACATCGAGTTTCCGGACAATCCGCCGGATACGCTGAAGTATGTGCGGGAAGGCCGCAATGTCTGCGTGCTGCGGACCTTTTCGAAAATCCACGGCCTGGCCGCGCTGCGCGCGGGCTATGGAATCGCTCCCGCGAATCTCGGGGAACTCCTGCAAAAAGCCCGCCAGCCTTTCAACGTGAACGGCATCGCGCAGGCTGGGGCCCTCGCGGCGCTCTCGGACACGGAACACACCGGCAAAACCCGCGAGTTGAACCTGCGGGGACTCGCGTTTTACGAAAAGGCCTTCGCCGCGCGCGGCTTGGAATTCGTGCCCAGCCATGCGAACTTCATCCTTGTCAAACCCGGCAATGGCGACCGGGTCTTCCGTGACATGCTCAAGCAGGGCGTGATCGTCCGCGCCATGAGCAGCTACAAGCTGCCGGACTGGATCCGCATTTCCATCGGCACGCAGCCGCAAAACGAGCGCTGTCTCGAGGTGCTCGACGCCGTGCTTGCGGCCATGGCCGGGTAGCGAACTTCGCTTGGCCACAAGTTTGACACGCCGTTTGCGATTGCCTAGCCTTCAGCATCCGGGAGCGGCATACACATGGAAAATTTCGATATTCCCAGCGATAAGCGCGAATTCCGCTGTGTGCACTGCAACGGCAAAATTCTGATCCCCGGGAATCTGCCGCCCACAACCGCGCCATGCCCGCATTGCGGCCGGGAGATCACTTCTCCGGCGGAAGCGGTGGCCCAGGTGCCAGTGCCAACGGCCAGTCCGCCGCCAGCGGCCCTGCAGCGGATCCCGGAGCCACGCAGGGATCCTCTTCCAAGCCCACCCGCCAGCAGCCCCTCCGCGCGGGATGGCAAATCCGAAAGAGCACCCGCCAGCACGGGCGGCGGACGCTCTGAGAAAAGCGGCCTGATTCCAGTCATGCTGGTGTTGCTCGCGCTGATCCTTTGCGCGGGCACGGCGGTTTATTTTGTCGCCAACGAAATGGGGCGCAATATCCCCCCGCCTGTGGTCAACCCGGGCGGCGGGGATCACACAACAACCCGCGAGACAAACTACATCCGCATAGGCTGGCAGAAGGACGCATACCAGGTGCTGCGAAACTACATGGCGGCAACCAGCAGCCGCGATAAACTGCCGTTCATCATCAACGGCGAGGCGCTGGCATCCAGACTCGAGGATTTTTACGGCGGCGGCGTGATCAATGATTCCGACACGCCTGCGGACGCGTTTTCCATTTATGAACTGTCCGAGGAGGACCGCAAACGCGGGATTTTCATGATGATCTATGACCAGCCGCCCCAGTTCGGCATCAGGGAATTCTTCCGCCCGCTGGCTCCACTCGAGGTGCAATACGGAATGGATGAGGCGGATCTCCTGCTCAGCACGCTGGCGCGCGCCGGCAATTTCGCGATGGAGCCGCTGCGCGTGCACGCGTTTTTCAAACGCACGGCCGAGGGGTTGAAACTCGATTGGGAAGTGTTCGCCCAAACGAAATACCGGACCTTCCAGAACTTCGTGGAACTCCCGGAATCCGGCCATTCGGGGATTTTCCGGGTCTTCATCGTCGAGGATGTGCCGGATAAAAACCGCCCCGAAGCCGGCGCGCGCACATACCGCCTTGCGGATCCGGCCAATACTTCCGACACCGCGCGGGTCAATGTGAAGGTCGATTCGGAAATCGGCCGCGCACTCTCGGTCATCAACTGGCGGGGCGCCAAGGAAGCCCGGCCGATCACCCGCACCGTGACGCTCGAACTCGCGTGGACCGGAGAGGAAAACGCTCCGCAACTCGAGATCCGCCGCTTCATTTGTTGGGAGTTTCTGGGCCTTGGCGGCGGGGAATCGAAACCCACCGCCTCCTTGAAATGATCCAAGCGAAATGGACGCGCTCCCCGACCCGCACCGCTCGACCGTTGCCGCAGTCGCCACCCCGCACGGCATGGGCGCGGTTTCCATGATCCGGATTTCCGGACCGGAGGCCATTCGTGTCGCGGACCTGGCCACCGGCGGCAAAGCCTCGCGCCAGACTCCGCGATGCGCGCGCCACTGCGGCGTCACGGATGAGCGGGGCGATGTTATCGATGACGGCCTGCTGACGGTTTTCCCGGGTCCTAACAGTTATACCGGCGAGGATTGCGTCGAGTTCACCGGACACGGCGGCATTCTCGCCACGCGCGAAGTGCTGGGGCGTTTTCTGGCATGCGGCGCGGTTCCCGCCGGGCCCGGTGAGTTCACTCTGCGGGCGTTCCTCAATGGAAAACTCGACCTCACCCAGGCCGAGGGAGTGATGGATTTGATTTCGGCGCAAACCCGGCTGTCGCTGCGCGCCGCCCGCAGCCAGCTTGAGGGGGCGCTCGGCCGCCGCACCACCGAGGCGCGCGATGAGTTGCTGGAAACCCTCGCCCAGCTCGAAGCGTGGATCGATTTTCCGGAGGAGGACATCGACCCGCAAACCGGCGCGCGGCTCCGCTCTCAGGTGCGCGGCGTGCTCGACACCGTCGATTCCCTGCTGGCCACCGCGGACCAGGGCCGTGTCCTGCGCGAGGGTGCCCGCACCGTGATTTTCGGCGAGCCGAACGTCGGAAAATCCAGTCTCCTCAACCGGCTGTTAGGCTTCGAGCGCGCCATCGTCAGCGAATTCGCCGGCACCACCCGCGACACCATCGAGGAAACCATCAACCTGCAGGGCATCCCGCTGCGGCTCGTCGATACCGCCGGCGTGCGCGAGGCGGCGGACCGCATCGAGGCGGAGGGCATCCAGCGCACAGTGCGTCAGATCGAGTCAGCGGATTTGTTGTTGGAAATCGCCGACGCCAGCCGTCCGAAGCCGGAGGACGCGGTGTTTCCCGCCTCCGCCGCGAAACACCTGCTGGTGCTGAACAAGATCGATCTCGGCGAGCATCCGTCCTGGGCGGGAACGGATGCCGTGCGCCTTTCCTGCAACACCGGCGGGGGTTTCGATGATCTATCGGAAACCATCCGCAGCTCGCTGCACTTCGGCGAGGTGGACTGGGGCGGGCACGCCGTTGCCATCAACGCCCGCCACCAGCAAAGCCTGATGTTGGCGCGCAATGCCCTGCTCGCCGCCATCGATCTGCTGGATGATCCTGCCAACGATCCGGAACTCGCCGCCATCGATCTGCGCGAAGCGCTCGACGCCCTCGGCGAAATCCCCGGCCGGGTCGATACCGAAGACCTATTGGGTGTGATCTTCAGCCGTTTCTGCATCGGCAAATAGCGCCAGCTTCATGCGAGGGAAAGAATCCTGGCGGTATCGAAATCATAAGGCGTGAGTTCGAGCAGGACGAAGTCATTGGTTGCAAAAGCGGTCTTTTCATCGGCCAACCGCTTCGAGAGATGTGCGAGGATGATTTTCCCGTTTGGCAGAACGACCCGGTAAAGCACCGGTCCCTGTCGCTCCAGAATCCTGCCCTGGGTGTGAATGGCGGCGTCCGGCATGGCGCAGTGTCACTCCGGCATGCGGTCCATGGCAAGTGCGGCAGACGCGGTTTTCTTACCTGAAATCCCTGCACCTGACAATGACCTTGCTTGACGGGAAGCCGCTCAAGATCTTCATTGCCTTTGTCTCCGGCCATTCTCCAGGAGACCAACCCGAATTCCCAACTCACTTCCACACCGCCATGAAGTTTCGTCTTTTCACCGGATTCGCCGCCGCACTCTGCCTGCTGTCGGCCTCCTGCTACCCCTATAACGAGAATCCGCAGAAAAAAAAGGCCAGCCAACCGCCGGTAAAGACCGCCACCACCGCCGAGCGGGACAAACTCAAGGAGCAGGAAGCACAGAAGAAAAAGCAGGAAGAGGAACTCAAGAAGACCCCGCAGCCCGAGCCCGCCGCCGCCACTGAAACCCCGGCCGAAACCACCGCTCCCGCCGAAACAACTCCGAAACCTCCGGCTGCGGACAAACGCACCGACTACGCATTCGCCAACAAGGTGCCCGGCAAGGACGGATTCGTGTTCAGCCCCTACAACAACAAGGTGGTGGACGTCCGTGACATCCCAAGCGGCACCCTGGTGCAGGATCCCACCTACCCAGCCTCAGAGAAAAAATATTTCCGCGTGCCCTGAGGATTTCCGGAACCCGGCGCGCCTGTTTCCGGGCAATTCACCGGGACCGGCGGTCAGGACCCGGCATTTTTCCCAATGAGCGCGGATTTCCGGAACATCACCATCCTGGGCGGAGGTTTGCTTGGCGGCTCGCTCGCAATGGCGCTCTCCGGTGACAAGCACCACGTCCGTCTGTGGGCCCGCCGGGAACAAACCGCCAGGGACGCCCGAGAAATCGGCATTTCCTCCGCAACCACTGATCTTGCCGATGCCGTGAGCGGGGCGGATCTGCTCGTGCTGGCCGTGCCCGTGGGCTCGATGGCGGCACTGGTCTCACAGGCAATCGAGGCCGGACTGCCAAGCGGCTGTCTCGTCACGGATGTCGGCAGCGTGAAACGCGCGCCACACCAGGACATCGCCCCATTGTTGGCAGGCCGCGGCATCGGTTTCATCGGCAGCCACCCGATGGCCGGTTCGGAACAAAACGGTCTTGCGGCGGCCTCCGCGGAACTGTTTCGCAATGCCGCCTGCCTTCTCACCAACGATCAGGGCGTTGCCAGGGAAAAGGCCGCCGCCTTGGAGCGCTTCTGGCAAAGCGTCGGCTGCCGCACCACATGGATGAGTGCGGCGGCTCACGACGATCTGGTCGCCCGCATCAGCCATCTGCCGCACATCGTGGCAGCCGGTGCGGCGCGCGTTTGCTTGAAAAACCCGGACGACGGCCGCTTCGGCGGCGGCGGACTGAGGGACACCACCCGCGTCGCCTCCGGCAATCCCGAAATGTGGGCGGAAATCCTCATCGAGAACCGCGAGGCGCTGCTCCGCCCGCTGAGCGAAACCATGGCCGGCCTCGCCGAAATCCTCGCCCACCTCGAAAGCGCCGATCAAGAAGCCGCTCGACAATGGCTGGCCACCGCCAAACATCAGCGCGATACGCTCAATTCGATTTGTTAGCCCCCAGCCCCGCCCATGTCGGAATTCCGAGTCACCGCCATTTCAAAGCTCCACGCGGAATTCCGCGTCCCGGGAGACAAAAGCATGTCCCACCGCGCCGCCATCCTCGGCGGGCTTTCCAACGGCGTCTGCACCATCCGCAACTTCCTGCCCAGCGAGGATTGCCTCAACACCCTCAAGGCCATGCAGGCGCTCGGAGCCAAAGTGGAGGCTCTCGATGAACTCGCCGGCCACGGCCCCATCCACCTGCGCATCCACGGCCAATCGCTGAAACTCAGCGCGCCCGCCGCGCCCATCGACTGCGGCAACTCGGGCACCGGCATGCGCCTGCTCGCGGGGCTGCTCGCAGGCCAGCCATTCACCTCGGAACTCTTCGGCGACGCTTCGCTTTCCTCGCGCCCGATGGACCGCATCACCGGACCTCTCGGAAACATGGGCGCCAGCATCGAAGCCCTCGGCGAAAAACCCGGCTGCGCGCCGCTGCGCATCCACCCCGCCAAACTCGCTCCGATCACCTACGAAATGCCCGTTGCCAGCGCCCAGGTGAAGAGCGCGGTCCTGCTCGCCGGCCTCTTCGTCGATGGCGAAACCACCGTCATCCAACCCGCCGAAACGCGCGATCATACGGAGCGCATGATGGCTTCCTTCGGCGTCCGGACCCGGCGGGATGGCCATGCCATCACCCTCCGCGGCGGACAGATTCCGCAAGCCTGCGATTTCACCGTGCCGGGGGATATTTCCAGCGCCGCCTTCTGGCTGGTGGCCGCCGCCGCCCTGCCAGGCTCGCACCTGCTCATTGAAGACGCGGGCCTCAACCCCACGCGCACCGCCATTTTGAAAGTCCTCACCCGCATGGGCGCGCACATGATCGACGTCGTTCGTGAATCCCATGGCGAGCCCGTCGGCAATATCGAAATCCACGGCGCGCCGCTCAAAGGCACCACCATCTTCGCCAGCGAGGTGCCCAATCTCATCGATGAAATCCCCGTCCTCGCCGTGGCTGCGGCGCTGGCCAAAGGCCGCACCGTCATCCGCAACGCCCGCGAATTGCGCGTCAAGGAAACCGACCGCATCGCCACCGTGGTCCACAACCTCCGCGCCATGGGCGGCGTCGTTGAGGAATTCGAGGATGGCATGGAAATCGAGGGCGGCCACCCGCTGCGCGCGGCGGAAATCGACAGCTTCGGCGATCACCGCATCGCAATGGCCTTCGCCGTTGCCGGGCTTTTCGCCAAGGGCGAAACCGTCATCCGCAACACCGCTTGCGTGAACACTTCCTACCCCGGATTTTCCCACCACCTCGCCGCCATCCTGCGCGAAAGCTCCAAGCCGGCGCATTATGAACTGCCGGTCATTCCCGCCGCCCCTCAATCCGCCGCCAAACACTTCGCCATCGCCATCGACGGCCCCGCCGCATCCGGCAAAAGCACCATCGCCCGCCTGCTCGCCCGGCGCCTCGGCCTCATCATGGTGAACTCCGGGGCCATGTACCGCTCGATCACCTGGCGCGTGCTCCAGGAAAACATCGACCCGCGCGACGCCGCCTCCGTCATCAGCCTGCTGGAACGCATCGACATCCGCTGCGGCCACAACGGAATTTCCTCCACCATCACCATCGATGGCGTGGATCCCGGCGACGCTCTGCGCTCTGAATCGGTCAACGCCAACGTCTCCGCCGTCGCCGCCATCCCCGAGGTTCGCAAAAAACTCATCCGCCTCCAGCGCGCCTGCCTCGACCACGCCAACATCGTCATGGAAGGCCGCGACATCGGCTCGGTCGTCTTCCCGGACACTCCATACAAGCTCTACATCGACGCCGCCGAACACGTCCGCGCCGCCCGCCGCAGCGATGAGGGCCTCGTCGATTCCATCGCCAAACGCGATGCGGCGGACAGCAAGCGCACGACCGCCCCGCTCGTCGTAGCCAACGGCGCCGCCGTGCTGGATACCTCCGATCACAGCATCGAGTCCGCCGTGGAGGCCGCGCTGGAAATCCTGAAAAAACAGGGCCTCCCATGAAATGGATCTACTGGCTCGGCTGGATGACCTTCGGAGCCGCGTTCCGATCGCTGTTCGGCATGCGGGTGGTGGGAGCGGAAAACCTCATCACCGAAGGGCCGGTGCTGGTGGCCGCGAACCACCAGAGCTTCCTCGATCCGCCGCTGATCGGCAATCTCTACAAGGACGAGATGGTGTACCTGGCCCGCAAGTCTCTTTTCACGGGAATCACCAGGTGGCTCTACGGCCAATGGAACGCCATCCCGGTGGATCAGGACCGACCGGACATGGCCAGCCTCAAAACCATCATCCGCAGACTCAAGGAAGGCCGGCGCGTGCTGATCTTCCCGGAAGGCTCGCGCACGCTCGACGGCTCGCTCGGCGAAGCCGCGCCCGGCATCGGCCTCATCGCCGTGAAATCCGGCGCGCCCATCCAGCCTGTGCGCATCTCCGGCGCCCGCGACGCCCTGCCCCGCGGCTCCGCCCGCATCCGCTTCGCCCGCATCACCGTGAGCGTCGGCCCGGTCATCCACCTCAGCCCCGGTGAACTTGCCGCCAAGTCCAAGGACGACTACGACCGCACCGCGAAACGCATCATGGCCGCCATCGAAGCGCTGTGAGGGACGGGAAAAAGATCAGCCCCTGCGCCGGCGCAGCAACGCGGCCATGCCAAGCACCGCGAGGGCCAGCGTGGAGGGCTCCGGAACCGCGATGGCGGTGAAGCGCGCTGGTGCCAAGCCCGTGGCATTGCCTCCGACGACAGTTTGATTGAAGTCGGACTCGTAAAATTGAGTCGTTTTGGAAGCAGCCGCAGTCGGGATAGTGGTTCCGAAGTCACCGAAAGATGCCGCATTGGCAGTGGAGCTGGCAAATCCACCGACTTGGAAAGAACCCGAAAGAGCGGTCGTGTCTCCGAAAGATTTCCCGGGGAACCAGTAAAAGCCCCACAGCGTGCCCTCCGTATATCCCGGATCATTGGGAGAACCGCTTTCGAAAATATTGAAGTCGATCTGAGTCTGAACAACGCCGTTCAACCCGAGGTCGTTGCCACTCGTGAACCCGCCCACCTGATGAATCGTGAAATCCTTGCCCAAGGGGGTTCCCTCCACCAATTGCACGCCATCGAAGTCGGCGGCGGCTTGAGCCGCGTTGGACTCTGCAAGGCTGGAATTGTCGGCCAAATCGCCCGGAAGGCTGCCCGGTGTGGGAGTGGTGGAAGCGGTGCCGGGAATCGCCGAAACGATGATGGCCCAGGTTCCTCCGCCATCCGCAATCACCGCTCCGCTGGCATCCCGGATCTCGGCGATCGAAAAATTCACGACCGAAGTGGCACCATGCAGGCTTAGTGCCGAAAGCCAGAAAACCAGAAACTTGCTGAACATGACGGTTTGTCTCATGAGTATGGATGAATGGGAATGTCCTGTTCAGTATGCGGAGGTGTTCTTCCACAGGACGGAAGCACCGGTAGCCGTGGCCGCCTTGCGGATCAGGAATCCCGCTCCAGCGGGTATGGTGGTGTTATTGTGATCGGTGCTGCCGTCGTTGAATTTCCTCCATCCTGCGGCAAGGCGGTAATAAGTGGCGGAAGGGGCTTTGTTCCGGATCGCGGCATCATTGTTGAACACGAGAAGCTCGTCCTTGCGGGCCAACGTGCTTGGACTGTTCACAAAAGCCGTCTCGTCCAACCCAAGGTCCACCAGCTTGACCGCCACCGGCCGGGGCAGCCCGATGAAGTTGTCCTGCTTGCCGCTGGCGCGGGTCGAGAGGAAGATCGAAAAATTCTTCGCTTCAATTTCGCCAATGGACTTGAAGACCGTGGATTGGGTGACCGTCGAGTTATGGCGCACGATGAAATAATTGTCGGGATATAGAATGACGTCACCGAAACTGGGCCGGGTGGTGTCGCCGAATTTTTTCCAAACGTTACTGGTGATGTAATAAGTGGCGGAGGGCGCGAGGTTCGTTCCCTGCCCGGTCAGATTTGGAAGCAATAGCTCGGTTTTCCTTGAGAGGACGCTCGAAGAGGCCACGATCGCATGACCGGTGGTCGCCGGATTCGTGGTCGCCTGGGCCGGCGGGAACAGCGTATCGAGCGTCCAGTATTCGGCGATAAGGACGGAATCGCCGGAGAGCACGCCGTCGAGATTGTCGCCGTTAAGGTCGATGGTCACAGTGCTGGCGGTATTGCTGAGGATGTCGTACCAGCGGCCGTCGCGGTTGCCGCTGTTGAACTTGAGGAAGTGCTTGGCAAGGGTGGGCAGCTCGGTGTTGGCCAGTGTGAGGGTGACGTTGCCGGTGGTGGCGGAGGGAGTGGCGGTCAGCTTGGTGCTGATGCTGCCCTGTTTGCGCAGCGGGACGCCGACGATGGTGTCGGAATTGGCAAGGCAGGTGATCTTGTTGAAGCCAACGGACTCAGTCGTCACACTCTGGGCCTGTGCGAACGGCACACTGCAGCACGCGGCCGCAATCAAAATCAATAAGGGTTTGCTCATACGCTCGGAAAACCTCGCGATTGCCGCTCTTTGCTGCAAGGGAAAATTTCCAAAAAAAAACGCCCGGACCAGACGGTCCGGACGTTTCGGAAAACCTGAAAATCAAAGGTTGGATTAGCGAGAGTAGAGTTCGACGATGAGCTGCTCGTTGACGATTGGATCGATGTCGGAACGCTCCGGCACACGGGAGACCGTGGCTTCGAGTTTGTCCTTGTCCACATTGAGCCAGTCCACGGCCGGCATCGACTGGGTGAGGTCGGTCATGCGCAGGGCGAGCTGTTGCGAGGATGGCTTGCCACCGACCTTGATGACGTCGCCGGGTTTGACCTGGTAGCTCGGGATATCGACGCAGCGGCCGTTGACGAGAATATGGCCGTGGTTGACGATCTGACGCGCGGCCTGGCGGGTGTTGCCGAAGCCGGCGCGGTAGCAGACGTTGTCGAGGCGGCACTCGAGAAGCTGAAGGAGGATCACACCCGTGACGCCGCGGCGGCGGGCGGCTTCCTCATAATAGCCGCGGAATTGTTTTTCGAGCACACCGTATTGAAAACGGAGTTTCTGTTTTTCGCCGAGGGCGACGGAGTATTCGCTCTTCTTCTTGCGGCCGGCGCGCACACCGTGCTGGCCGGGCGGGAAATTGCGGCGCTCGAGCGCTTTGGAAGGACCGAAGAGGGAGACGCCAAAGCGGCGGCTGATCTTCGCGCGGGGACCTGTGTAACGTGCCATGGTGGAGTTTCTGAAAAGTTGGGATTACACGCGGCGGGCCTTCTTCGGGCGGCAGCCATTGTGGGGGATCGGCGTCACGTCGCGGATCGAGAGGATTTCGAGACCGAGGCCCTGCACGGCGCGTACGGCGGACTCGCGGCCGGAACCCGGACCTTTGACACGGACATCGACTTCTTTCAGGCCGTGGCCCATCGCCTGGCGGCAGGCGTCTTGGGAAACCACCTGGGCGGCGTAGGCCGTGCTCTTGCGGGATCCCTTGAAGCCCATCTTGCCGGCGCTCGACCAGCCGATCGAATTGCCGTTCACGTCGGTCACGCTGACGAGGGTGTTGTTGAAAGTGGCGGTGACGTGGACGATGCCACGATGGACGTTTTTCGCGCCCTTGGCCTTGTGGATCTTGATTTCCTCCTCGCCTCCGCCGATCTCGGCGAAAATGTCGCGCTTCACTTCCTTTTTCGGCGCGCCTTCGACGGCGGCCGCTTCCGGAGCGGAAGGGGTTGCGGGTGCTGGAGCTGCTACGGGCTCAACCGCCTTGGGTTCGGCGGAATTTTTGGTGGTTTCTTCGGACATGAGTGTTTCTCTGAATTACTTCTTCACGCCCACCGTCTTCTTCTTGCCCTTGCGGGTGCGGGCATTGGTGCGGGTGCGCTGGCCGCGGACGGGCAGGCCGCGCTTGTGGCGGATGCCGCGATAGCAGTTGATGGAGGTGAGGCGCTTCAATTGCGACTGGCGCTCGCGGCGGAGGTCGCCTTCGACCATGATCGATTCGGTTTGAATCACCTGGGCGATGCGCACGAGCTGGTCCTCGCTGAGCTGGCCGGTGCGGATGTTCGGATCGATCCCGGCGTGTTCGAGGATCTTGGCCGCTGTGGGGCGGCCAATGCCGAACATGTAGGGCAGGGAAGCTTCGATGCGCTTCTCGTTGGGAATTTCAATGCCTAGAATGCGTGCCATGATGTGCGTGAGTTCGCGTGACCGCAGTGGAAACCGGAAGCCTCCGGAGCGCCCGCGGGGCGGGTGATTTAGCAGACGATGGGGGGCTGGCAAGCCGGAAATGGAAAATTTCTCGGGCCTGGAAAAAAAGTTGCAAAGCAAGCGGCAAAGCGGATCCGGGGTGTGAAACCATCCTTGTTCCGCGCCGCATCGGTCGGCGCAAAATCCCGCACCACCTCTTCCTGGAGCACCAGAGTTCACCGGACGCGACGATGCCGCCGCGTTTGCCCGGCTAGGGCGAGGCGATGATGGAATCGCCGGGGGCGAGGGAACGGAAGTGGCGGAGGTTGAGCGTGTACAGGGTGGCGCAACCGGCGCTCAGGGCTCCGATGAGATGGAGGGCGTCGTAAATGGCTCCGCTGGCAAGGCTTCGTGCCGCCGCCAGTTGAATGGCGTCGCGGTAGTGCCCGGCATTCAGCGGAATCAGGACGAAATGTTCGAGGATGCTTTGACGGATGATGCGCTGGACGTCGGCCGGCAGCAACCGGGGTTTGAGCGGCAGCGCGGTGAGCGTGGCATACAGTTCGGCCAGGCCGTGGGTGGTCAGGTGACCTTGCATGGCCCCTTCTTTAACGGCTTGGAGACGAGGAAAGGCGATGGCGTGGTGGGGGTGCTGCTGGAGCAGCGCCGCGACGAGAGCGGAGGTGTCGAAACAGGTTTTCATCACTCAAAGACCGCCGATTTCGGTGCCGCGCTGGCTTCTTTGTTCGTCCAGAAACGCACCGACATCCCAGACGGATGGGGGAACCGCACTGGAGCAGACAAGAATACCGCTTTCCTCGGCAAGGGGCGATGCCGGACTCGTTGGGCGCAGACGAATACCGTCGGGCTCAATGGTGATTTCCAGATCGTCGCCCGGCTTTAAGGCGAAACGATCCCGAATGGCTTTGGGCACTACAATCCGGCTCATTCGGTCGAGTGTAATCTGCATGGCTGCAAAATTGCCATTTCCTAATTGAATTGTCAAATTTCCGGTGATTCCGGCCTTTCACCGCTGCAAGCCTTTCCAAAGAATCGCCTGTCTTCCCGTCTGGACAAAACAAGGACGCCTCCTAGCTTCGCTCCCAGCTACGAACCATGGAATCCATCCCCGATCCCGCCCAGCAACTCCCGCCCGATGACGTTGCCGCCATCGATGAACTCGGCAAAACCTACCAGGCCTTCCGCGCGGAGATTGGGAAAATCATCATCGGCCAGGACGAGGTGATCGAACGCTTGGCCATCTGCCTGTTCGCGCGCGGCCACGCCCTGCTCATGGGCGTGCCGGGCCTGGCGAAAACCCTGCTCGTTTCCTCCGTCGCCCAGACCTTCGACCTGTCCTTCAACCGCATCCAATTCACGCCCGACCTCATGCCCGCCGACATCACCGGCACGGATATCATCCAGGAGTCCGGCGTTGGCGGACGGCGCGAGTTCGAGTTCGTCAAGGGCCCGGTCTTCGCCAACATCGTTCTGGCCGATGAAATCAACCGCGCTCCGGCCAAGACCCAGTCCGCAATGCTGGAGGCGATGCAGGAAAACAAGGTCACCGTGCTTGGCCGCACCTACACGCTGCAACCGCCGTTTTTCGTGCTCGCAACGCAAAATCCGATCGAGCAGGAAGGCACCTATCCGCTCCCGGAAGCGCAGCTCGACCGCTTCATGTTCCTGATCGAGGTGGACTATCCTTCCGCCGACGAGGAGAAACGCATCGCCCGCGAAACCACCGGCACCGCCCGGCACGCGCTCAACCACATGCTCGATGGCCAGAAGGTGCTCGCCTTTCAACAACTCGTCCGCCGCGTCCCCGTTCCCGAGCACCTTTACGAATATGCCGTGAACATGGTCCGCAAGACCCGCCCGGGCCAACCGGAGTCGCCGCAATGGATCAAGGACACCGTCGGCTGGGGAGCCGGCCCGCGCGCCGTGCAATACCTCATCCTCGGCGCGAAATCCCGCGCCGCCCTGCGCGGTGCCTACATGGCCTCGCTCGAAGACCTCGAAGCCGTCGCCTCTTCCGTGCTCACCCACCGCGTCATCACCAACTTCGCCGCGGAGTCGCAGGGCATGACGTCCAAGAAAATCGTCGAGCGCCTGATCAAGGAGATGCGGGAGGAGTGATCACCTTCCGCTCCAAAAATAGGATTTGCCCGCCTTACTTCTTCTCCTTACTTTCGAAGCATGACCGTTACACTTACCAGTAAAGGGCAAATCACCATCCCGCTTTCACTGAGAAAGCGCCTAAACCTGAAGGCAGGCGATCAATTGGAGTTCGACGAAACCGCGCCTGTCCTCACCGCAAGGCGCGTCGTTCACCGCAGCGAATGGGAGAAAACCCTCAACGCATGGCAGGCGTCCGCAGAATCCACACTCCAGGGACATCCTTGGGAACATCAGTCTTCCGCGACCATTCTGGATGATCTGCGCGGGGACCCCGTGGAAACACCTCCCACCCCTCCATGATCACCGCCCTCGATTCCTCGGTTCTCTGGGCCATCATCAAAAAGGAGACAGGCCACGACCAATGGCTGGAAACCCTGATCCGCGCCGCCTCGGACGGCCCCCTGGTCATCAGCCCGATCGCTTTCGCCGAACTCGCCCCATCCACCACGGATGCGGACTCCCTCACCACATTCCTAAGTCAGTTGGCCATTTCCTACGACCCGATCACGCCTGCTGCCGCCCACCTCGCCGGACTGACCTTCAAACGCTATCGCCAAGCTGGTGGACCACGCATGCGCCTGGTTCCCGATTTCGTCATCGCCGCCCACGCCCAGACCCAGGCCAACCGGCTTGCCGCGATCGACCGCGGCTACCTGCGCCAATGGTTTCCCGACCTGCGCCTTCTCGCACCCGGCACGCCGTGAACCCCTCTTTGAAAATTCATCAATCCGGATGCCCCACTCCTTCATCGACAACGACCTCCTCTCCCGCCTCGGCTGGCTTCCCATCGAGTCGCGCGTACCGATGATGGGCAACGTGGCGGGAAAACACCGCTCCCCGCACCGCGGATCGTCCGTCGAGTTCGCCGAATACCGGAAATACGTGCCGGGCGACGACACCCGCCGCCTCGATTGGAAGGCTTTCGCCCGCTCGGACCGCTTTTACATCAAGGAATTCGAGGCGGACACCAACCTGCGCGCCTACTTCGTCGTCGATGCCTCCGGCTCGATGAAATTCGCCGGCAACGGCGAGTCGAAAATCCAATACGCCCGCCGCATCGCCGCATCGCTCGCCTATTTGTTGGTGAACCAGGGCGACGCCGCCGGTCTCTCGATCTGCACGGACAAACTCCACCTCGAAGTCCCGCCCAGCCGCCGCGCCGCCCACCTCGAACGCTTCTTCTCCACACTCGGAAAACTCGAACCCTCCGGCGAAACCGGCCTGATCCCCGCGCTCCACACCATCGCGGAAAAAATCGGCCAGCGCGCCTTCGTGGTGATTCTGTCCGATTTGTTCACCGATCCCGCCCAGCTCGGCGAGGCCCTCCAGCATCTCCGCTACCGCAAACACGACATCTCGGTCTTCCACCTGATGGACCCGCTGGAAATCGGCTTCGAGTTCGACCGCCCGCATCGATTCGTCGATCTCGAGGACGGCACCGCCCTCGTCGCCGAGCCCAACCTTATCGCCGACGAATACAAAACCGCACTCCGCGAATTCCTCACCAAAGTCCGCGCCAAATGCAACGACGCCTCCGCCGACTATCAGCTCGTCACCACCGACACTCCGCTTGAGCCGCTGCTGCGGGATTTCCTAACCGCGCGCTTGCCTAAGTCGAAGCACTAAATCCGAGGCGCCACATTAAATGAACAAAGCACCTGCCATTACACGAAAGAATTTCAACGACACCGACAAAGCTAAGATTTTCGCCAGAGACAGGGCGACTTGCTGCTTTTCCGGTGCTAATCTTTGGCTTCTTGATGCACCTCTTCGTGTAGGCTGGCAGTCGGATTGGGCAGATCACAAGAAACCAATCTCCCGAGGAGGCAAGGCTGACTGGGAAGAAAATGGAGTTTGTGCGTCCCACACACTTAACATGAAAAAGCGGAACAACACCGCTGACACGACCTATTTGTTCGAGAGAGGTCATCCAACAGCACTCTATTACGAACTCTTCGGCACCCCACCGCCTCATGTTTCCCAGCGTCTGCAGCGCCTTTCAAACCTCCGAGAAGTTGACTGGTATTTCAATCGAGCCATCTCATGGATCTTTGAAGCCTTCAACTTCATCTGGAGCCAGCCCAAATACGAACGCACTGACGAGGATTGGTTCAAAGCTGCTTACAGAAAGCTCCGAGAGTTCCAGAAATTCCAGGAATCTGCCCCAGCCGTGGAAGAGAGGGGGATCATTCAATCGCCCTCAGAAACGCAAGAGATCTTCCTCTTCATTAGAACCTGCGACTCTCTGAAGGCCATGACAGAGCAGGTCATTCAGCTTTCCAACCGTTACAGTCAAAATTCCAGTGCGTGGTGGAACTATTTTCATCCGTGCTACGACGACGCTTCCGCCACATCAAGGGCCAAAGACCTCAAGCGCCATAGGGCCTACGAGAAAGCCTGTAAAATCAGGGAACGCTTGGATACGGAAACGTTCCAATGCATCCAAGACGATTTTCAATTCAGGTTCAGTTCCAAATGACTATCAAACCCTTCACCAGCAACCTTCGCACGTCCGCACTTCGACTCATCCAAAGACCACAGTTCATCAACCTTTGCGATCCTTGGCGGCCTTTGCGTCTTCGCGGTAAATCCTCTTTCTCAGAATGCTGTTCCTAAGTCCATTCCTGCTTTGGTTCCTCGCCGCGGCCGCGGTGCCCATCGCGATTCATTTGATCAACCGCCGTCGCCACAAGACGATCCAATGGGCGGCGATGCAGTTTCTGCTGAAAGCCTCCCGGGAATCCCGCGGAAAGAAAAAACTCCGCCACATCCTCATCCTCGCCTGCCGCGCGCTGGGCATCGCCGCGCTCGCACTCGCCGCCGCACGCCCCATCGTTTCAGGCCTCATGGGCTGGGGCGGCGGCTCCATCGACACCGTCGTGCTCCTTTTGGACCGCTCCGCCTCGATGGAAATCAAAACCGGCGACGGACTCGAAGCCCGCCGCGAGATCGTCATCAAGAAAGTCCGCGACGCCATGAACGATCTGGGGGCAGCGCGCCTCGTCCTGATCGACAGCGCGTCCAACCAACCCCAGGAGATCCCCTCCCCCGACATCCTGCCGGAACTTTCCGCCGCCGCCGCCACGGACGCCGCAGCGGATTTCCCAACGCTGCTGTCCCGCGCCGCGGAGTTTTTATCTGACACTCCGGGCCGGGCCGAGATCTGGATGGCATCCGACCTGCAATCGTCGAATTGGCGCCCCGGGGACGAACCCTGGGCCGCCGCCCTCGCCAGCATCGCCGCGCTGCCTCAGAAACCGGCCCTGCGCATCCTCTCACTCACCGGAGCCACCGCACAGAACACCGCGCTCAGCCTGCTCGGCTCCCGCCGCTCCGGCGATGAACTCCTCATCGATCTCGAAGTCCTTCGCTCCGGCGAATCCCGCGGCACCGCCTCCGTCCCGCTCACTACCCACCTCAACGGCACCCGCACCACGGAAACCCTCACCCTTCCCGGCCAATCGCTCCGCTTCCAGAAACGCGTCGCGCTGCCACCGGCTTCGGAAACCGGACATGGCTGGCTCTCGATCCCCTCGGACGGAAATCCGCGCGACAATGCCGCCTTCTTCGCCTTCGGCCCCGCCCGCCCGGTGAAATCCCTCATCGTCTCCCCACCCTGCGAATCCGCAGACTACCTCGCCCTCGCAGCCGCCCCGCCCGGCTTCGGAAACCTCAGCACCTCCCGCATCGATCCCGCACAAGCCGCCAGCGCCATCACCACCGATCTCGCCGCCATCCTCTGGGCCGCCCCGCTTCCCACCGGCCCGACTGCGGATACCCTGCAACGCTTCCTCGCCTCCGGCGGGCACGTTCTTTTCCTCCCACCGGGCTCCGCGTCGGACGCCGCCTTCCTCGACCTGAAATGGTCGGCACCCGGAGAAGCCCCCGCTGGTAAATTCTTCATTCTAACAGACTGGAGCCACGACGACGGCCCTCTGCGCGACGGCATCGACGGCACGCCCGTCGCCGCCAACCGGCTCAAAGCCATCCGCCGCCAAATGCCCGTCGGCGACACCGCACCGCTCGCCCGCTGGGAGGATGGCGAGCCCGCCATCGCCCGCCGCATCATGGATCGCGGTACGGCTTGGTTTCTCGGATCCATCCCGGACTACACTTGGTCGAATCTCGGCGACGCCGATGTGCTCCTGCCCGCGGTCCAGCGCATCCTGACAGCCGGAGCCGGGCGCTTCGACGCATCCTACCTCGCCTCCGTCGGCTCGGACACCGCACGCATCCTCCCGGGGGAAACCCGAACCCGCCTCGACGACCACGGCGATCCGGACCCCGCGAACTCCGAATACGAATCCGGCGTCTTCCGCCTGGGCGACCGCCTCATCGCCCTCAACCGCCCGCCCTCGGAAGACGCCCCGGAAATCCTCTCCCGTGAATCGCTCGACTCGGTTCTCGAAGGCACCGCCTACACCCTCCTCGACCAGGCCGGCCAGGCCAACGATCCCTCCTTGGCCCGTGATGTCTGGCGCGCCTTCCTCATCGCCGTCCTTCTCTTCCTCATCGCCGAGGCCCTCCTCTGCCTGCCGAAGAAGGCCCAAACTGCAGCCATCCCTCAAAAGACAGCAGCTTGAATTGACTTCAACCGCTCAGCCACACAATGAAACCTGCTAGCAAACGTCCATCACAGCACTGCCCTATCTGCAAATCCGCCTTAGAGGCGAGTGAGAGATATCCTCGTTATGTCTGTCCGGATTGTGCCGCTGAAGCATCAGATGAATCGGGGCGCCCATTGAGATTTTCCAATGTCAGCATGAGTGGAGGGTTTCAGGGTGCATACGCCGATTCCGGGGAAGCATACCTTTCTCACGTCTGCTTTGTAAAAGGCATCCGTTGCTGGGCCGATGAAGCGAAATTCGGGGGCATCGTCATTCAGCCGCAACCCGATCCTGTTTCAGCAAAGATCAACTCCTGGCACGTTTCCGTAGCCGCCGAATCGATTGTTGCCAGCCTTTTCGCTCGGATCGGATACGATGTTTCTGTTCAGTACGGAGCCAACCAACCCGAATATGATTTATCGATTTCGCAAGGCGACCGCATGGCCAAAGTTTCCGTGAAAGGCAGCCGGGACGGCAGTTGGGGTCTCACACAGAAATATTTGAAAGGCTTGACCAAAGCTGATTATCACGGAGCCATTGAAAAATGGGAGGCCGCCCACAGCCGCAAAACATTGTTTGCCCTGGTGCAGTTCAAGGGCGTTTCCCTTCATGAGTTGCCGCGTGTTTATCTTGCCGCGCCAACTGAGATTGCGGAACGACTCCGTGCCACCTCGAAAGGAAAAGGTGACACGATCTTACATGAATATAAAGTGTGGGCATCAAAAGCCCACGGCGCTGGGACGATCGACGCCGTCCCGGATTCATGGCGTTTCACGCAGGCGAGGGTAGAGCAACTATTGTCAAACTTGCAGTAGCCTCCCAAGCGACTCTTCGTTTCGAATTTAATGCTTGAGATTTAATGCTTCATCTCTCCCCCACTCCCGCGACCCTCTGGATCGGCATCATCGCCTTGATCCTCATCGCGGTCTTGTCCTTCCTCTCCTGGAAGCGCAGCCCGCACCGCGGACGCAGCGCCATCCTCGAAATCCTGCGCATGACCGCCGCGCTCGCCGTGGTCCTCCTCCTCTGGCAACCCGAATGGCTCACCATCATCCATCCGGACACCAAACCCAGAATCGCCATCCTCTGGGATGATTCGAAGTCGATGACCACCATCGATGCCACCCTCCCGCCGGTGCTGTCGGAAAAACCCGGGATCGTCTCCCGCGCGGAATGGGTGAAAAAGGCCCTGGCCTCGGATCTATGGAAGGCACTTGAGGCTGACGGAGCCAACGAACTGTCCGCCACCGCCTTCGCCACGCCGGTTCCGGAAAAACAGGCCTCGTCCGGAACTGACCTCGAGACTCCACTCTCCGAAATCCTCGACCAGCAGTCGAATCTCCGGGCCGTCGTCCTGCTGGGCGATGGCGACTACAACCTCGGCCAACCGCCCGTCGCCGCCGCCCAGAAGATGCGCCTCCGCGGCGTGCCGCTTTTCCCGATCCCCGTCGGCAGCCAGACCCGGCTCCCGGATCTCGACCTCCTCTCCGTCACCGCGCCCACCTACGGCATCGTGGGTGAGAACGTCCAGATCCCGTTCACCATCCGCTCCTCCCTGGACCGCCAGGTCCGCACCATCGTCCGGCTCCGCGACGAGTCAGGCCGCGAGCACACCAAGGACATCGTCATCCCGCCGAATTCGGAAACCTACGAATCCATCCTCTGGCGCCTCGAAAAGGAAGGCTCGTCCACCCTCGAACTCTCCGTCCCCGTGGCGGACGGGGAACTCATCGCTCCTAACAATTCACGCCGCTTCACCATCGCCGGACGCCCGGAGAAGATCCGCGTGCTCGTCATCGAGAGCCAGCCGCGCTGGGAATACCGCTTCCTGCGCAACGCCCTCTCGCGCGACCCCGGCGTCGAGCTTTCCTGCCTGCTCTTCCACCCCGCGCTCGGCCCCGGCGGAGGCAGGGATTACATCCAGGCATTCCCGGAGAAACTCGAAGAGCTGGCGAGATACGACGTCATCTTCATCGGCGACGTCGGCGTTGCCAAAGACCAGCTCACCAAAGAACAGTGCTCCCTCATCCGCGGCCTGGTGGAAAACCAAGCGTCCGGCGTGGTCTTCATGCCCGGTCCGCAGGGCAATCAGTTTTCCCTGTTGGAAACCGATCTGTCAGACCTGATGCCCGTCATTCTCGATGAAGAACACCGCAGCGGCATGTCCGAGTCCGTCGCCGCGCCTCTCACACTGACCACCGAGGGCCGCACCTCGCTGCTCACCATGCTCGGCGACAATGAGGAGGAAAACCCCGCCATCTGGCGCAGGCTTCCCGGCTTCTATTGGCACGCCCCCGTCATCAAGGCCAAGGGCGGCTCAGAGGTCCTCGCCACCCATGGTACCCGCCGCGGAAAGTTCGGCCCCGTCCCGCTGCTCGTCACCCGACCCGCCGGCAGCGGCAAGATTCTCTTCATGGGCATCGACTCCGCATGGCGCTGGCGCCGGGGCATCGAGGATCTCTATCACTACCGCTTCTGGGGCCAGGTCGCACGCTGGATGTCCTACCAGCGCAATATGGCCTCCGGCCAGCGTGTCCGGGTGTTCTTCACCCCCGAGCGCCCCGAGCCCGGAGCCACCGTCACCCTCAACGCCAACGCCTTCGACGCCAACGGCGCACCCCTCGAGAAAGGCACCGTCGCCATCGATCTCACCGCACCGGACGGACGCTCGCAGCGCATCGATCTCCAGAAAAATGATTCCGCCTGGGGAGCGTTCAGCGGGCGTTTCAAAGTCGATCTTCCCGGCGCGTGGAAAATCCGCGCCACTGCCAGCGGAGCGGAGGAAAAACCGCTGGAGACCACCCTGCTCGCCCAAGGCGTGGAAATCGAAAAAACCGGCCAACCGGCCCGCCCGGAAGTGCTGGAGGAAATGGCCCGCGTGTCCCGCGGCCGCGTGATCCAGCCCGCCCAACTCGCGGATCTCATCAAGGAGATCACCGCTCTTCCGGAGCCCAGGCCCGTGGAAACCCGCGTCCAGCTCTGGTCCCACTGGGGCACGCTTGTGGCGCTGATCACCCTGCTCGGCGTTTTCTGGACCGGACGCAAGCTGAACGGCGCCTTCTAGCGGACCATCTCAATCCCCGCCTTGCCATGAGAGGCTCCGGCACCGGGCGCGTCGTGCCGCAGCATCGGCCTTGCATGGGCCTGTGGGAACCATTACCCAGCGGCCGTTGAGCCGACGCACCAAACAATCCCCGAAACTTCTGCAATGGCGGCTTGAATGCCTCGGCCACTCGCTCATCGAGGGCCTGACCGCCCTGCTCCCCGGACCATGGGTGTTCCGTCTCGGCGAGATCATCGGCGTCCTGGCCTGGCATCTCCTGCCGCAACGCCGCAACATCGTCCTTCGCAACCTGCGCATCGCCCTGGCCGGTGAAATGGACCTGCCCGCGATCCGCCGCATGGCCAAGGCCACTTTCCGCCGCAGCGGCGCCAACCTCATTTCCGTAGCCCATACCGCACGGCTCGCACCCGAAAACATCGGCAGGGTGATCCACATCGAAAACCTGGAACTCCTCCAACAGGCGCTCGCCTCCGGCCGGGGCGTCGTTCTCCTGCTCGCCCACATGGGCAACTGGGAAATCCTCAGCCGCATCGTGCATTTGTTCCCACCGGGCAGCAAAACCGGTGCCTTTTACCGCCCGCTCAACAATCCGCTGCTCGACGCCCGCGTCCTCGCACGCCGCCAGGCCGATGGCACCCGCATGTTTTCCAAACGCGATCCCTTCCACCAGGTCACCGGATTCCTGCGCGAGGGCGGCATCGTCGGCATCCTCGCCGACCAGCGCGTGGGCATCCAGGGCGAGGTGGTCCCGTTTTTCGGCCGCCTCACCCGCGCCAGCCCGTTGCCCAGCCTGCTCGCGCGGCGTGCGAAAAGCGAGGTGCTCGCGCTCTCTCTAACCACCGAGCGGGCCGGCAAATGGAAAGCCAGATTCATGCCCGTGGAAACCCCCACCACCACGGCGAATTGCATGGTCGCGCTGGAAAATGCGATGAAGGCCAGCCTGATCGACGTCTTCTGGCTTCAGGAGCGGTGGAGGGTGTTTGTGAAGCGGTTCCGCCCGTTTCAGCAGTGGCTTTCACCCGTGGTCTCAGCGGGAAGCAAGCATCACCGGGCCCTCCTCTGGCTCGTCGGCGTGTCGGAATCCTGGCAACTCCCGGAACCATGGTTCCACCCGGATGTGACCTACGAGGCGGTCATTGCGGAGGGGGACAAACCGCCGGAGTGGCTGCCGCAGGGCGCCGCCATTCACATGCTGCCACCGAAAAGCAACCTCCGGCGCGCGATCCGCATGTTCGAAACAAACGGCGTTCCACCCTTCGACTTCATCATCACCCGGCAGGCGGCTCCCCTCTTGGCCGGAATCGCAGCCCGGGAGCTGATCCCGCTGGTTTCCCTGCCCTGAGCCCTTTTGAATTGAACGGCCCTTGTCGCGCTGCCTAGCCTCCGCCCGCGGGAAAGCCCACGGCCCATCATCCCCGCCGACCCATTCATGGCCAAATCGAAAAGCAATCTCCTGACGGACCGGAACTCCCGCAAACTCGTCATGAGGGTTCTCCAGGAGAATTTCCGCCTCTACATCGGACGCTACCTGCTCGCCTTCCTGCTGATGGGCTGCACTGCGCTGGCCACAGGCTTGTCGGTGTTCATGATGAAGAACATCACCGCCGTCGTGTTCGGCTCGCCCAAACCGATCAAGATCGTTCCGGACACAGCCACCGCATCACACTCCCACCTCGCCGAGTGGGCTCATAAGATCAATGGTTTCGCCTCCTCGTTCTTCGTCTCATCCCATCCGGGCCTGTTCCAGATTTTCTGCGTCTCCATCGGCATCATCCTCATTTTCCTCGTCAAGGGCCTGTCCGAATACGGCTCCTCGGTAATACTCACCAAGATCGGCAACAACATCATCGCCCGCCAACAGCGCCGCATCGGTGATCACATCCTCAAACAATCGCTCGCGTTTTTCGTCGATTTCCCCTCGAGCGACCTGATCACCCGCGTCTCGCACGCGGCCGGCGCGGCACGCAACGTGATGAACCTCCTCATGACGCGCGTGCAGGACGTGTTCACGGCAATCGCGCTGATGATCGCCATGTTCAAACTCGACTGGCGCCTGTCCTGCATCGCCCTGCTGATCCTGGGCCCTGTCTCACTCGCGCTCAGCTCCATCATCCGGCGCATCCGCAGGATTTCACGCTCTCAATACAAAAACATCGCCCAGGTCATTTCCGGCATCCAGGAGGCGATCATCGGCAGCAAGCTCATCAAGTCCTACAATCTCGAGCAATCCATGCGCGGCCGCTTCGAGGAGGCCATCAACGGCGTCGAGAAGCTCTCCAACAAGATCGCGATCGTATCCGCCCGCACCAGCCCCACCATGGAGTTCATCGGCGGGCTCGCCGTCGCCCTGATCGTCTTCTACGGCGGATACCGCAACCTCGTGCAGGGCCAGAGCGCGGACTCGCTCATCGCCTTCCTCACCGCCCTGCTGCTCGCCTACGAACCCGTCAAACGCATCGCCAAGATGAACGTGTCGCTCCATGCCTCGCTCATCGGTGTGGAAATGCTCTACAAGGTTCTCGATTCCGACTACACGATCCCCGATGAGCCGGACGCGCGGCCGCTTCGCCTGTCTCGCGGCGACGTCACCCTCCATGGCATCACGTTTTCCTACCGCCCCGGACAACCCGTCATCCACAACGTTTCCTTTTCCTGCAAGGGCGGCCAGGTCACGGCGCTCGTAGGACCCTCCGGCAGCGGCAAGACCACCATCCTCAATCTGCTCGAACGCTTCTACCGGATTGATGCCGGATGGATTGAAATCGACGGCCAGGACATCAACAAACTCCAAACCGCATCCCTGCGGGCCCACATGTCGCTGGTCAGTCAGGACACCTTCCTGTTCTCGGACACGCTGCGCAACAACATCCGTTTTGCAAAACCCGACGCCAGCGATGCCGAAATCGAGGCCGCCGCGCGCGCCGCCTTCGCCCATGACTTCATCACGGAACAGCCGCAGGGCTACGACACCCAGGTCGGCGAAAACGGCGGCAACCTCTCCGGCGGCCAGCGCCAGCGGATCTCCATCGCACGCGCCTTCCTCAAAAACGCCCCCATCCTGCTCCTCGATGAGGCAACCTCCGCGCTCGACAGCGAATCCGAACAGAAAATCCAGCTCGCTTTCGACCAACTCATGCAGGGCCGCACCACCATCGTCATCGCCCACCGCTTCTCCACCATCCGCAACGCCGCCACCATTCACGTCATGCAGAACGGCCGCCTCGTCGCCAGCGGCCCGCACGACGAGCTGATCCGCGATGACAGAGGCCTCTACGCGCATCTCCACCGCCTCCAATACCAACAGGAACCCACGCCGGTCCCGTGAAACTGTCCGTCATCATCAGCACCTACAACCAGCCGGAATGGCTAGCCAAGGTGATGCAAGGCTATCTCTATCAGACCTTCACGGACTTCGAAATCCTCATCGCCGATGACGGCTCCGACGACCGCACCAAGGCGGTGATCAAGGATTTCAAAATCCGCGCGTGGTTTCCCATCAGGCACGTCTGGCATGCGGACGAAGGCTACCGCCGCCAGACAATCCTCAACGTCGCGCTGCTCGAAGCGGAGCACGAATACATCATCATGACGGACGGCGACTGCATTCCGCGCCCTGATTTCCTCAAGGTCCACGCCCGCCGCGCCGCGCCCGGCCATTTTCTATCAGGCGGCTATTGCAAGCTGCCGATGGACTTGAGCAAACATCTCGCTCCCGACGACATCGAAAGCGGCCGCGCCTTCGATGTCTCCTATCTCCGCCAACACGGGCTACGGGAATTCTCACCGCTATTCAAAATTAGCCTGCCCGTTCCGCTCGGCCCGCTGATGGACCGCATCACCCCCACCAAGGCGACGTGGAACAACTGCAACGCCTCCGGCTGGAAAGCGGACCTCTTCGCCGTGAACGGCTTCAACGAAGACATGCAATATGGCGGCGCGGACCGCGAACTCGGCGAGCGCCTCGCCAATTTCGGCATCACCGGCCTGCAAATCCGCCATCAGGCAATCGTGCTCCACCTTGACCACAAGCGCGGCTACAAGACGCCGGAGACGATGCGGAAAAACCGCGCCATCCGCGACGAGGTGATCGCGACCAAAAGCACGTGGTGTCCGAACGGAATCTACAAACGCCCGCATCCGTGAGTCTGAATCCCGGCAAATTGATCGAGGCCGCCGTGCGCCGGATGCGGCCGTGGCTCATGCCGGAATACCGCCGCGCATTCGCCGCCTTGGCCGCCCGCGGACTCAAGGAGCGGCGTCAAGGCGAGCCGATCGTTTGCTGCGACTTTGGAAACCCGGCGATCGATGCCGTCGGCGGACGCTACTATTTCAGCCTCGTGCGCGATCTCATCGACGCCGGTTATTTCCCGGTCTTCACCGCCCGGCGGGCGACGCTCTCGACCTTTGGCACCAGCCGGATGAAATCACTGCTGCTTTCCGAACGCCTGGGCGTCGTCCGGTCCCTCGATGAATTGAAACAACCGTATTTCCTCATCACTGACGACGCATCCGCCGCGCCGGAACATGCGGAGAGAACCGTCATGGTGGATTACGAATGGCGGATCTGCAAATCCGCGGATGAGATCGCATTTCCGTTTTTCGTGCATCCATGGATCGCGTCCTCCTCTCCGCCAAAGCTGGCGGAAACCCGCACGGCCCGGCTGTTCTTCGGCGGCAACACCGAGCAGGGAAAATACGACAAGCCCGTCATCCGCGAAGTCTATGGCATGCTATCCAGGCGTGATATGCTGGAAGCGGCGGCGGCCGCGATTCCTGCTAGCGGAATTTTCAAGCCGACTGACGCGGTGCCGTGGCTCGAGTCCCAGGAGTTTCATCCCTATGTGTTTTGCGAAACCCAGCGTTGCAAGATCCCTCCGGAGCGCTGGCTGGAGGCACTCTCCAAAGCGGATTTCTTCCTCGCCTGCCCGGGTGTCGGCATGCCGCTCTGCCACAACGTGATCGAGGCCATGACCGCAGGTTGCATCCCGATCCTTCAATATTCCGCCTATCTGTCACCACCACTTCAACATGGGGTCAATTGCCTCGCCTTTGATGATGCGCAAAGCCTCAATGCGGTCCTGCACTCGATCTTTTCCATGAGCGATGCCGAAATCACGGCGCTCCGCTCGAATGTCCGCGCCCACTACGAAGCGCACCTTGCGCCCGGGCGCTTCACCGAACGGCTATTAGACGGAACAGGAAATCAACGGACTTTGCTTCTCAACTCCTACCGAGTCCCACTTCCCTCATGAGTAAACTTCCCGTGACCATCATAAGCCCGGTGTTGAATTGCATCGAATCGATTCCCGCTCATGCGGAGCACTTGCGGAGTCTTTCCGGAGTGGCCGATGAAGTCATCATTGTGGACAGTCATTCCCGGGACGGCACCAAACAATATCTTCAAGAGGCTCTAGGCGATCTCAACATCCGGTTCATCGACCATCCGCCGGGCCTCTATCAATCGTGGAACTCCGCCATATCCAGCGCCACCCAGCCCTATGTGACGGTGGCCACCGTTGGCGACGTGCTTCCCGCAACATCGCTTATCAGACTTCACGAAACCATCACCCGCCTATCAGGAGACGCCGTGATTTCCGCACCCACATTCGTGGACATGAAGGGCGAAACGGTGACCAAGCGATGGCCTATTCATGAATTGATCACGCGGGTGGGATTTGAAGATCCTTTCATATTGGATGCGGCTTCATGGACAGTTCTGAACTTCGGTTTTTATTCGGCCACGCTGATCGCAAGCAGTGCGGGGAATCTCTATCGCACTTCGCTGTTGAAGGAACATCCGTTTCCCCATGATTTAGGCCATTGGGGAGACTGCGCGTGGGCTTTCCAGACCAGTCTTATTACACGATGGATCATTGATCCGGAAGTCCGCTCTACCTTCCAGCTTCATCCCCAATCGGAGGGCCGAAAGGTGACGACCAACGACGAATTTGACGCGCGCAGGGCGGCTCTTGCGGTCGAATGCCTCAAGCGGGCCGAGCCGATTCTGCAGGAATCCGGAACCCCTTCATATCTGCTAGAGGTTCTTCGCGAGGCTCCGGCGCAGATCCAGCGAAAACACAAAATCCGTTCGCTCTATCAAAAGCGCCGCGCCCGCTGGCTCCCCTGGTTCCTGAACCCGCGCGCCATCGACCTCAGGAAGAGTAGGAATGAAGTCGAGGAACTCATGAGGAGTCGCCGGAAACTCGCGCTGGATTTCATCGTGGACCGATTGAAAAAGACCCCGCCAATGTCATGATGGACGCAAGCGGGCGATGATAAACGACAGGCCGATGATCGAGGACAACGACAAGATCCTAGCTTCCGGGACCAATCATGTCCGTCCGGCATCCGACCCGCCCAGGCATGTCTGGATTCTTGACGAAGGGAGCCAAGGGCATCTGGTGCAGTCCCGGGGAATGCTTCGCGAGCTGGCAAAGGCTGTTCCGCTTGAAGTCGTCGAGGTCCGCATTCACTGCGCCCTAACCGGCCGGATCGGCCGCTCACTGGTGAAGAAGATGCTCCGCCTGCATCGAAGGAAATGGCTGTTCCGCTGCCTGCATCCACAGATGAAACTCCCGGAAACGAAACCCGACCTGATCGTTTCCAGCGGTCCGCACTCATTGGCGGCACTGGAGTTCCTTGCGTACCATCATAAGTGCCCTAGCGTGTTTGTCCAAGGCACCATCGCCGTGCCCGAGGGAGCCGTGACCGCCGTCATGCGCCCGTTCGAAGGCGAGCGGCGCGAGGATTACATCTTCATACCGCTGTTGTTCACCGAAATCACGGTGGAATCGGTGCGGGAGGCCGGGGAAGTGTGTCTGAAGCAAAACGCAGTCCGTCCGCAAGGCCCCATCAACGCCCTCTTCATCGGGAACTCCTCGGCGAAAATCCGGTTCTCGCAGGAGGACTGGGATGGCATCATCCGTTTCGTGAACGCAGTCTGGCAAAGCGACGGAACCCAATGGTTGATCACCACCTCCTACCGCACGGGCAGCCAACTCGAAGATCGCTTCAGGCGGGGGATCAATCCGGATGCCATCCTCGAAGCGGTCTGGTATTCGGAAGCTCCGCGCAAGGTGACGAAGGAATACCTCGGCATGGCGGACCGCGTCTTTGTCACCATGGACAGCCTCACCATGCTGACGGAAGCCATCGCCTCGGGCCGGCCCACCTGCGCACTGTGCCCGGCGGAGCAGCATGAGGATCCGTCCAACACCCATCTCCGGTATGTCCGCGATCTGGCAGCGAACGGACTCATCACCCGGATCGAAGCGCGGAATGCCGCCGTTTCTCCATCCATGCCGCCCACAACGAGCGGGATCGATTACTCCGGACCCATCCGCCAACTCATGGCCCGCATCCAATGGAATCCATGACCCGGGAAATTCCATGCCACTTGTGCGTGACCCACTCGCCGCTAGTCACGCGCGTCTTCGAGGCCACCATGCGCCAGCAGGGAATACCCGAGGACGCCGTCCGCTCCATCGCGCGGCGCGGAGTTCCTTTTCCGGAAACCGGACTGTGTCTGGACGATGTCTCCGACGAATTGGAATCCTGCTTCAGGAAATTCGACCGGCATGGCTATGCGGAAGCGTGGAAACGCTTTGATGAAACCCTCGACGGCCTCACCGGAGGGAAGCCCTTCGAAGCATACATCCCACATGCGAACAAAATACTCTATCAGGAAATCATGCGCCACCCGCGCTGCGCGGGTTATTCGTTTCTCGAAGAGGGCTTCACCTCGATGGCATGGGACAGGTGGCCCAATGTCAGGTCCACCTGGTCCAAGATTGTTCGAAACCATCTGAGAACCTGGTGGGTCGGCCCCCGCTACCGTTTCAACCGGCCGATGTTCGAGCACTCCCTGACGCACTACCGGGCGGCCTACGCCATTTCCAAACACGCATTCCACGGCATGCCCGGCAGAACCGACGTGTCCACCCACGTCCCACCCCTTCCGCCCGGGGATGGACCGGGAAACACTTATGTCATCCTTGACGCCGGCTATCTTCATCTGGGAATTCATTGGGAGGACTACGAAGACGCGCTTGTCGCGTCCATTCTGAAGCGCGCACTTCCCGGTGGCGAGGTTCTCGTGAAGTTCCACTTCGCGGATGCGAAAGCCCCGCTGCGATTTGAGTCGATTTGCCGTCGGCTGGCATCAGGAGGAGGCCCGGAGCCCCGGATGCTCAGCCCGGAGTTTTCGGTGGATGACAATCTAAAACGCGAGGACTTGGTGCTGTTTGCCTTGACATCGCTCGGTTACTACACCGCCATCGCTGGCGGGCGGGTCGAGTGTTTTGCCGGGGAAATTAGAGGAGCGGCTCTCGATTCATGGATCGCCGGCCACCGGCTTCCAGCGGATTTCCGCCAGGTGGTCGGACTTTCCGATGGTGAATGAAAGGCGGGCTGGACTAGGGTTCGAAGATCCGCAGCGGCAGAGGGCAGACCGGGGATAGATTCCGGATGCGCAGGCCTGAGCCAGCCAATGCGCTGTGCATGAGTTCGAAGGACGGCAGAATACGCGCCCGGTAGTCGCCGGCCAGTGAGCTGGGCAGAGAACCTTTCTGCTCGCCGTAAACGTGCGCCGTCCCACTCAGGTCCATGCCAACGATCTCAATATCCCGCGCGCCTAATCCAACCATGAGCTGCAGGGTAGCAAAAACCACCGTGCAGCCGGAAAAGACCCCCAATTCGGGCCGATGGCTCCATCCGATGATTGATTTTCCACCGCCCGCAGGTGGAAAGTCGAACGGGCTGCCTGAAGCGGCGTTCAACTTCAGGAGTTGTTCCCGGGACAGCGACGGCACGCCGTGCCACTGATTGACGCGTTCGATGACGGCCAGCGGACGGTTGGCGAGTTCCTCTGGAGAACGGGTGGCAATGGATGACGCCACGGTGACCGGGACTGCGAGTGGAACACCCACAGCATGGAGAAAGTTCGTCTCGACCTGATAGGCAAGACGAACGTCGGAGACTATCCACGCATCCGGGCGGATTCCATACTCCTCCAGAAACGCCGGCGCTCCATTGACCGCGACGACGAGACGTTCGCCGGCAGCCAAGTCACGGATCGGATATTCACGCGCGCTGGGCCCGCCCGCGACGATCGTCACGGGGCGGCTGATCGGGCCAATCCATTCCCGCAACGGGACCGTGGTGGTGATGAGACGCCCTTCGAGGAAAATGTCCCACGCGCCCGGCCGAGTCGGTTCGAACGCCACCTGCCAAGTAAAGGAGTTCATGTGCCGGTATGGCCAATTCCATACCTTGCTCCTAACAAGGTTTCCCAAGGACTGCGGAAGCCGCCAGCTGAGGCGCTCGCACGCGATTCTCCTGCGCACGGGCTTCCCCATTCGGGAGTTCACATAGGCTTCGAGCGGCGTCATGGGGCGGCATGCGTTTTTTGATAAATCTGGCGGGCCTTGAAGAGATCCGCGGGTGTGTCCACGGCGACTCCAGATTCCTCGACTCCCACCATCAGGACGGGTTTGTCATGTTCGACAAACCGGTACATCTCGACCGACTCCGCCATTTCAATGGGACCCTGTTTCATCGCCGCGAAGAATTCCAGCGCATCCTTGTGGAAGGCATAGAGACCCAGTTGGCGGTAGTAAGAACCCTTGTTTCTGAACGCCATGGGAATCGGCAGCCGGGAGTAGGCGAGTGCCAGGCTTGAGGCGGAAAATATCACTTTCACCACTCCTGGGTCACTCACCGCCTCTTCTGAATGGATCACTCCATATCCGTTGGTCGCCGCGAGACCTGTAATGCGGCTCTCCAGAAGCGCGATGGTCACCGCGTCGATGGATTCCGGCATGATGAAAGGCTCGTCTCCCTGAACGTTCACAATCACGTCCGCATCCAGCTTGCGGGAACATTCGGCCACGCGGTCGGTGCCGGTGAGATGCTGGTCCGAAGTCATGATCCACTTCATCCCCAATTCGTCGCATGCCGCGCCGATTTGCCGGCTGTCTGTGGCGATGTAGGCCACGTCAATCGCGGTGGCCTTGCATACCTGTTGATAAACATGCCACAT
>Ga0114939_10000311_pt1 | contig 42236 bp, 34 predicted proteins | sample AshMeaCrysSpring_FD_87196 | JGI IMG/M metagenome (GOLD analysis project Ga0114939, IMG submission 87196) | Groundwater microbial communities from Big Spring, Nevada to study Microbial Dark Matter (Phase II) - Ash Meadows Crystal Spring | ecosystem: Environmental > Aquatic > Deep subsurface >...
CGGCGCGTTGGCCATGCGGGTGGGCTCTTCGTACGAGCGGATTTCCTGCACGCGCAGGATGTCGATGCCGTACTCTTCCCGGCCCAGCTTGAAGGCCAGGAATTCGCGGATGTCGGTCGGCGCGCCAACAGCGGAACTGCGTTCTTGCATACGAAGTTGTGTACTCATATTGCTCTCCTTCAATGGGCAAGGGTTGCCATCTGCATGCCAGGCCCCTTGACACGTTGCATCAGTTCCGCGATGTGTTGGCGTACCGCATTCGATGCCCGGCCGTAGCTGGCCTCGTTGGCCAACATCCGGTCGGCTTGTTCGTACTGCCCCTCGTTGACATGACGCGCTACCTGACCCGCTTCGCGGTGGAAGCTCTTGTGCGCACCCACGAGCTGGGTGAAGGCTGGACGACCGCCAAACTGGGAGGCCCCGTGACCATGCAGCCATTTACCCAGGTTGCAGCAGTCGTCGCGGCCGATCGTGTCGGCGTCCAGCGTCTCCTGCTTGAGGATGGCGGTACGCAGCTTGTTGCGCCAGTCGGCATGGGCCTTGATGGCATCCTTCAGATTGATGCCGATATCCATCTCACTCGTCCGCGGGCTGCTCAGCGCGCGCGCTGCCGTGGCACCGCGGGCCTGGCCTTGTGCGCCCAGCTTGAACACATTCACCGTGCCCACCAGCTCATGCGCTTGCGACTTGAAGTTCGCGGCCGCGGCAGCCATTTCCTCTACTAAAGCGGCGTTCTGCTGGGTTGCCTGATCCAGCAGGGTGACGGCCTCGCCCACCTGGACGACCCCGTCGGCCTGCTCACGGCTGGCCAGCGTGATCTGCGCCATGAGTTCCGTTACCTGATTGATGCTCTGCACCACCTCCTGCATGGTGGTGCCGGCCTGGTCGACCTGCTGCGACCCCTGCTCAACGCGCTCCACACTGTCGGAAATAAGCTGCTTGATCTCCTTCGCGGCCTCGGCACTGCGTCCCGCCAAGCTGCGGACCTCGCCGGCCACCACGGCAAAACCGCGGCCCTGCTCACCCGCGCGCGCGGCTTCCACCGCCGCATTCAACGCCAGGATGTTGGTCTGGAAGGCGATGCCGTCAATTACGCCGACGATGTCGGCAATGCGCTTGCTGGATTCGTTGATGCCCCGCATCGTGTCCACCACCTGCGCCACGGCCTGTCCACCCTTGACGGCGACCTCGCTGGCACTCTGAGCCAGGCGATTGCCCTGCTGGGCGTTGTCAGCGTTCTGTCGCACGGTGGAACTGAACTGTTCCATCGATGCCGCAGTCTGCTCCAGCGCGCTGGCTTGGCTTTCCGTGCGGGCGGAAAGGTCCAGGTTGCCCTGGGCAATCTCCGCACTGCCGCTGTCCACAGCCACAGCGCGTTCAGCCACGTCGTCGACCAGCGCACGCAGGTTGAGCCCGGCTTGGTTGACCGACCGCAACAGCATGCCGATCTCATCAACACGGTTCAAATTCAGGTTCTCCGCCGGCTGGCCGCTCGCCACCCGCTGCGCCTGGGCAACGATGCTGCGCAGCGGCTTGCCAATCTGGCGCTCCAGCATCAGACTTCCAAGCAGTACACCCAGCACCGCACCCGCCAGCAGAATGGCCAGCGCCTTGCCAGCCATACCGATCAGCAGGGCCGACGCCACCGCAGGCGCAACGGCCAACACGCTGGCCAGTCGCGTGCGCCAGCCAACCGACAGGGTCCGGAACAGCGAGACCCAGGCCAGCAGACCGGTACGCACGACGATGCCCTTGTGGAACGCCAGCCCCTTGGCCGTCCCCTCGCGGAAGCGCCGGTACAGCGCATCGGCGGCGGCGATCTCTTCTGCGGTGGGTTGGGTACGCACGGACATGTAGCCGGTGACCTCACCGCTGCGCTCAATCGGCGTCGCATTGGCGCGCACCCAGTAGTGGTCGCCGTTCTTGCGCCGGTTCTTCACCAGCGCCGTCCACGACTCGCCCCCTTTGAGCGTGACCCACATGTCGGCAAACGCCTCCTTGGGCATGTCGGGGTGGCGCACCAGGTTGTGCGGCTGGCCCAGAATCTCGTCACGCTCAAAGCCGCTGACTTCAACGAAAGCTTCGTTGGCATACGTCACATGGCTCTGCGTGTCGGTGGTCGACATCAGCGTCACCCCTTGCGGAAAGGGGTACTCTCGCTGGGTAACGGGTTGATTGATCCTCATGAAAACGACGTCCTCTTTTTAATGGTGTTTCTCGGCATTCGCCGCGGCCTGCAGCTGCACCAGCATCAAGGCCTTTTCAAACTCGGTGGGCTTGTCGAAGAACCAGTCGGCGCCGGCTTGCAGGCAGCGCTTTCGGTTGTAGGCGCTGTCATCGTTGGTCAGCACCACGATCTCCATGCCGGGCGCCAGCTGCTTGAGCTCGGGCAGGATCTGCATGGCATTGCCGTCAGGCAGGTGCAGGTCCAGGATCAGCAAGGTCGGTTGCCGGGCCTGCACCGCACTCAGGGTCTGGGCCAGCGTGTCGGCGGTGTCGATGGCATCGATGCCCACGATGCCGTCGAGCATGCTCACCAGGCGGGAGCGGATCAGTTCGGAGTCATCAGCGACGAGCAGTTTCATCATGCCGTGATGGTGCCGGCCTCCTGCCGTGCGCGGTATCGGACGCGCCCGGTTTGCCTGTCGGGAAAAGTTGATAGGGGTAGGACGATTCCTACCCCCGCCCAGACCGCCCTGGCGGCGGCCTGCCGGCCCTGATGATCAGTTGATCAGGCCGTGCTGCAGGGCGTAGCGCACCAGCTCGGCGGTGCTGTCGACGTTGAGCTTTTCCATCAGCCGCGTCTTGTGGGTGCTGACGGTCTTGTTGCTGATGCACAGCTGGCCGGCAATCTCGTTGACGCCTTTGCCCGCGGCCAGCAACTGGAAGATTTCAAGTTCGCGATCCGACAGCGTGCTGTGCGGCGCGGCGTCACTGCCCAGCGAGAGGTCGAACACCAGTTTCTCGGCCAGCTCCGGGGCGATGAACTTGCCGCCGCCGGCCACGCGGCGGATGGCACCGAGCAGCACGTCCATCTCGCTGTCCTTGGTCACGTAGCCGTTGGCACCGGCCTTGAGCACGCGCGCCGCCACCTGCGCTTCGTTGTGCATGCTCAGAACCAGGATGGGCAGCTTGGCCCAGTGGGCGCGGATGCGAACGATCAGGTCCGGGCCACTCAGGCCGGGCATGTTGATGTCCAGCAGCAGCAGGTCGGGCAGTTGCTGGCGCAGGCTGTCCAGCACCTCGGCGCCGTTGACGGCCTCGCCCACTACGGCCAGGTCGCTCGCCATGGCAAAGACCTGCTTCAGGCCGCTGCGCACGATGGCGTGGTCGTCGGCGATCAGCAGGCGGATCATGCAGCACCCTTTTCCTCGGCGCCGGCATCCAGCGGGATCGTGACGCTGATGCGGGTGCCCTGGCCGGGCGTACTGTCGATCTCGACCTGCCCGCCCAGGGCAATGGCCCTTTCCTGCATGCCCAGCAGGCCGTAGGATTTTTTCTGACGCGCCGCTGTCGGGTCGAAGCCCTGGCCGTTGTCCTTCACCTCCAGCCAGAACTGGCCCTCGCGCAAGCCCAGCGAAACGTCCACCCGGCTGGCCTGGGCGTAGCGGGTGATGTTGGTGAGCGACTCCTGCAGGATGCGGAACAGCACCACGCCGCGCGCCTCGTCCAGATCAATCTGGTCCTGGGCGGCGTGCAGCTCGCAAGCGATGCCGGTGCGCACCGCGAATTCGCTGCAGACCCACTCGATGGCCGACACCAGTCCCATGTCCATCGCCGCCGGGCGCAGGCTGCTGGCCACGTTGCGCACGCCCTGGATGGCGCGGTCCACCAGCGCCTTCATGTCGGCAGCCTTGCGCTGCAGGGCCTCGGCATCGGCGTAGTTCTGCTTGCCAAGGAAGGACAGGTCCATGCGCAGGGCGGTCAGCACCTGGCCCAGTTCGTCATGCACCTCGCGCGCGATGTGCTTGCGCTCGTTCTCGCGTGCGGCTTCGGTCTGTACCGCCAACTCGCGCAGGCGCTGGCGTGAGGCGGTGATTTCCTCCTGGATGCGCAGGCTTTCAGTGACATCGCGCGCACTGGCGAAGGCGCCCACCACATGACCGTGGCCGTCGCGGTACAGGCTGGCGTTGCACATCACCGGGATCACCTTGCCCGAGGCATGGCGGATCGCCATGGGGTAGTCCATCACCTTGCCCTCGGCCACCACCCGGGCAAAGCCGTCGAAGAGCCGCTGCGGGTCGGTGAACTTGCTGGCCGCGTCGCTGCCGATCAGCTGCTCGCGCGTGAGGCCGGTGATCTGCTCGGCCGCCGGGTTGACGTCGGTCACGATGCCTTCGGTGTTGATCATCACCAGCGGGTCGAGCACCGCGTCCAGCAGGCTGCGGTTGTAGCGCGCCGCTTCGCGCAGCTCGTCTTCCTGCCGCTGGCGGGCCGTCACATCGCGCACCACGGCCATGAACAGGCGCCCCCGATTGGTCTTGAGCGGGCTGATATTGATGTCGGCCGGGAACTCGCTGCCGTCCTTACGCCGGCACAGCAGCGCCGTGCCCATCATGCGCGGCCGGGTGTCCTTGCCATAGTCCGCCCGGTGCTGCTCGTGCGCGCCGCGCAGCGCCTGCGGCAGCAGCACCTCGACCGGCTGGCCGGTGAGTTCGGCCCGCGCGTAGCCGAACAGGTCTTCGGCCCGGGCGTTGATTTGCACAATGCGGCCCTGCGGATCAGTGAGGATGAAGGCGTCCGGTGCGAACTCGATCACGTCGCGGAACATGCCCTCCAGGCTGCGGCGCTGGGCGTACAACGCCAGGTGGGTCTTCACCCGGGCCAGCAGCACGCCCATGCTGATGGGCTTGGTGATGAAATCCGCCGCGCCGAGCTCCAGGCCGCGGGTTTCGGCCTCGATCTCGCTCAGTGCGGTGAGAAACAGCACCGGGATAGCCTGGGTGGCCTCGTCCGCCTTGAGCTGCTCGCACACCGCGTAACCGTCCATGCCGGGCATCATCACGTCCAGCAGCACCAGGTCGGGCGGGTCGCGCCGCACGGCCGCCAGCGCCTCGGCGCCGTCGGCCGCGGTCATGACCTCATAGCCGGCGTTTTCCAGGATGAGGGTCATGAGCATCCGGATGTCGTCGGTGTCATCGACCACCAGGATGCGGGATTTGGCGGGCTGGGCTACGGCATTCATCGTGACCTGATTTTGCATGAACTGAACTTTTCCCCGGCCTGTTTATCATTCACCCATGCGTGCCCTGCTCCTCGCCCTCATGATCGCCCTGCTGCCGCTGCGCGGCTGGGTGGGCGATGCCATGGCGGTGGACATGATGGGCGAAGCTTTGCTCGCCACCTCGAATGCTATTAAATCAGTAGCCTTTAACGCCCATCCGGTGGGCCATAGCGGCCATTTTGACACCCATCATGCAGATTGTGCCGAACTCACCGCGGGCGACCCCACCGGCGATGCCGTCGGGTCCCCCGACGCCAATTGCACCAGCCACGCTGCCTGCCAGCTCTGCCACTCGATGGCGCTGGCGCCGCTGCCGCTGATCCTGGCGTCCCTTGCCGGGCCAGCCGGCGCGCCGCCACTGGTCCAGGCCGCCTTCATGAGCGCCGAGCCCACCCGGGACTTCAAACCCCCCATCGCCTGACGTCCACGCCCCAGGTGCGTGCAGCGCGGTGCCAAAGGCGGTCACCCGGGGGATGCGGTGCCGAGACCCCGGAGATGACTGGCGTCCAGTCCGGTGACTAACCCTGCCGAAACCAGGCCTGCGCTGCGCCGTCGACCGCGGGTTGCAGACCGTTTGACCAGTCAACCACATTACTGAAGAGACCCATGAACACTACTAAATTCATAGCAATCTGCGCCCTGCTGACGGGAGCAAACCTTGCTTTTTCCCATCAATCGTCGCATGGCGCCGGCCAGCACACCACCGTCGCCGAGCAGAAGGACTGGGGCATCGCTGGCCAGCCCCGTCAAGTGCAGCGCACCATCACGCTGAGCATGAGTGATGCCATGCGCTTCACGCCCGACCGCATCGAAGTGCGGCAGGGCGAGACCGTGCGCCTGCGGGTGCGCAACACCGGACGGGTGATGCACGAGCTGGTCATCGGCACGCCACAGGAACTGGCAGCGCATGCCCAGCAGATGCGCAAGCACCCAGGCATGGAGCACGACGAACCCTACATGACGCACGTCGCGCCCGGCAAGACCGGCGAGATCATCTGGACTTTCAACCGCGCTGGCGAGTTTGAATTCGCCTGCCTGATCGCCGGGCACTACGAGGCCGGCATGAAAGGCACCATCCGCGTGCTGCCGAAATGAGGGCCATGACGATGCAACGACGCACCCTGCTCCTGAACACCCTCGCGCTGGCCGTTGGCGCCGCCGCCGGCCAGGCTGGCGCTTCCACCAGCGCCCGCCCGGTCATCGAAGTCTGGAAGACGCCCACCTGCGGCTGCTGCAAGGATTGGATCAAGCACCTGCAGGCCAACGGCTTCGAGGTCAAGGCGCACGACGTCAGCGATGCCGTCAAGCGCGACTATCGCCAGCGCCTCGGTCTGGCCGACAAGTTCGGCTCCTGCCACACCGCACTGGTGAACGGCTACCTGCTCGAAGGCCATGTGCCGGCGCGCGAGATCCAGCGCCTGCTCAAGGAAAAGCCGCGCGCCCTGGGCCTGGCCGTGCCTGGCATGCCCGTGGGCTCGCCCGGCATGGACGGCCCCGAGTACGGTGGCCGCAAGGACCCGTACGACGTGCTGCTGGTGCAGCGCGGCGGCACGTCATCGGTCTACCAGGTTTATCGCTGAAAGGAACACCCCCATGAAACATCTCCTGCTCGCCGTTGGCGCGCTGCTGGCCGCCGGTCCGGCCCTGGCCCAGACGTCCGCTCACGACAGCCACCACGTCACCGCCGCGGCAACGCCCGCCAACGCCTACAGCGAAGGCGAAGTGCGCAAGGTGGACAAGGCCGTGAAGAAGATCACCCTCAAGCACGGTGAGATCAGGAACCTGGGCATGGCGCCCATGACCATGGTCTACCAGGTCAAGGACGCCGCCTTGCTCGACAAGGTGAAGACCGGCGACCAGGTGCGCTTCACCGCCGACAAGGTGGGCGGCGCCTACATCGTGCTGAGCATCGAGCCCGTCCAGCCCTGACAAGCGCCCCTTCAGAACAGGCTGCCTTGGCCGGCGGCCAGGCCGGGACGGAACTGCGACAGGTCGAGTTCGGTGCGCGCCTGGTTCAGGGCGAAACGGGCGCAAGCCTTGTGGAAGCGCTGGGCGATGAGCCCGGCCCACAGGCCGCTGCCCTGCATGCGGGTGGCGAAGTCGCTGCGGTAGTCCTGTCCGCCGCGCATCTCGCGGATGCGCGCCATCACGCGCGCGGCGCGCTGCGGGTAGTGCAGTTCCAGCCACTGCTGGAACACCTCGTTCAGCTCCCACGGCAGGCGCAGCACGGTGTAGAAGGCGCTGCGGGCACCGGCCTGCGCCGCGGCCTCCAGCACCTGTTCCATGTCGTCGTTGAGGAAGGGAATCTGCGGCGCCACGCTCACCCCCACCGGCACGCCCGCCTCGGCCAGCGTGCGGAGGGTGCGCAGGCGGCGTTGCGGTGACGCCGCACGCGGCTCCAGCCGGCGTGCCAGTTCGCCGTCCAGTGTGGTGATGGTGACGTAGACCGCTGCCAGCCGCTGTGCGGCCATGGGGGCGATCAGGTCGAGGTCGCGCTCGACGCCGCTCGACTTGGTGACGAGCGAAAACGGATGGTGCGCGTCATGCAGCACCTCGATCAGCTCCCGCGTGAGCCGCAGCTCGCGCTCCACCGGCTGGTAGCAGTCCGTGGCCGAGCCGATGACGATCATGCTCGGCCGGTACGACGGCCGCGCCAGCTCGCGTTGCAGCTGCGCTGCCAGCCCACGCTTGGCAATGATCACTGTCTCGAAATCCAGCCCCGGCGACAGGCCCAGGTAGCTGTGCGTCGGCCGCGCGTAACAGTAGCTGCAACCGTGCTCGCAACCGCGGTAGGGGTTGATCGAGTAGTCGAAAGCAATGTCCGGCGAGTCGTTGTGCACGAGCGCGCTGCGCGCGTCTTCCCAGCGCACCTGCGTCTGCGGCCGGGTGGCTTCACCCTGCAGCACCTCGTCCCAGGTCTGCCAGCCGTCATCAAACGCCGCACGGGCGTCGCGCTCGAAACGATGCGCCACGCGGGTGGCTGAGCCGCGGCCCTTGAGGACACTGACCGGCAAGCGAAACTCGCTCACGGTGCGCCCTTTGCCGACAAGGGAAAACACCGGACACCGGGCCGCGCAGGCGCGCTAGAGTGGCTTGGGAGTGACGTCATTTCCATGTAACTGTATTTTTGTACAGTATACAGATCCCCACTGCACCAGAACAAACAGGAGCGGCCACCATGTCCAGCAACACCATCCAACTGCACCGCGTGCTGCGCGCACCCGCGGAGCGCATCTACCGCGCCTTTCTCGACCCCGAGGCCCTGGTCAAATGGCTGCCGCCGCATGGCTACACCGGGCAGGTGGAACAGATGGCCGCCCACGTCGGCGGCAGCTACCGCATGTCGTTCACCAACTTCGCTACCGGCCAGCGCCATGCCTTCGGCGGCACCTACCTCGAGTTGCAGCCGAATGAACGCATCCGCTACACCGACCGCTTCGACGATCCCAACCTGCCTGGCGAGATGCAGACCACGGTCACGCTGAAGCAGGTGTCCTGCGGCACCGAGGTGTCCATCGGGCAAAGCGGGTTGCCAGAGGCGATTCCGCTGGAAGCGTGTTACCTGGGCTGGCAGGAATCCTTGACCCTGCTGGCGCAGTTGGTCGAGGCCAACGTCAGCAGCTGAGTGAATGCGGCCGCCCCCGGGTGGCCTGCGCATAATCCGCGCATGAACACCCGCATCACCTACCCCGGCAGCCTGACCGATGTGGCCGGTCTCGAGGTCGGCCACTGCACCGAGACGCGTCGCCCCACCGGCTGCACCGTGGTGCTGGCACGCCAGGGGGCGGTGGCCGGCGTGGATGTACGCGGGGCGGCGCCCGGCACGCGCGAAACCGACCTGCTGCAGCCCGCCAACCTGGTACAGCAGGTGCATGCGGTGAGCCTGGCCGGCGGCAGCGCCTGGGGCCTGGACGCCGCCAGCGGCGTGATGCGCTGGCTGGAGGAGAACGGTATCGGCCTGGCCACCGGCTACAGCCTGGTGCCCATCGTGCCGGCGGCCGTGGTGTTCGACCTCGGTGTGGGCGACGCGCGCGTGCGCCCCGACGCCCAGGCCGGCTACCGCGCCTGCATGGCGGCCAGCACCCAGCCGCCGGCGCAAGGCAACGTGGGCGCCGGCAGCGGCGCGCTGGTCGGCAAGCTTCTGGGCATGGACCGCGCCATGCGGGGCGGCCTGGGTACAGCCTCGCTGTGCGTGAACGGTGTCACGGTGGCGGCGCTGATCGTCTGCAACGCCGTGGGCGATGTCATCGACCCGGCCACCGGCCAGGTGATCGCCGGCGCCCGCACGGCCGACGGCCGCGCCCTGCTGGGCACGCGCGACGCGGTGCTGCAGGGCGAACTGCCGCAGAATCTGCTGGCCGGCACCAACACCACCATCGGCGTGGTGGCCACCGACGCGGTGCTCACCAAGGCGCAGGCGCAACGGCTGGCACAGGTCAGCCACGACGGCCTGGCGCGCGCCATCAACCCGGTGCACACCATGTTGGACGGCGACACCCTGTTCGCGCTGGCCACCGGCGCCAGCGGCAAGAGCGCCGACATGCTGCTGCTGGCCACGCTGGCGGCCGAGGTCACGGCACGCGCCGTGGTCAACGCGGTGCGCGCCGCCGACAGCCTGCGCATCGCAGAAATGAACTGGCCGGCGGCAGGAGACCTGCGGCCGGCCAGTTGACCACCAAGCAGCCCTGGTTTACTTGAGCGCCTTGAAACGCACGCGCTTCGGGGCGGCGCCCTCTTCACCCAGACGCTTCTTCTTGTCGGCCTCGTACTCCTGGTAGTTGCCGTCGAAGAACACCCACTGGCTGTCGCCCTCGGCGGCCAGGATGTGGGTACAGATGCGATCCAGGAACCAGCGATCGTGGCTGATGACCATCACCGAGCCGGCGTACTCCAGCAGCGCATCTTCCAGCGCGCGCAGGGTTTCCACGTCGAGGTCGTTGGACGGCTCGTCCAGCAGCAGCACGTTGGCGCCCTGCATCAGGGTCTTGGCCAGGTGCAGGCGCCCGCGTTCACCACCGGAGAGCATGCCAACCTTCTTCTGCTGGTCGCCGCCGTTGAAGTTGAAGCGGCCGCAGTAGGCACGGCTGGGCATCTGGAACTTGCCGACGTTGATGATGTCCAGGCCGCCCGAGATGTCTTCCCACACGGTCTTGTCGTTGGCCAGGTCGTCACGGCTCTGGTCCACGAAGGCCAGCTTAACGGTCTTGCCCAGCTTGACGGTACCGGCATCGGGCTGCTCGCGGCCGGCGATCATCTTGAACAGCGTCGATTTACCGGCCCCGTTGGGGCCGATGATGCCGACGATGGCACCTGCGGGCACCTTGAAGCTCAGGTTGTCGATCAGCACGCGGTCGCCGAAGGTCTTGGAGACGTTCTCGAACTCGATCACCTCGGTGCCCAGGCGCTCGGCCACGGGAATGAAGATCTCGTTGGTCTCGTTGCGCTTCTGGTATTCGAAGTCGCTCAGCTCCTCGATACGGGCCAGGCGGGCCTTGCTCTTGGCCTGGCGGCCCTTGGGGTTCTGGCGCGCCCACTCCAGCTCCTTCTTCATGGCCTTGGTGCGGGCATCTTCGGTGCGCTGTTCCTGCTCCAGGCGCGCTTCCTTCTGCTCCAGCCAGGTGCTGTAGTTACCCTTGTAGGGAATGCCATGGCCGCGGTCGAGTTCGAGGATCCACTCGGCGGCGTTGTCGAGGAAGTAGCGGTCGTGGGTGATGGCCACCACGGTGCCGGAGAAGCGGTGCAGGAACTGCTCCAGCCAGTCCACCGATTCGGCGTCCAGGTGGTTGGTGGGCTCGTCGAGCAGCAGCATGTCGGGTTTGGACAGCAACAAGCGGCACAGCGCCACGCGGCGCTTCTCGCCGCCGGAGAGCTTGCCGATCACGGCATCCCAGGGCGGCAGGCGCAGCGCGTCGGCGGCAATCTCCAGCTGGTGGTCGCCACCGTCACCGGCCGCGGCAATGATGGCTTCCAGCTTGGCCTGCTCGGCGGCCAGGGCGTCGAAGTCGGCGTTCTCGTCGGCATAGGCCGCATACACCTCTTCCAGCCGCGCTTGGGCGGCCTTGACCTCGCCCATGCCACCTTCCACGGCCTGGCGCACCGTCTCGTTCGGATCGAGCTGCGGTTCCTGCGGCAGGTAGCCGATCTTGATGCCCGGCATGGGCATGGCCTCGCCCTCGAACTCCTTGTCGACGCCGGCCATGATCTTCAGCAGCGTGGACTTGCCCGAGCCGTTGAGGCCCAGCACGCCGATCTTGGCGCCGGGGAAGAACGACAGCGAGATGTCCTTCAGGATCTGTCGCTTCGGCGGCACGATCTTGCCGAGGCGGTTCATGGTGAAAACGTATTGAGCCATGTAGTAATAGTTGTCGGGGGGATAAAACGCGTATTATCCCCCGCCCGGTCTTCGGGCGCAGGGCGCGCCCATGCGCGCGCCGGCTTCAGGCGGGGTTGCCGGAGTCGGCCTGCTCGTTGCGCAGCGCGGCCTGCGCCACAGCGTCAAGCGCGCTGTCGACCACATGGCCGTCGGAAACGACGCGGATCAGGCCACGGTTGCGCAGCCGGTCCATGGTACGGCGGGTCATGGAATGCGCCAGCCCCTTGACCGAGGTGAACATGAACAGCGTGCGGTGCGGGCTGGCCCAGGTGAGCTGGGCGCGTACCCATGCCTCGTTCAACATCAGCTCGACCCAACATCCCACAGACAGGTCGGCCACGCTCCAGTCGTGCGCCAGCACGCCGGCCGGCGCCGGCGGCACCACGGCGTCTTCGGGCAGGTAGCCGGCCTCGCTGGCCTCGTTTTCCGCCACCCAGAAGCCGGTGCCGGCCTCGTCCTCGACCGCGCAGGGTGCCGCCGCAACCGGCAGGGCAGCAGCGGCCGGCGCCTCGTCGAGCAGCAGATCGACCGTGGTGGTGGCCGGCGGTGCGACGATGCGCGGACCGTCCAACGCCTGCTCGTGCAGGGCGATCAGGTCGTCCAGAAAGGCGGCAATGCGCTCTTCGGGGTAGCCGATGCTCTGCAGGCCCTGGCGCAGGCGCACCAGCAGCGTCGGCACCAACTGGGCCAGCCGCGCACGGTTGCGCCGCGCCAGCGGCAGCTGCACGCTCCACAACAGGTCATCCACCAAGGCCCGATAGCCGTGGGCATCCACCCCGTCCACACTAGCCAGCTGCGACTCGGCCACCACCTGCGCCCAGGGGCCGCACAGGAACTGCGCGATGCGTTCCGGCACCTGCGCTTGCTGATGCAGCAGCGCCTCGAAGTCGGCCGTCAGGCGTTGCGCCAGCAGGTTGCGTTGCTCGGCGTGCAGCAGCGCGCGCGCCGCCTCGGCCTGCCGCTGACGCAGGCTGGCGCTGGCATCCACCCATTGCGCCTGCAGCGACTGCAGCACGTGCGCGAAGTCCTCCGCCTCGCCGGCACCCGCCGTCAGCGCCCGCACCGCCGAGGCCACCGAGGCCAGGAAGTCCGCGAAACCGGCATCGCCCTCGGCCACATAGGCCAGGCTGCGGTGCGCCAGCTTGTCGAGCAACTGGCGCGCCGGGTGCCGGCGGTCGCTGAAGAAGCGCGGGTCGGCCTGTGCCAACTTGAGCAGCGCCGGCTCCAGCCCCTTGAGCTGGGCTCGCACGGCCGGCAACAGGCGTTCGTCCTGGGTCAGGTTCTCCAGCATCAGGCGCACCACCTCCTCGCCGAGCTGCAGCCCGAGCCGGCGGCCACGTTCCTTGTCGTCCTCCTTCGCCTCGGCCGGGGCGGACGCCTGGGCCACACGCTGGCTCAGGCGCTGCATCAGCGGCTCGACCATCTTCAACTCTTCCAGCGCCTCCAGCGAGGCCGGCACCGTGTGCAGGAACTCCAGCACCCGGCTGTCGACGCCGCGGCGCTCCTCGGGGCTGTCGAGCTCGCCCGACAGCAGGCGGCGCAGCTTGCCCAGGGTGAGCAGGGTGCGGCTGACCGGGTTGCTGCCCGACTTGCGCCGCGATGCTGCCGAGGGCGCCGCCACCGGTTCCACGCCCTGCGAGCGCAGCCAGTCGAGCAACTGGCGATACAGCTCGCGCAGGCTGGCGCCCAGGAAGCCGGCCGCCGGGGCGATCAGCCCGCTGCGGGCGACCTCATCGGGCAGGTGCTGCAGCAGGGTCTCGCGCAGGGCGCGGGCAAAGGCGTCAGGCTTGAGCGGATTGAGGTGGGGCTGCACGGTCATCCAGCCCAGCAGGCTGCTGACCAGGGCGTTGAGCGGCGGCAGCAGTTCGTCCACCGCGAACAGGAGCTCCTGCTGCGCCAGCGCGAACTCGATGTTGGCGTCGATCTGCGCTTCGTCCAGCAGCTGCAGGTCGTCGAAACGCACGGCCGCGGCCTGCGTCATCTCCTGCGTGCCGCTGTGGTAGATCGCCAGGCGCAGCTGCACGCCGAAGGTGGCGCGCACCGCGTCGATGTCGCGCCGCAGCCGCACCACCGCGGCCTGGTCGAGGGCGCGGTAGTTGAGCTGCGCCACCTTCGACTTGCTCTTGCCCACTGCGCCTTCCAGGCCCTGCAACATGTCCTCGACCAGCTGGTCGGACTGCGCCAGCACCGCCTCGATGCAGTCTTGCAGCGAGGGGCGCAGGCCGGTCGGGTCGTCCGACACACCGAGTCGCCGCATCAGGTACTTGCTCATGGGTCTTTGGGGGAAATAAGGCCATGCCGGCCATTGCGGCCTCGATTGTCCCTGCCGACCGCTGCCGCCACGCACCGTGGCAACAACTTGTTACGGCGGAGTCAAATTGAGCGCTTTTGGACACCGGCCGACACAGAAGGCCGGAGCGTGCGACAATAGACCCCGTTGCGCGCTCCAGTTGCCCGCAACGCCAGCACCCTGCTGGTGGGCTCCTTCCTTGACCCGCTCATCGATGCGGCCCCACTTTTGAACCCTATCTGCCTTTGACTGGCTGGGTGCCTCAAGCACCCATACAGGCCGATATCCCTGCGCCCTGGATGGGCGCCATCACCATGAACTTTGAAGATCTGAAACTGGCTCCGGCCATCCTGAAGGCTGTGCGCGAGCAGGGCTATGAAACCCCCACCGCCATCCAGGCCCAGGCCATCCCGCTGGTGCTCGAAGGGCACGACCTGCTGGGCGGCGCCCAGACCGGCACCGGCAAGACCGCCGCTTTCACCCTGCCCCTGCTGCACCGCTTGGCGATGAATCGCAGCGCACAGAACAAATGGGGGGGTACCGGCATCCGTGCCCTCGTGCTCACACCCACGCGCGAGCTCGCGGCTCAGGTGGAAGAGTCGGTCCAGGCCTACGGCAAATACCTGCAGCTGAGCTCCACCGTCGTCTTCGGCGGCGTCGGCATGAACCCGCAGATCGCCCGCCTGAAGAAGGGTGTGGACATCCTGGTCGCCACCCCGGGCCGCCTGCTGGACCTGCAGCAACAGGGCTTCCTCGACCTGTCCACCGTGCAGATGCTGGTGCTCGACGAAGCCGACCGCATGCTGGACATGGGTTTCATCCACGACGTGAAGAAGGTCCTGGCCCTGCTGCCGAAAGACAAGCAGAGCCTGCTGTTCTCCGCCACCTTCAGCGACGAGATCCGCGCCCTGGCCGAGGGCCTGCTGAAGAACCCGCAAAGCGTGCAGGTCACGCCGCGCAACACCACGGTGCAGCGCATCACGCAGGTCATCCACCCGGTCGGCCGCGGCAAGAAGAAGGCGCTGCTGGCCCACATCATCCAGCAGCACAACTGGAGCCAGGTGCTGGTGTTCACCCGCACCAAGTTCGGCGCCAACAGCGTGGCCGAGTTCCTGAACAAGAACGGCATCACCGCCATGGCGCTGCACGGCAACAAGAGCCAGACCGCCCGCACGCAGGCACTGGCCGGCTTCAAGAGCGGTGACATTCGCGCCCTGGTGGCCACCGACATCGCAGCGCGCGGCATCGACATCGACGAGCTGCCGCACGTGGTGAACTACGAGATCCCCAACGTCAGCGAAGACTATGTGCACCGCATCGGCCGCACCGGCCGCGCCGGCAAGGAAGGTCAGGCGGTCAACCTGGTCTGCCTGGACGAGGAAGGCTTCATGGCCGACATCGAGCGCTTCACCAAGCAGAAGATCGAGGTGCAGCCGGTCGAGGGCTTCGGCCCCGAGCCGGGCGAGCGTGCCGAACCGATTGCCATGGGCCGCCAGACCATCTGGGGCGGTGCCGGCAAGCCGCCGAGCCGTGAAGTCATGGCCGCGGCCGCCAAGGCGGCGCGCGCCGAGATGATGCAACGCATCCGCGAGAACAAACCCGCCCAAGGCCAGCGCGGCCAGGCCAAGCCCGAGGGCAGCGCGTCCCAAGGCCCGCGCCAGGGGCAGGGCAAACCACAAGGCGCCAAGCAAGGCCAGGGCCGCGGCGCCGGTGGTAACCGTGGCAACGAGCCGCGTTCGCAAGGCGGGCGCGGAGGCCAGGGCGGCAACGGCGGTCAGCCCGATCCGTTGCGCACCGGCATCGATGCACTGGGCGAGCGCGGCCGTCGCAACCGCGGCGGCGGCGGTGGCGGCGGTGGCCGTGGTCGTCCGGGCAACAACCAGGGCGGCGACAAGCGTGGCGGCGGCGGTGTCGATCCGCTGCGCACCAGCTTCGGCCGTATCCGCTGAGACGATCCGACGGTTCGCTTTCCGCCCCCAGGGCGCACAGGGCTGCGGGTCTGACGCTACGATAAGCGCATGGACACCGCACCCTCTGCCATCCACTTCGGCCTGACCGGCCGCATCTGCATCGTCACCGGTGGCGCCCAGGGCATCGGCGCGGCCTGCGTGCGCCGCTTTGCACGCGAAGGGGCGCCGGTGGTGATTGCCGACATTGACGATAGACGCGGCCAGGCGCTGGCCGACGAACTGGGTGCGCTGTATGTGCACTGCGACGTCGGCGACAAATCTCAGGTTGATGCCCTGGTGGCGCAGACGCTGGCGCGCCATGGCCGCATCGACGTGCTGGTCAACAACGCTGGCATCTTCCGCGCCGCCGATTTCCTCGACATCACGGAAGCCGACTTCGACGCCGTGCTGCGCATCAACCTCAAGGGCGCCTTCCTGGTCGGCCAGGCGGTGGCGCGCGCCATGACGCAAGCCGGGCGCGGTGCCATCGTCAACATGAGCTCGGTCAACGGCGTGCTGACCATCCCCACCATCGCCAGCTACAACGTCAGCAAAGGCGGCATCAACCAGCTCACGCGCGTGATGGCACTCGCCTTGGCCGACAAGGGCATCCGCGTCAATGCGGTGGCGCCCGGCACCATCGCCACCGAGCTGGCCGCCAACGCCGTGCTCACCAGCGAAGAGGCGCGCCTGCGCATCCTGAGCCGCACACCGATGAAGCGCCTGGGCGAGCCGTCCGAGATCGCCGACGTGGTGGCCTGGCTGGCCAGCGACGCGGCCAGCTACGTGACCGGCGAGATCGTCACCGCCGACGGCGGGCGCATGACTTTGAACTACACCGTACCGGTCTGATCCATCTTTCCATCTGAAACTGCAAGAGCAAACACCATGCGACTTCTCCACACCATGCTGCGCGTCGGCAACCTGCAACGCTCGATCGACTTCTATACCCAGGTGCTGGGCATGCAACTGCTGCGCACCTCCGAGAACCCCGAGTACAAGTACTCGCTGGCCTTCCTCGGCTTTGACGGCGGCAACCCCGGCCAGGCCGAGATCGAACTCACCTACAACTGGGGCGTGGAAAGCTACGACATGGGCAACGCCTACGGCCACATCGCCCTGGGCGTGCCCGACGCCTACGCCGCCTGCGAGAAGATCAAGGCCGCCGGCGGCAACGTCACGCGCGAGGCCGGCCCGGTCAAGGGTGGCACCACCGTGATCGCCTTCGTCACCGACCCGGACGGCTACAAGATCGAGCTGATCCAGCGCGCCGAACACGCGGTTGGCGCAGGTTTGCGCTGAAGTCTTTGCCGGGGCAGCCAGGCGCTGCCCCTGACGCACCGCGGCGCTGTCGCCCGCGCGCCACCCTGACCGCCTGAGGTGGTCACGGCCCCACCGACGTTGTAGGATGGCTCCTGCAAGGACTCATCCGGTGGCGGCGCAACATTTTCTCCTTCAGCTGCTCCTCGGCCCGCATGCCGAGGACGAGGAGTTGCGCAACTGGCGCGAGCGCATCCTGTCCAGCGTGCTGATGGTCATCACCGTGCTGGGCATCCTCACCGCCATTCCCAGCATCTGGCTCGCCATCACCGAAGACCGCTGGTCCATCGCCTGGGTTGATGCGGCCGCGCTGCTCTGGATCGCCACCATCTGGCGCGCCCGCACCCTGCCCTACCGGCTGCGTGCCAGCAATCTGGTTCTGCTGATCTACCTGCTGGGCCTGTGGTTCCTGTTCATGGTCGGCCCAGCCAGCCAGATCTACCTGATGGCGTTCCCGGTCATGACCGCGCTGCTGCTCGGCCTGCGCCCGGCCCTGCTGGCGCTGGCACTCAACGCCGTGACACTGCTGGTGCTGGGCTACCTGTTCAACACCGACATGCACGTGCCCGGCTTCGAGCACATGCCGCTGATGCGCTGGGTGGTCATCACGATCAACTTTCTGTTCGTCAATGCGGTCATCACCGTCTCCTGCGCCGTGCTGCTGCACCAGTTGGAGCGCTCGCTGGAACGGCAACGCGCGATTGCCAGATCGCTGCAGGAAGGGCGCGACCGGCTGCAGCAGATCAACCAGGAACTGCACCTGACCGGCACCGCGCTGACGCGGCTCAACGACATGGTGGTCATCACCGAGGCCGCGCCGATCGACCCGCCCGGACCGCGCATCGTCTTCGTCAACGAAGCCTTCGAGCAACGCACCGGCTACAGCCGCACGGAGATCGTGGGCCGCACGCCCCGCGTGCTCCAGGGGCCGAGCACCAGCCGCGAGGAACTCGACCGCATCAAGGGCGCGCTGCGCCGGCAGGAGCCGGTGCGCGCCGAACTGCTGAACTACGGCAAGGACGGCCAGTCCTACTGGCTGGAGCTGAACATCGTGCCGGTGACGAATGAGCAGGGCCAGCTCACACACTGGGTGTCGGTCGAGCGCGACATCACCGAACGCAAGAAGGCCGAGGCCGACATCCACCGCCTGGCCTATTTCGATGCCCTGACCGGCCTGCCCAATCGCCGCATGCTGCTGGACCGGCTGGGCCAGGTGCTGGCCACCGACCGCCGCACCGGGCAGGTCGGCGCCCTGCTTTACCTCGACCTCGACCGCTTCAAGAACATCAACGATGCGCGCGGCCACGCCGCTGGCGACGAATTGCTGCAGCGGGTCGGACAGCGTCTGCTGGCCCTGATGCGCGAAGAAGACACGGTGGCGCGGCTGGGCGGTGACGAATTCGTCATCCTCAGCCCGCATCTGGTGCAGGCGCCCGACGACGGCTCGCGCGCTGCGCTGACAGTGGCCAACCGCGTGCGCGAGGCGCTGGAGGAGCCTTTCCTCATCAACGGCCAGCCCTACAGCACCAGCGGCAGCATCGGCGTGACCCTGCTGCCGCGCGACGCGCTCTCACCCGATGAGCTGCTGCGCGAAGCCGACACGGCGATGTACCGCGCCAAAACCGCCGGCCGCAACCGGGTCGCCTTCTTCCGCGCCAGCATGCAGGCCCAGCTGGAGGCGCGGCTGGCACTGGAACACGACCTGAGTCAGGCCATCGCTGCCGGCCAGCTGGCCCTGCACCTGCAGCCGCAGGTGGCACCCGACGGCCACACCGTCGGCGCCGAAATGCTGCTGCGCTGGCACCATCCGGTACGCGGCAACGTGGCGCCGGCCCAGTTCATCCCGGTGGCGGAGGAGACCAGCCTCATTCTGCGCCTGGGCGAGTGGGTGCTGGAGCAGGCGCTGCGCAGCCAGGTACGGCTGCAGGCTGCCGGCTGGCGCGTTCCGCTGTCGATCAACGTCAGCCCGCGCCAGTTCCGCCAGACGGATTTCGTGCTCGGCGTCACCCGGCTGCTGGCGCAGACCGGCGCCGATCCGTCCCTGCTGGTGCTGGAGATCACCGAGAGCGTGCTGCTGGACGGGCTGGAGGGCGCCGTGCACCGCATGGAGCAGCTGGCCGCGCTGGGCATTCGCTTCTCCATTGACGACTTTGGCACCGGCTACTCCAGCCTGGCCTACCTCAAGCGGCTGCCGCTGTACGAACTCAAGATCGACCGCAGTTTCATTCAGGACACGCCGGGCGACCCGAGCGACACCGCCATCGTCAAGCTCATCCTGTCCATGGCCCAGCACCTCGGCCTGCGCGTGGTGGCCGAAGGCGTGGAAACCCGTGAGCAGGCGGAGTTCCTGGCCGCCCACGGCTGCGACGCGCTGCAGGGCTACTACTACGCCCGGCCGCAGGCGGTGGACGACTGGCTGGCCGGCCAGGCCCAGCCCGCCTGAGCGCTCATGACGGTACCTCATCACCTGCCCCACCACCGCGACCCGGCTCCGCTGCTGGCGCGCACCCTGGCGCAGTGGGGCGGCCACGGCGACCTGTGGGTGTTCGGCTACGCCTCGCTGATCTGGCGACCGGATTTCGAAGTCGAGGAGCGACGGCCGGCGCGCGTGCAGGGCTGGCACCGCGCCCTCAAGATGTGGAGCCGCATCAACCGCGGCACCCCAGAGACCCCGGGCCTGGTGTTTGGCCTGTTGTCGGGCGGCAGCTGCCGCGGCGTCGTACTGCGGGTAGCGCGCGAGCGCGGTGAAGCCGTACTGCAGCAGCTCTGGGAGCGTGAGATGCCCACTGGCGTCTACGACCCGCGCTGGCTGCGCTGCGAAACACCGCACGGCGCGGTGGCGGCGCTGGCCTTCACGCTGTCGCGCCGCAGCCCCAACTACACCGGCCCACTCAGCCCGGCGCAGTATCGCCACATCTTCGCCCATGCGCACGGCCGCTACGGCAGCACGCACGACTACGCCCTGCACACCTACCACAGCCTGCGCGCCCACGGCATCCGCGACCGGGAACTGGAACGGCTGCTCGGCCTGTCCTGACAAGCTGCTCAGCGCGGGCGCTGCTGCAGCAGGGCCTGCACCCGGACCAGATCCTGCACGGTGTCGATGTCGGTCACGCAACCGGCATCGTCCACTATCAATTCCATAGCATCATGTGCACGGACGATGGGGGCTGCACCCTGATTTCCCTTCAAATTGAGCAGGGCCGGCAGACAGCCGCGGGCAAAGCGCACCGGGTGGCCATGCCGTCCCTGGTAGACCGGCCGCACCACCGCGTGCTGCGCGGGCGCCGCGGCCAGGCGGCGCAAGGTCTCTGCCTGCACCAGCGGCAGATCGGCCGGCAGGATGAGCCAGCCTGCAGCGTCCTGCGTGGCGCGCACGGCAGCCGCAATGGAGTCGCCCATGCCGGCGTGGGCGCCCTGCTCCAGGTGATACGGCAAGCCGCTGGCACGCACGGCGTCCAGCGTGTGCTGCAGCACGGTCTGGTCACCCAGCAAGGCCTGCAGCTTGTGGGTGGCGCCACCGGACGCAGCGAAACGCTCGCCACGCCCGGAGGCGAGCACGATCACCACCGGCTGCATGTCAGAAACGGCCGGCTCAAGCCACTGCGCAGCCGGGTGTACTGGTAGAGCGCACGCGGGAGGCATTCTTTACCTGCACGATCTCGGCCAGGATGGAGATCGCAATCTCGGCCGGCGTACGCGCGCCGATGTCCAGCCCCACCGGGCCGTGCAGGCGCGCCAACTCCTCGGCACTGAGATCGAAATGCTCGGCCATGCGTCGCTTGCGCGCGGCCTGGTTGCGTTGTGAGCCCAGGGCGCCCACGTAGAAGGCGGCGGACTTGAGGGCTTCCAGCAGCGCCATGTCATCCAGCTTGGGGTCGTGCGTCAGTGCCACGATGGCGGAGTGCGCGTCGGGCAGCAGCTCGCGCACCACGTCGTCGGGCATGCCCGAAAGGCGCTGCACGCCCTCGATCCCCAGCGTGGCCGCGTACTCGTCACGCGGGTCGCACACCAGCACCTCGAAGTCGAGCAGGCCCGCCATCTGCGCCACCGCCTGCGACAGCTGACCGGCGCCGATCAGCAGCAGGCGCCACTTCGGCCCGAACACCGTGGTGAGCGTGCTGCCGTCGAAGACCATGGTCTGGCCGCGCACGGCATCCGCCAGCGTGACCTCGCCGGTCGCGAGCCGCAAGGTGCGGGCCACCAGTTGATGCGCGGCCGTGCGGGCCAGCAGCTGCTCGACCCAGGCCGTCTCGCGCAGCGGCTCCTGCACCAGGCGCAGCGTGCCGCCACAGGGCAGGCCGAAGCGCGCGGCTTCGTCCTTTGTCACGCCATAGGCGATCATGGCCGGCAAGCCGGTCTCCCGCACGCCCGTGTGCTGGAGGAACGAGGCCTTGGTACGGGCGATCAGGTCGTCCTCGACGCAGCCCCCCGAAACCGAGCCGCTGACCACCCCGTCATCGCGCACCGCCAGCAGCGCCCCGGGCGGGCGCGGCGCGCTGCCCCAGGTTTCCACCACCGTGACCAGCGTGACGGCGTGGCCGGCGCGCTTCCACGCCAGGGCATCGCCCAGCACGCGCAGATCCAGACTTTCCATGCCTTGTCCCCCTCGTTCTTCTCTGCCGCCACTACGCCAGGCGGATGGCCTCCGGCGTGAGCGGCAGCTTGCGCACCCGCTTGCCGGTCGCCGCTGCCACGGCGTTGGCAATGGCCGGCACCACCAGGGCGGTGGCCGGCTCGCCGATGCCACCCGGCTTCTCGCTGCTCTCGACCAGCACGATGTCGATCTGCGGCGACTCGTTCATGCGCACGACCGGGTAGTTGTTGTAGTTGGTCTGCTGCACGCGGCCCTTGTCCAGCGTGATCTCCTGCATCAGCGCCGAGGACATGCCGAACACGATGCTGGACTGGATCTGCGCCTCCACCGTGTCCGGGTTGACCATGCGCCCGAGGTCGGCCGCCACGGTGACACGGTGCACCGTGACCTGGCCGTCCTTCACCGACACCTCGGCCACCTGGGCCATGTAGGTGTCGTACCCCTCCATCAGGGCGATGCCGCGCGCGCGGCCGGCCGGCAGCGGCTGGCCCCAGCCGGCCTTCTCGGCCGCCAGCTTGAGCACGTTGGCGAAACGCGGCTTGTTTTTAAGCAGCGCCATGCGGTACTGGTACGGGTCCTTGCCGGCGGCCAGTGCCAGCTCGTCCATGAAGCTCTCGTTGGCGAAAGCATTCATGTTGTGGCTCACGGCGCGCCAGTACCCCACGCGCATGCCGCTGTCGTGGATCACCAGGTCGTGCTGGGTGTTGGGAATCTCGTAAGCCGCCACCGCCGCCTCGGCCATGAAGGGGTCGAGCGTGTCCTTGGGCAGGCCGAAGGCACGCTGGGTGATGGACTGCGAGGTCACCTTGAACTGCAGCGCCACCGGCATGCCCTGCGCGTCCACACCGGCCTGCAGCTGGTTCAGGCCGAGCGGGCGGTAGAAGTCGTGCGTCATGTCGTCCTCGCGCGACCACAGCAGCTTGACCGGCTTGCCAACCGCCTTGGAGATCTGCGCCGCCTGCACGATGAAGTCCAGCTCCAGCCGGCGGCCGAAGCCGCCCCCCAGGAAGGTGGTCTTGAGCGTCACGTCTTCCGGCTTGAGGCCCAGCACGCCGGCCACGGCGCCATGCGCGCCTTGCTGGAACTGGGTCGGGCCGATCAGCAGGCACTTGCCGTCCTTGACGCTGGCGGTGAAGTTCATCGGCTCCAGCGGCGCGTGCGCCTGCATGGGCGTGATGTACTCGGCCTTGACCACCTTGGCCGCGCCCTTCATGGCCTCGGCCACGTTGCCCACCGGCTTGCCGATTGGCAGCACTTTGCCGCTTTCGGCCGCCGCGCGCGTGCTGGCCAGCACCTTGTGGTGGTCGAGTGCGGCCCCCGGGCCTTCATCCCACTGCACGCTCAGGGCCTGGCGCGCTTTCGCGGCCTGCCAGTAGCTGCTGGCCACCACGGCCACGCCGTCGTTGACCTGCACCACGTCAATGACACCGGGCATGCCCTTGGCCTTGCTGGCGTCGAAGCTCTTGACCTTGCCGCCGATCACCGGGCACTGCTCGATGCTGGCGTACACCATGCCCGGCAGCTTGACGTCGATGCCGAACTCGGCCGTGCCGTTGACCTTGGCCGGCGTATCCAGACGTTTGACACGCTTGCCGACGACGCGGAAGTCTTTCGGGTCCTTCAGGGCCACCTTCTCCGGCACCGGCAGCTTGGCGGCGGCCGCCGCCAGCGAGCCATAGCTGGCCTTCTTGCCTTTGGGGCCGAGCACCATGCCGTTTTCGGCCTTGAGCTGGCTGCGATCCACCTTCCACTTGTCCGCGGCAGCGGAGATCAGCATCTCGCGCACCTGGGCGCCGCCCACGCGCAGCTTCTCCCAGCCGTCACGCACGGACGTGGAACCGCCAGTGATCTGCGCACCCAGCAGGGCATTGACGTAAACCGCGGCCGGCGGCGCGATGCTGACCTTGATCTTGTTGACATCGACGTTGAGTTCCTCGGCGATCAGCATCGGCATCGAGGTGTACACGCCCTGCCCCATCTCGGAACGCGCCGAGATCAGGGTGATGGTGTTGTCGTCGGCGATATGCACCCAGGCATTGGGGGTGTAGACGGTGCCGGCCGCCTGGGCCTCCACCTTGGCGCCCGGCAAGGCAAAGCCCACGAGCAGGCCGCCGGTGGCCAGTGTTGTGGTCTTGAGGAAGTCGCGACGGGTGGTTTCGAGGGTCGTCATGATGGGGTTCCTCCTCAGGCGGCTTTGCGCATGGTGGCAGCCGCATCCTTGATGGCGGCCTTGATACGGGGATAGGTGCCGCAGCGGCAGAGGTTGCCGCTCATGGCCCGGTCGATGTCTGCGTCACTCGGGTTCTTGTTCTTGGCCAGCAGGGCTGCGGCGCTCATGAGCTGGCCGGACTGGCAGTAACCGCACTGCGGCACGTCGTGCTTGATCCAGGCCTGCTGCAGCGGGTGGCTGTTGTTCTTCGGCAGGCTCTCGATGGTGGCCACCTTCTTGCCCGCCACCGAGGCCAGCGGCGTCTGACAGGAACGCACCGGCTGGCCGTTCACATGCACGGTGCAGGCGCCGCACAGCGCGGCACCGCAGCCGAACTTGGTGCCGTTCAGGCCCAGTTCATCACGGATCACCCACAACAGGGGCGTATCGGAATCGGACTTGGCGGCGACCGCCTTGCCGTTGACGTTCAGCTGGATGCTCATTGCGCAGGCTCCTCTCTGTGCGCCAGCCTGGATTCGGCCGGCTGCGGGTTGCAGGTGCTGCTCAGCGTAGGAGCTGGTCACACGGCTTTCATGCGGGTAAGCCCTGAGCGCCGCGCACAAAGTCGCAAATTGCGACAGTTGCCGCCCGGCCACGGCCGCCAGCGCCCCTCCCTATACTTGGCCCATGAGCAAGATCGCCAACCTCCGCAAAAGCTACGAGCGCGCCGAACTGAGCGAGGACGCCTCGCACAGCGACCCGCTGCAGCAGTTCGACCAGTGGCTGCACGAGGCCATCCAGTCCGAAATCCCCGAGCCCAATGCCATGACGGTGGCCACCGTCGCCAGCGACTTGCGGCCCTCGACGCGGGTGGTGCTGATCAAGGGTTATGACGCGCGCGGCATCGTCTGGTACAGCAACTACGACAGCCGCAAGGGCCGTGAGCTGGCCGGCAACCCGTACGCTGCGCTGCAGTTCCACTGGGTCGAGCTGGAGCGCGTGGTGCGCATCGAAGGCCGGGTGGAGAAAGTCAGTGACGCCGAGAGCGACGAGTACTTTCACAGCCGCCCGCTTGATTCGCGCATCGGCGCCTGGGCCAGCCCGCAAAGCCAGGTGATCGAAGGCCGCAGTGTGCTGGTGACCAATGCCGCCAAGTACGCGGCGCAGTTCCTGCTCAAGCCGCCGCGCCCGCCGCACTGGGGCGGCTACCGCCTGGTACCGGATCGCTGGGAGTTCTGGCAGGGCCGCCCGAGCCGCCTGCACGACCGGCTGCGCTACACGCCCGACGGCAAAGGCAGCTGGCTGCGCGAGCGCCTGGCGCCCTGATACGTCGTCAGAGCTTGCCGGCCAGGTACATCACCAGCGGCAGCGTCAGCAGCGCCAGCGCGTTGGAGACGAACACCCCGGCCGTCACCTGCTCCTGCGCCACGGCGTAGCGCTGCGAGAACAGGAACACATTGGCGCCCATCGGCAAAGCGGCGGTGACCACCATCACCAGCAGCGGCAGCAGCAGGTTCTTGGCCAGCGCCAGGCCAAAGGCGCCACGCAGCTGCGCCCCCATGCCCGAGCCGGCCAGCGTCACGCCCACCAGCAGCAGCGCCATGGGGCCGAAGGCCTGGCCCAGCCACTGCAACGGTTTGTCCACCACCTCGGGCACCGTCCAGCCGGTCTGGGCGAACAGCAGGCCGGCCAGGATGGGCAAGGGCACCGGGTGAATGACGGCGTTGCGCACGGCGAGCGCCACGGTGCGCAGCGGATGGCGTTCACCCCCCGTCCCCGCGGCCGCCGCTTCACGCGCCACCGCCAGCTCCAGCACCACGGTGCCAGCGGTCAGCAGCACCAGGGCGTGCAGCGACACCAGGGTGAGCAGGATCACCAGCCCGGCCGAGCCGTAGGCCAGCTGGATGAGCGCGGTGCCGATCATCACCGTGTTGCTGAAGGTGGCCGCCAGCGCCAGCACGGCGGCGCGGCGGTTGAAGCCCTGCAGCAGCAGGGTGGCAATGAAGAGCAGCAGCGCGGCGGCGAAATAGGCTGCCAGCGGGCGCGGGTCGATCTGCTGCACCTGCACCGCGCTCATGGTGCGGAACATCAGCGCCGGCGTGAGCACCAGGAACACCAGATTTGACAGGTCTTTGGCGCCTTCCGCCCCGATCCAGCGGACGCGACCCGCTATGAATCCGATAGCAACCAGCAGGACGACGGGGATCAGCGCAGACAGGACGGGATGGTTCAAGAACGGATCGGTCGCGCGGGACCGCTGGCAAGGTGGCGTAAGCCGCCGATTCTAGGCCGGCGCACGCCAACGGGCGCCGCTTACACGCTGTTACAGTTGGGCCTGTCCGCCCCGGATCTCGCTTTCTGCATGCCCGTTTCTCCGTCCCCCAAGACCGTCCACTGGGTGGTTCGCATGAACTACCAGAACCGGGCCGCCTCCTGGCTGATGGTCTTTGCCGTCCTGGCGGCCCATTTCACCCACCGGGGCTACGGCGCGCCGGTCTGGGGCCTGATGGCGCTGCAATTTCTGGTCTATCCCCAGCTGGCCTACTGGCGCGCCCGGTTGTCGGCACAGCCGTTGGAAGCGGAGATCACCAACCTGCTGCTGGACAACCTGCTGTTCGGCGTCTGGATCGCGGCACTGGGCTTTCCGCTGTGGATCGCGCACATCCTGAGCATCAGCGGCATCATCAACATGGCGGCGTTCCGCGGCAAACGCGGTGTCTTGCTGGCGCTGCTGGCCCAGGCGGGCGGGGCGTTGCTGGGCGTGGCCATCGCCGGCCTGCACTTTCTGCCGCAGACCGACCTGCTGACCTCGGCACTGGCCATGGTCACGCTCTCGATCTACCTGCTGATGTTCGCCTACGCCGCCCATGCCCGCACCCTCAAGCTGCACGAGACGCGTGACAAACTGCACGCGAGTGAGCAGGCACTGCAGCAGCAGCTCAGTGCGGTGCACGCGCTGCAGTCGCAGCTGAGTGAACAGGCCAACCGCGACCCGCTCACCGGCCTGTACAACCGCCGCTACCTGACCGCCACCATGGAACGCGAGCTGCAGCGCTGCCAGCGCGAAGGTCAGCCGTTGAGTCTGCTGCTGATCGACCTCGACCACTTCAAGCGCATCAACGACACCTACGGCCACACCGCCGGCGACGAGACCCTCAGAGCCCTGGCCCAGCTCCTCAACGAGGAGGCGCGCGCCAGCGACGTGGTCTGCCGCTACGGTGGCGAGGAGTTCCTGCTCCTGCTGCCCGGCATGCCGCAGGGCACAGCCTTGCAGCGCGCCGAGCACTGCCGTACCCGGCTGCAGGACATGGTGCTGCGCTTCGGCGAATTCGAGATCCGCTCCACGCTGTCGATCGGCGTGGCCACCTACCCGGGCCACGGCCAGTCGGCGCGTGAACTCATCCACGCCGCCGACCATGCCCTCTACCGCGCCAAGACCGAGGGCCGCAACCGGGTGGTCGTGTTCGACCCGGCCGATGCGGAGGCGGTGCACTCAGGCCTGGCTTGAAGGTGCCTGCAGATCGAGCCGGATGGCGCAGCAGCCGTCGCCGTCCTCGGCCGGCTGTTCGACAAAACCCAGCCGGCGCGCCAGGTCGCGCATACCGACGTTTTCCAGTATGACGTCGCCCACGATGCGCTGCGTGCCGCGCGCGCGCTGGTAGCGGATCAGCTTGTCCATCAGCAGCCGGCCCAGGCCCCGGCCCTTGAGGTCGGAGCGCACGATGACGCCGAACTCGGCCGCCTGGTTGTCGGGATCGGTCACCGCGCGCACCACGCCCAGCGTCTCGTCCGCGCCTTCCGCCCCTCGGGCCTCGGCAATGAAAGCCATCTCGCGCTCGTAGTCGATCTGCATCAGGCGCGCCAGCTCGGAGCGCTCGATGCTGCGCCGGCTGTAAAACACGCGCATGCGGATGTCCTCCGGGTCCAGCCGCTCCAGAAACGCCAGGTGCTGCGCCTCGTCCTCGGGCCGGATCGGCCGCAGCGTCAAGGTGCGATCGCCCCAGGGCAGCGTCTCCACCAGCTCCGATGGGTACGGGCGAATGGCAAAGCGCTCGGCACCGGCGGGTCGCTCCCGGCTGAGGCGGATGCGCGCATCGAGCGCCACCACGCCTTCGAAGTTGGCGATCAGCGGGTTGATGTCGAGTTCGGCAATTTCAGGCACGTCGGCCAGCAGCTGCGACACTGCCACCAGCACGCCGTGCAGGGCATCCTGGTCCACCGCCGGCGTGTCGCGCCAACCGCGCAGCAGCTTGGCCACGCGTGTGCGCGCCACCAGGGCACGCGCCAGCGGCACGTTCAGCGGTGGCAGCGCCACCGCACGGTCTGCCAGCACTTCGACCGCCGTGCCGCCCTGGCCGAACAGGATCACCGGGCCGAACACCCGGTCGATGCTGACCCCCACAATGAGCTCCTGCGCCTGGGCACGACGCACCAGCGCCTGCACGGTAAAACCTTGCAGACGCGCCTGCGGCCGCTGCTGGCGCACACGCATCAGCATGGCCTGCGCCGCCGCCTCAACCTCGGCCGCGCTGTGCAGGTTCAGCACCACGCCGCCGACATCGGACTTGTGCGAGATGTCTTCCGACAGGATCTTCAGCACCACCGGGTAGCCGATGGCCTCGGCCGCAGCCACTGCGGCGGCGGGTTCCAGCGCCACGCGCTGCGTGGCCACCACCGGCACGCGGTAAGCCGCCAGCACCGCCTTGGCCTCCACCTCGCTCAGCATCTCGCGCCCGTCGGCCAGCACCTGCTGCACCAGCGCGCGCACCATGGCGGTGTCCATGGGCGCGCCGTGCGCGGCCGCCGGCGGCGCTTCCAGCAACTGCGCCTGGTTGCGCCGGTAGGTCACGCCCATGGCAAAGGCGCGCACCGCCTCTTCCGGCGTCTCGAAGCCGGCAATGCCAGCGGCGCGAAAGACCTGGCGCGCCTCGTCCACCGCGCCGTCACCCAGCCAGCAGCTCAGCAGCCGCGGTGCCTCGGTCTGGGCCAGTGGCACCAGGGCGCGTGCAATGTCGGCACTGGGCACGATGGCAGTGGGCGCATGGATGAAGAGCACCGCGCCGGCGGCCGGGTCGTCGGCCAGGGCCTGCAGCGCCTGCACATAACGCTGCACCGGCGCGTCGCCGATGATGTCCACCGGGTTGCCGTGGGACCAGTTGGCCGGCAGCGCCGCATCCAGCCGCGCCAGTGTGGCCGGGGCCAGCTCGGCCAGCGCCACCCCCATGTGTTCGGCCGCGTCGGCCGCCATCACGCCAGCGCCACCGCCGTTGGTGAGGATGGTCAGCGCGTCGGCCGTGTTGGTGCGGAAACGCGCCAGCACCTCGGCCGCCAGAAAGAGTTGTTGCAGCGTGTCCACCCGCAGCATGCCGGCACGCGCAATGGCCGCGTCGTAGACCAGGTCGGAGCCGGCCAGAGCGCCGGTGTGCGAGGCGGCGGCACGCTGGCCCTGCTGCGAACGGCCGGCCTTGACCACGATGACCGGCTTGTTGCGCGCCGCGGCACGCGCAGCCGACATGAACTTGCGCGGCGCCTCGATGGATTCGATGTAGAGCAGGATGGCGCGCGTCTTCGCGTCGCTCGCCAGGTAGTCGAGCAGGTCGCCGAAGTCCACATCGGCATGCTCACCGAGCGAGATGAAGTGCGAAAAGCCGATGCCGCGCGATTGCGCCCAGTCCAGCATGCCGGTCATCAGCGCGCCCGACTGGGTGACAAAGGCCAGTTCGCCCGGCAAAGCGCCCACATGCGCGAAGCTGGCGTTGAGCCCCAGGTGCGGCGCCAGCAGGCCGATGCAGTTGGGGCCGAGGATGCGCAGCAGTTGGGGCCGCGCGGCGTCCAGCATGGCCTGCTTCTGCACCGCATCGAGCCCCGCCGTCAGCACCACGGCGGCGCGCGTGCCGCGCTCGGCCAGTTGCGCAATCAGGCTCGGCACCGTGGCCGGCGGCGTGCAGATCACCGCCAGGTCGGGCGTGTGCGGCAAGGCCTGGACGTTGGCGTACACCGGCTGGCCATCGAGCAGGCTGTGCTTGGGATTGACGGCATACACCGCGCCGCCAAAACCCTGGCGCAGGTTGCGCCAGACCGTGCCGCCCACGCTGGCCGGGCGGTCGGAGGCGCCAAAGACGGCGACCGAGGACGGGGTGAGCAGGAAGTCGAGGTTGCGGATGCTCATGGGGTACCAGACCAGCACAGGACAACCCCCACTGTACCCGGCAACGTGTCAGCGCCATGACGCCCCACAAAAAAGCCCCGGCACGCCAGGCGTGGCCGGGGCCGCCAGGGAAACGGCGTGAAGCGTCAGAACGTGATCTGCACGCCCGCCTTCAGGCTGCGGCCCGGCAGCGGCGCCTTGCCTGCCGCGGTCTGCGTCAGGATGGATGTGGCGGAGTAGGCCAGCGTGTCGCCGATGTTGTCCAGCCGCGCGTACCACAGCAGGTTGGAGCGGCCGGCCTTGGTGCGGTAGGTCAGCGCCGCGTTCCACAGTGTGTAGCCACCGGTGGCGCGCTGGCCATCGGGCACGCGGTCCTGTGCCGCACTCTGGTCCACGCCCACGCGGGCGCTCCACGGCCCGCTGGACCAACGCAGCGTGGCACCCAGGCGCAGCGGCGCGATGCGCGGCAGCGGCTGGCCGGTACTGGTGTTGTCGGCCCGCACGCTGTCAGCCCGCAACCCGAGGTCAAGCTTGTGGCCGGTATCCAGCAGACGGATGTTGCCGCTTAGCTCGGCGCCGGTGAGGCGCGCCTGCACCTGGGTGTAGGTGTAGCGCGGCGGGTCGGCCGACAGGTCGGTGCCTTCGAGCGAGATGTAGTTGCTGAACAGGTGCTGGAAGACCTGCAGCCGCGCCCGGTGCGCGCCGCGCTGCCAGGCCACGCCGACATCGACGTTGGTGGAACGCTCCTTGTCGAGGTTGGCGTTGCCGATCTCGTAGGCATTGGTGGCCACGTGCTGGCCGTCGGCAAACAGTTCGTAGTCCTTCGGCGCGCGCTCGTTCCACGACAGGTTGCCGCTCAGCTGCCAGGCCGGCGCCACCTTCCACAGCGCGCCCAACGCATAGCTGCCCGGGTTGAAGCTGCGGGTGGCCGGGGTGAAACGCGCCTCGGTCGGGCTGCCGAACGATTCCACCTGCACCGCCTCCAGCCGCGCGCCGGCGCTGAGCTTGCCCCAGGACAGGCCCAGTTCCTCGTGCGCAAAGACGGCGCTGCTGCGCGTGCGGCTGTGGGGCGCATAGGCCTCCGAGCCGTCGGCAGAGAACTCACTGTCCTCGAACTGCAGGCCGACCACGCCGTCGAGCGCGCCCAGCTTGGCATGGCGTGCCTGCAGGCGCAGGTCCTTGCCCAGGGTCTTGAACTGGGTGCCGGGCGTCTCGGATTCAAACTCGGTGTGGCGGTAGTCGGTGCGGTTGAACTGGAACTTCAGGCTCTGCAGTGCGGTACCCAGCTCGCGCACCTCGCCCTCCAGCGCCAGGCGGCTGGAACGCATGCGGATGTTGACTTCGTCCTCTGCCACCGTACCGTAGTGCGTGTCATGGGTGGACAGCGAGGCGCCCAGATAGCCGCGGTCAAACAGCAGCGAACCACCGACCGAACCACCCCAGGTCTCACTGGCCGAGTTGCAGATGCGTTTGGCAGTGCGGGTCACGCCGCCACGGGTGCAGTCCAGCGCCACCGGCACGTCGACATCGCGCGTGTTGCGCGACATCACGTCCACGTGCAGGCCGTAGCGCTGGTTGCCGGCATCCAGCGCCACAGCGCCGCTCTGCTCGCCGTTGCCGCTGGCCAGGCCCAGATCGGCCTTGCCGGCCACGCCGCCTTCCGAGCCGAACAGCCGCTCGCGGTGGATACGGTTGTCGATCACGTTGACCACGCCGCCGACGGCGCTGCCGCCGTACTGCAGCACGCCGGGCCCGCGCAGGACCTCGACACGCTCGATCAGCAACGGATCGAGCGGCACCGCGTGGTCGTAGCTCAGGCTGGAGGCATCATGGCTGGCGCTGCCGTTGTTGAGGATGCGGATGCGGTCGCCATCCAGGCCGCGGATGACCGGGCGACTGGCATTGGGACCGAAGTAGGTGCTGCTGACGCCGGGCATGCCGTCCAGCGTCTCGCCCAGGGTGGACTTGCCACGCAGCAACAGCTCCTGGCCGGCCAGCTGGTCGGCCGGGGCGATCAGTTCATCGGAGCCCAGCGGGTTGCCGGTGACGATGACCGGCGCCAGGCTGGCCTCGGGCGTGGTTTGGGCGTGGGCCGGCAGGCTGCCCAGCAGCAGGCAGACGGCTACGGCCACCGGTGTGGCCAGAGCCTGGGAAGACGCGGCGAGCCGGTCGCCGTGTCGCGAAAAAAGAGTAGTCATGACGGATCCGTTGAATCAAACACAGGCTCGCGCGTGACAACACCGGACGCCACCGGTGGTCGGGACAATGCGCAAGCAAAAAGAGCGGGAGATTCAGCAGACCCGTGGCGGGCCGCGCGCGTCGAACAGCGCAAAAGTAGCCGCCGGCCGGTGCTGCACGAGCACCCAGGCCACAGCGAACGCAGGCACCACCGGCAAAGCCAGCATCGGCACGGCCGGCAGGCTGTCGGCATGGCCGAACTGGTCGTACAGCCGGCAATCGAGTTCATCACCCTGCGGCGCCAGCAGGTGCGCCAACAGGCCGGCACCGGCATCCGCCTCGTGGTGATGCGCCGACGCCTGGGGTGCATGCGAACCAAAGGCGTGACGCGCCTGGTGCAACTGACCCAGCCACTGGGTCCACAACAGGGCGAACGCGAGCAGCAGCACCCACCCGGCCCGCAAGGGACGGCGTCTCAAAGGCGTTTGAGCGAATGCAGGTGTCACAGCAGCAAGAAGAAAATCGGCGCCGCCTATTTGGCAGGCGCGGCGTCCGTCAGGCGGTAGTAGAGGCCGTAGGCATCATCGTGCAGCACGGAAAAGCGCCCCTCCACCACGACGGGCTCCAGACTGTACTTGACCGGCGTTTTCGTCTTGACCTCGACCATGCTCTCCGGCCCGCCGGGCACGCAAAAGGAGCAGGTCAGCGGCACCGAGCTGAGCAGGAAATGGGTCTGCCGCTCACCTGGGTCGAGCGGCATCATGAAGCCCTGCACACGCTGGGTCTTCTGGTCCAGCGCCTGCACCGCCGGTGGGAACACCGGGCGGATGCGGTTCTTCTCCACCCGGGTCTTGACCGAGGTGAGCAAGGACCATGGCAGCACGTCCGCGCGCTCCTTGAGTTGCGGGAAGGGGCTGTTGGGGTTGTGCACGCCCGGGCCGCTGCCATAAGGCACGGCGGGCGCGGTGCCCGGCATGGGCGAGCTCAGCTGGGCCTGCGCCGCCAGCGCAGCCAGCAGGAGTGCCCCAGCCCAGACGGACTTAATGTTCATGCTTCATGCCGCAGTACTTGCCGATGGCCAGGCCCTTGCAGGCGGCCTGCAGCTCCTTCTGGCAGACATCGTGCTTCTTGCCCGACGCCAGACACTGCGCCGCCGCCTCGTGCGCCGCGGCCATGGCGCGGTGGCGCTCGATGTCCTTGGCAATCGCCTTGGCATCTTCCGCCATGGCGGGCGCAGCCAGCCACACGCTCAGGAGCACGACCGAGATCAGCTTCTTCATCATCTTCATTACCTCGAATTCAACAATTGTCCCGCTTCCACCCGATAAGCGCTCAGCGTCGGCAGCAGAGCCGCCAGCCCCGCCACGGCGACGGCGATCACCGGCACCCAGACCTCCTCGCCCACCCACAACCAGGCGGTCACGGTGAGCGACTTCTCGGCCTGCAACAAAAAGCCTAGCAGACCTGTCAAGAGGTGGCCGCCGGCCAGGCCCAGCAGCGTGGCCAGCGCGGCCAGCCACAGCGCCTCGCACAGCAGCAGCGCGGCGACCCGGGCCGGACTGGCACCGAGCATGCGCAGCATGGCCAGATCCGGCGCGCGCTCGCGCACCGCGTTCCACAGGGCGATGAAGACGCTCAGGCCGGCCGTGAGCAGCAGCACGGCGCCGAAGCCACGCAGCACGTCGGCGCCAACGCCCACCATGCGCAGCAGGCGGGTGATCTCCACCGCCGGGGCGGCGGCCTGCATGGAAGTCGAACTGTTGACATAACGCGGGAAGGTCACCGCCGCCAGCGGGCTGCGGTACTGGATCAGGACCAGCGTGATCTCGCGCTCTTCTTCCATGGCGCGGCGCTCCTCCTCGTCCTGCGCATGGCTGGTTTCGTGCAGCTGCCAGACCGATTCGGTGGCGGTCAGCACCAGCCGGTCCAGCACGCAGCCGCAGGGCGCCAACACACCGCTCACCTGGTAGGGCACGTCGGCGTGCACGTCGCCGCCCTCGCCCAGGCCATGGGCGCCGGCAAAGCTGTCGCCCGGCTTGAGACCGGTGGCCTGTGCCACCTGCATGCCCAGCACCGCTTCCATGGGCTGTGCCCACCAGCGGCCCTGCGCCAACGTGGCGCCGTAGTGCGCCGGGTAGTCGGGCGTGGTGCCGACGATGCGAAAGCCGCGCAGGCTGTCGCCCAGGCTCAGCGGGATCAGCCGTGCCACGCGGGCATCGCGCGCCAGCGCCTGCACCTCGGCCAACGGGATGTTGCCGGGCGGCACGTCGAGGTGGAACACCCCGGCCAGGATCAGTTGCATCGGGCTGCCCTTGGCGCCGACCACGGCGTCGATGCCGGCCAGGTCGCGCTCGAAGGCGCGGTCAATCTGGGCGCGCGTCAGCAACACAAAGGTGATGGCCGCGAGCCCGAGCGAGAGCAGCAGCAGGTTCAGGCCCGCCGCCAGCGGGCGTGAGAACAGGTAGCGCAACGACAATGCTATCGTTTTCATAGCTGCTAGCGCCCATTCTGCAATGGCAAGGCCTCGATTTGCCTCTCAAGATCGAGCCCCTGTGCGGCCGGCAGTGCCTGCCGCACGCGCGCGTCGTGGGTGGCGATCACCAGCGTGGCGCCGCAGCGTTGCGCCGTGGCCTGCAAGAGCGCCAGCGCGTCCTGCGCGGCGGCATCGTCCAGGCTGGCGGTGGGCTCATCGGCCAGGATCACCTGCGGGTTCAGCAGCACCGCGCGCGCCAACGCCACGCGCTGCGCCTGGCCACCGGAGAGCTGGACCGGACGGCGTGCCGCCAAGTCCGCCACGCCCAAGGCGGCCAGCGCAGCCCGGATGGCGGTACGGTCTTCCGGCAGACCGGCGGCGTAATAGGCCAGCCCCAGGTTGCCGGCCACGCTCAGCGCCGGGCTCAGGTGCAACTTCTGCGGCAGAAAGCCCACGTGGCGGGCGCGCCAGGCGTCGCGCTGCACCGGTCTCAGGGCCGGCAGGGACTGCCCGGCGACCACCAGTTCACCCGCCGCGGGAGTGAGCAGACCGGCCACCAGCGACAGCCAGGTCGACTTGCCGGCACCGGAGCGGCCCCGCAGCAGCAAGACGCCGCCTTGCGGCACTTCGACATCGGGAAAATCCAGCGCCACGCCGTCGGCGTAGCGGTACGCCAGACCGCGCGACTGGATCATGGGTGCTGCCGCCGCGAGGCTGCCGCACCGGCCTGGCCTGGCGAACAGTCGGCGCACACGCCGCGCACCGACAGGTCGACGCTCAGGCCATGGTGCCCGATCGACTCCAGCGCCCGCAGCGCCGACTTTGCGGCGCGCTCCAGCTGCACCGCCTTGCCCTCCAGTTCGAAATTCCGGTGGCAGGCCTGGCATTCGAAGCGGGGCACTGCCCCGGCCGCCTCGGACACGGCTCGGTAGTGCCGCACCCGATCGGCGTCAACAGTGCACAGCAGCAGGCCCACCTGCGACAGGCGGTCCAGCAGGCGGTACAGGGTGACGCGGTCCACCGCCAGGGTGGCGTCCTGCTGCAAGGCCGCCAGCAGCTCGGCATGCGTCCAGCTGTGGTCGCGATGGGTCAGCAGCCATTTCAATACCGCCCGCGCCATGGTGGTGCGCCGCAGGCCGTGCGTAGCCAGCAGTTCGTCGATCGATGCGTCCGATTCAGACATGGCTTTCCCCTGTTGCATAAATGCAACTCGATTGCGTTAAACTGTGATGCAACATAGTTGCGATAAGTACCATGACGCCGACATTCCGTCCATCCGCTCGTTCCCGGGCAGGCCGCGCCTCCAATTGTCCGTCATTCGTCCCACCCGTGCTGGCCGGTTCCGACCGGATCCGCCCCCATCACCCCACCCATACGACAACGGAAGAAAGTCCCATGCCGATACCCGCCCTTTCGCACGCCCGACCGCCGCGCCTGCGCCATCTGCCGTGGCTGATCACCGTCCTCTGCGCGTCCCCGCTCGCGTGGACAGCGGCCGCTGCCGACACCCCGGCGGAAGAGGGCGGCACCCTGGAGACCGTGGTGATCACCGCCACCGCCAAGCCAATCGAGGTGGCCGATGCGCCGGCCGCCGTCACGCTCATCCAACGCCAGGACCTCGACGCCCGCACCGTGAGCCGGCCCGCCGACGCGTTGAAATCCGTGCCCAGCCTGTACACCGGACCGCAGGCCGATGGACAGATCAACCGCAGTTCCGGCGGCAGCGGCTCGGTGACGCTGCGCGGCATTCCAGGTGCCCGGACGCTGGTGCTGCTCGACGGCCAGTCGGTGCTGGGCGCCAATACGGGCTCGATCAACTGGCGCACCATTAACGTCGATGAACTGGAGCGCATCGAGGTCGTACCCGGTCCCTTCTCGTCGCTCTACGGCAGCGGCGCCATCGGCGGCGTGATCAACATGATCACCAAGCAGCCGGACCGGCAGGAGTTCATCGCCCGCTGGAAGCGCGGCTACGGCGACGCCGCCGGCGACGACCTGAGCGTGTTCTTCCGCGACAAGATGAGCAATGGCCTGGGCCTGCAGCTCAGCGCCAGCCAGATCAGCCGCAAGGACTATGCCGGCGACCAGGTCGTGGTCACGCCCTCGAGCGGCGCGGCTGGCACGGCCGTCACCGGCGCGGTGCCCACGCAGACGGCCACCGGCCAGACCGCTTACCAGGTCGGCACCAAGGGCCTGTCCCCCTGGCAGCAGGACAACCTGGGTCTCAAGCTCACCTTCGACCTCGACGCCCGCAGCCGGTTGTATGCCAGCGTGGGCCAGGCCGAGTTCACCGAATCACGCCAACCCTATGACAGCTGGCTGCGCAACGGCAGCGGCGGCGTTGTCAGCAGCGGCACGCTGGGCATCCACGGGCAGCGCGTCGTGCTGCAGGAAAGCGCCTTCGTCAACACGGTGAACCGGCAGCTCACGCGCCGCCACGAGATCGGCTACGACGGCATGCTGGGCAGCGAGCGCAAGCTCAAGCTCAGCGTCGCCCGCATTGCCGACGACACCCGCTCCCAGGTGATCACCAGCGGCCAGTCCGTGGCCTCCGGCAGCGGACGCCTGAGTCTGACCCCGAGCGAAACCACCGACCTGCTGGCCCAGATCAGCGAGGGTCTCGGAGACAACGCCTTCCTCATCTACGGCCTGGCCTACCGCAAGGCCGAAGTCTCGCAGCGGCATTGGGGACTGTCGAACTGGAATGATTCCGGCACGCAGACGACGCTCAACGAAGGCTACGACGGGCGCTCCGCCACCACCTCGCTCTACGGGCAGATCGAGTGGCATGCGCTGGACCCGCTGACGATCTACCTGGGCGGCCGCTTCGACCAGTGGACCACCAGCGGCAGCTACTTCAAGAACACGGCCCCCACGGTCAATGCGGTCTATGGCGAACGCCAGGAGAGCGCCTTCAGCCCCAAGGTCTCCGGGGTCTACAAGCTGGCCCCGACCCTGGCATTGCGCGCCTCGCTCGGACAGTCCTTCCTGGCACCGGGCAACCTGGACCTCTACTCCCGCTCCTTCCATGGCCCCAACACCTTCCTGAACGACCCGGCGCTGAAACCCGAGCGCGGCAGCAGCTGGGAAATCGGCGGGCTCTGGCAGGCCACACCGGATGTCAGCACCGGCCTGACCTATTTCGAGTCGCGCCTGACCGACATGATCATCCTCAAGCAGATCGCCACCAACACGCGGCAGTACGTCAACATCGGTGAAGCCAAGGTTCGCGGCATCGAATGGACCGGCCGGATGCAGTGGACGCAGCACCTTCGGCTGGACACAAACTACAGCTGGATCGACGCCACGACAGTGCAGAACGACGCCGACCCCGCCAGCGTGGGCAAGCGCCTGACCTCGGTGCCCCAGGAGCAGTTCTACGCCGGCCTGACCGCCGAGCACGGCGTCTGGAGCGGCACCATTGACCTGCGCTACACCGGCAAGGTCTATGCCAACACGGACAACACCGACACCGCCACCGGGGTCTACGGCGCCTACGACCCTTACACCTGGGTCAATGCCAAGGTGGGCTACCGCATCAACCGCCGGCTGAGCGCCAACCTTGGGGTGACCAACCTGACCGATCGCAAGGTCTATCAGTCCATCCTCATGCCGGGCCGCAGCTGGAGCACCGAACTGGTGTACTCGATGTGATGGCCCGGCTGCATGGCCTGCCCGGTGGCCTGAACCGGATGGCAAAGCGGTGTGCCCTTGCGTTGACGCTGCTGCTGGCGGCCGGCAGCGTCTGGGCTGCCGGGCCCGAACGCATTGCGCTGCTGTCGACCAAGATCCTGCTCGAACACCGCTACCGCCTGATGGAAGCAGACGCGCGCCAGGCCGGGCTGGAACTGGCCTGGACGCAGGTCGATGCGGAAGGCGAAGCGGGCATCCGGCGTGTGCTGGCCGGCGCACGCCTGGTGCTGGTCGACACCCACCGCGCCGAGGACCGGGCCCTGGTGGAGCGGCTGGCCGGCAGCGCCCTGCGCACGCTGAATGCACCGACCGTGAGCGTGAACAACACCACGCTGTCGCCGGCCGGCGTGCGCGGCAGCGGCCTGCCCGAAGCGCAGGCCCAACGCATCTACGCCTATTACGCCAGTGGCACTGCCCCCAACCGGGCCCACCTGTTCCAGTACCTGGCCGCCCTGGTCCGCGGAGGCGACACGACAGCCATTACACCGCCTCAGCCGCTGCCGGCCTCGGCCATCTACCACGCGGGACATCCCGCGCGCCTGCTCACCGACCTGCCGGGCTATCTGGCCTGGTGGCAACAGCACACCGGCCAGCGCTGGCAGGACCGGCCGGTGATCGCCATGGAGTTCGCCTCGAACTATGTGGCAGAAAGCCAGACCCGCATGCTCGACGAGACGGTGCGCGCCATCGAACAGGCTGGCGCAGTTCCGCTGCTGTTCTACCGCTCGACCCGGCTGGGTCGCCCGGCCGCCGCCGCGACGGGCGCTCCTACGGTCGCCCCCGAACCACTGATCACCTATGAAGGCCGGCCCCTGCCGCACGTGCTGCTGGTCAACACCTTCCTCGGCATCAACCCGGACGCGCGCCGCGCCTGGCACCAGAGCCTGGGCATTCCGGCCATCAACGTGCTGGGCTACCGCGAAGGCAGCCGCGCGGACTACCTGCGCAACCCGGCCGGCGTCAGCAGCTTCTTCCTGCCCTTCACGCTGACCAATGCCGAATACATCGGCCTGCAGGACCCGGTGGTGCTGACGAGCAACGAAGGCGGCGAACTCGTGCCCATGCCGGAGCAGATGCAGCTGCTGGTGGGCAAGGCCGTGCGGCTGGCGCAGCTGCAGCGCATGGCCAACGCGGACAAGCGGGTGGCCCTGTTCTTCTGGAACCACCCGCCCGGCGAGCGCAACCAGGGCGCCTCCAATCTGAATGTGCCGCGTTCGATCGAACACCTGGTCGCGCGGCTGCGGGCCGAGGGCTATGCCTTCAACGCGGTCAGCGAACAGGCTGTCATCGATGCCGTCGCACGCATGCTGCGGCCGGCCTACCGTCACGGCACCTTGCCCGAACTGATGAAGACGGTGGACTGGGATTTCCTGCCCCTGGCTGATTACCGGCGCTGGTTCGACAGCCTGCCCGAGGCGGTGCGCCGCCCCATCGTGCAACGCTGGGGCGCGCCCGAGCAGAGCCAGTGGCTGGCGCGGCACAAGGGCGTCGCAGGTTTCGTGATCCCGCGCCTGCAGCTGGGCCGGCTGATCGTGCTGCCGCAGCCGCAGCGCAGCGACGGACCGGCCGCCAACGACCAGGAGCGCGCCCTCTTCCACGACACCCAGGTGCCGTTGCACCATGCCTACCTCGCGACCTACCTCTGGGTGCGCGAGCAGTTCAAGGCCGACGCCATCGTGCACTTCGGCACCCACGGCACGCAGGAGTGGACGCCGGGCAAGGAACGCGGGCTCTGGGCTTACGATGCCCCCAACCTGCTGGCCGGCAACACGCCCATCGTCTACCCCTACATCGTCGACAACATCGGCGAAGCGCTGCACGTCAAGCGCCGCGGCCGCGGCGTGATCGTCAGCCACCAGACGCCGCCCTTCGCGCCGGCCGGCCTGTCCGACGATTTCGTCCGCATCAATGACCTGATCCGTGAATACCAGGCGCTGGACGACGGCCTGGTCAAGGACAACAACCGCCGCCTCATCATCGAGCAGGCGGTGAAGATGAACATCCACAAGGACATGAAGTGGAAGGTGGCGGACCTGGAACGCGACTTCCCACGCTTCCTGCGCGAGATCGAGGACTACCTGGAGGACCTGGGCGCCGGCATGCAGCCGCTGGGCCTGCACACCTTGGGCCGCACGGCCGACCCAGGGCACCTGGCCAGCACCGTCATGCAGATGCTGGGCCAGCCCCTGCACGACCGGCTGGGCACCGGCAGTGCGCGCAGCAGCTTCAAGGGCGACTACCGTCAGCTCCAGCAGAGCCGCCCCTACCGCTTCGTCATGGAGCATGTGGTGCAGGGCCGCGCCCTGGACGAGCTTCGCGACCCGGCGCTGCGTGCCCTGGCCGAACGCGGCCGGCAGTACCTGCGCGACCTGCAGGCTGAAGTCGAAATCGAAGGCGTCGTGCGCGGCCTCGCCGCGCGCTGGATCGACCCTTCCTACGGCGGCGACCCGGTGCGCAACCCCGATGCCCTGCCCACCGGCCGCAACCTCTACGGCTTCGATCCTTCGCGCATCCCGACGCGCGCCGCCTACGAAGCCGGCAAGCAGGCGCTGCAGCAACTGGTGGCCGACTACCAGCTCAGCCACGGCCGCCCCCCCGAGAAGCTGACCTTCAGCCTCTGGAGCACCGAGACCCTGCGCCACTTTGGCATGCTGGAGTCGCAGATCCTCTACGCCATGGGCGTGCGCCCGAAATGGGACGAAGGCGGACGCGTGGTCGGGCTGGAGGTCATCTCCTCGGCCGAACTCGGCCGCCCTCGCATCGACACCGTGATCTCGCTCACCGGCCTGTACCGCGACCAGTTCCCCAATGTGATGGAGCGCCTGAATGAAGCCGTAGCGCTGCTGGCCGAACTGCGCGAGGACGCACGGCAGAACCCGATCCGCGCCAACACCGAGCGCATCCGCAAGCGGCTGCTCGAACAGGGCGCAGCGCCGGAGGATGCACGCGAGTTCGCGCTGACCCGCATCTACGGCAACGAAAGCGGCGACTACGGCACCCGGCTTACCGAGGCCACGCTGGCTTCCGGCAACTGGGAGGCGGGCGACGGCAAGCTCGAAGCGCTCTACCTCTCGCGCATGTCCTGGGCCTACGGACCCGACAGCAGCCGCTGGAGCCGCAAACTCACGGGCAGCGACGGCCGGGAACTCAACGCCTATGCCGAGCACCTGCGCGGCACCAGCGCGGCAGTGCTGTCACGCTCGTCCAACCTGCGGGGTCTGCTCGACACCGACCACCCGTTCGAATACCTGGGCGGCATCTCGCTGGCCGTGCGCCAGCTCGACGGTGCCAATCCGGTGCTGTACATCGCCAACCTGCGCGATCCGGCCCGGGCCAAGCTGGAGCGGGCCGAGAATTTCCTGGCCAAGGAACTGCGCTCGGTCTACCACCACCCCAACTGGATTGCCGAGATGCAGCGCGAAGGGTACGCCGGCACGCTGCAGCTGCTCAACACGGTCAACAACTTCTGGGGCTGGCAGGTCATGGACCGCCAGATGGTGCGCCAGGACCAGTGGCAGGAGTTCCATGAGGTCTATGTGCGCGATCGCCACCAGCTCGGGCTGCGTCGCTGGTTCGAGCGCGCCAACCCGGCCGCGCTCGCCCAGCTGACCGAACGCATGCTCGAAGCCGTACGCAAGGACTACTGGCAGGCCGACGAGAAGGTGGTGCGCGAGCTCGTCACGCTCTACCGCGAGCTTGCTGCGCGCCACGACATCGTCTCCTCCAACGCCACCTTCAACGCCTACGTGGCCGAGCTCGCGGCCGGCTACGGCCTGGGCCGCCCGGCACCGGGCGCGCGCAGCGCCCCGCCGCCGGCCGCGGCCCTTCCATCGCCCGCTGCC
>Ga0114939_10000313_pt1 | contig 41575 bp, 41 predicted proteins | sample AshMeaCrysSpring_FD_87196 | JGI IMG/M metagenome (GOLD analysis project Ga0114939, IMG submission 87196) | Groundwater microbial communities from Big Spring, Nevada to study Microbial Dark Matter (Phase II) - Ash Meadows Crystal Spring | ecosystem: Environmental > Aquatic > Deep subsurface >...
CCAGCCGATCGAACTCGCTGGCGAGGTCGATCAGGACGGAGTGCTTGTCGATGTAACGGCAGGGCGGTTGTAGACGTGGCGGTTGAGCGAAGGCTCGAAGCCTGGGAGTGCCAGCTCGGTCCATATAATATTTACCATAATATACATTATGCGTACTACAGTCAGCACCGAATCAGGGCCCGAAGGCCGCGAAAACGAACGATTCGACCCGCCGGTTGGTCGCCGGCGCCGTTGGAGATTGAACCAGCCTGATATCGAACGAGCATCTCGCCTCTGACGCACTTATCACCGCAGCACCCCAGCGGCCGCACGGATGCTCGTGATTCGGGCGCACCACAGGCCCGGACAATCGATGAGGAATGCCATTGCGCGCTCTCGGGAATCCAATTCTGCTAGAATGAGAATCATGAAGACGACTGTAGATATTCCTGATGATGAGCTTCGAGAGATCATGCGACACACGCGTGCGCAAACGAAGCGCGAGGCGATTGTCACCGCAATCTCGGAATTCAATCGCCGCAGACGCATGGCGGCGCTCGTGGACCACGCCGGCCAGGCGAAGTCGTTCATGTCGCCGGATGAGTTGCAGGCGCAGCGTCGCAAGGGCTGAGTCGCGTGGTCCTGGTCGATAGCTCATCGTGGATTCACTTCCTGCGGCCGAACGGGGACCCGGCGGTGCGGGCGCGAGTTGAAGCGGCGCTAACGGGCGGCGACGCTGCCTGGTGCCCGCTGGTACGCCTCGAACTCTGGAACGGCGCGGGCGGTGTTCGAGAGCGTCGGATCCTGCGGGACTTCGAGGCCGTGTTACCGGAACTCGCGATCGACGAGGAAGTCTGGTCGGTGGCTTATGAACTGGCGCGCCGCGCGCGGGCTGCGGGTGTGTCGGTCCCGGCAACCGACATCGTGATCGCATCGTGTGCCCGTAGACATGGTGTGGAACTCGAGACGGCGGACGCGGATTTCGAGAGGCTGGCGTCCGTCTGAGTGGTCCACGCGGCCGATGCAGTGGCGCTTTCCCTCGCCCACAGTCTTCTTGGTGGTAGCAATTTGGTTCTGAAACAGGTACCTTGCCGAAAAAAGGTACCGACCCAACCACCCATGACAGACGAATCGAAGCTCGCGCCGCTGCGCAAAGGACTGCTGGAGTTTCTGGTGCTCAAGATCGTGGGTGCCGAGAGCGCCTACGTTCCAGACATCCTGCGCCGGCTCGCCGGCACCGAGTTCAGCACACAGGAAGGCACGCTCTATCCCCTGCTGAGCAAATTGAGGCGCGAAGATCTCGTGCATTACGAGTGGCAGGAGTCCGAAGTCGGGCCGCCGCGGAAGTACTATCGCCTGACCGAGACCGGCCGGGCGCAGCTTGCGGCCCTGAACGACTACTGGAAACTGATCAACCGCACGATCGCGACCATCGGGAGCTGAGGCATGCAACGCATCTCCACGACCGTCCGTCTCAATCGCAGCACGCTCGAGTTCGAGGAGGCGGCGTACACCCGTCTTCAGAAATACGTCGAGGAATCCGCGAGCCTGCTGGATGGCGATCCCGATCCGCAGGAGATCCTCAGCGATCTCGAGCAGGCCGTGGCCGACCAGTGCACGAGTCGACTGCCGCCGGAACGGCGTGTCGTGACGCTCGCGGAGCTCGAGCCGGCGCTGGCGGAGATCGGAACCGTGCAGGTGCCAGGTGCGTCGGCGGCAGTTCATGATCGCGCCGCCACGAGCGGCTCGCGACCCCTGCAGCAGTTCAGCGAGGGGGCGGTGATCAGTGGTGTGTGTCTCGGGCTCGCACGCTATTTCGGACTCAACGTCACCGCATTGCGTGTGTTCGCCGTACTGTTGCTGCTCCTCTCCGGTGGCGGCGTGATTCTCGTGTACCTCGCGATGATGCTGCTCATGCCCTACGCACCGCTCAGCGGCGGCGCTCCTCAACCGCGCTGGCTGCCGCGGAAGTGCCGCTCGGTCACGGAGTTCCTGCGCGCGAAGTTCCACCTCGCGACAGCCTGATGGACGTCGGTGTGAACCGCTGAGGCGGGCCGCGCGACTGGCCTGATGCCGGAGCTCGGATGAATCCCGGCCCGCACATCTATGTCGACGCCGACGCCTGCCCGGTGAAGGCCGAAACCGTGAAGGTCGCGGAGCGGCACGGATTGCCGGTAGTGTTCGTGGCGAACGCATGGCTCGCCGTGCCGCGCGCACCACGGGTGCGGGTGCAGGTCGTGCCAGGGTCGTTCGATGCGGCGGATGACTGGATCGCCGACCAGGTGCAGCGCGAAGACGTGGTTGTCACCGCGGACATCCCGCTCGCGTCCCGCTGTCTCCAGGCCGGTGCGCGGGTCCTGAAGCCCTCGGGCCAGCGGTTCACCGACGACAACATCGGCAACGCGCTCGCCGGGCGCGAACTGGCCGCGGAGCTGCGGGCCTACGGTGTCGGTGGAGGTCCCCCGCCCTTCGGGCCGAAGGATCGATCGCGGTTTCTCGACGCACTCGAACTCGTCGTCCGCGGCGCGAAGCAGTCGTTGGGCCGATAGTCGCCCTTGCGAGGCCATTCGCGCTTCGACTTTCCGCGACCTTTCAGTCATGCTCGCGCAGCCCCGGGTGCGCGGCTCGGCCTGGGCGCAAGAAAAACAAACAATGTGAAACGGCGCCGAGGGGCGCAGGAGACCTGCGGCATGACCGAGCTCAGCAACGCCACGATCGGCAGGCGGCATTACGCCGGCGTGTTCCTGCTGTGTTTCGGCACGCTCCTGCTCGAGCTGTCGCTCACGCGGGTGATGTCGGTTACCCTCTGGTACCACTTCGGCTTCCTGGTCATCTCGACGGCGCTGCTCGGCTTCGGCGTCTCCGGCGTGACCCTCGCGCTGTGGCGGCGGCTGCGCGAGGAGATGCCGCTCGATCGAACGCTGGCTATCCTGGGGCTGCTGTTCGGCGTGCTGGTCGTCGTCTGCTTCTGGTTGCAACAGCGGATCCCGTTCGATCCCTTCAACCTGCTGACGGACCGACGGCAGTTCTGGCTCATGCCCTTGTACTTCATGGTCGTCGCGCTGCCGTTCTTCTGCGCGGGGCTCGCGCTCGCGCTGCTGTTCACGCGCGGTTCGGCGGTCGTGAACCGGCTCTACGCGTTCGACCTGCTGGGGGCGGGCCTCGGTTGTGCCGCGATCGCGCTGGTGATGCCACAGTTCGGCGGCCCGGGTTCGGTGGTCATTGCGGCGGCCATCGGGCTGGCCGCAGCCGCCGCCTTCGGCTGGCGGCAGGCGCGATCCGTCGCGCTGGTCAGTGCGGCCCTCGCCCTCGCCGCCGTCACACTGGCCTGGGTGGCCGACGCGGCGTTGCCGCTGTCCATCACGCCCAACAAGCGCTCACCGAAAGGGGCGCCGATCTTCTCGGCCTGGAACACGTTCTCGCGAATCGACTTCTTCCACACGCCGCCCAGCGAAGCGCGTCCCTACGAACGGTTCGTCTTTGTGTTCGACGCGGGCACGGCCTTCACTGGAATACGGGACCTCAGGCCGGACTTCCGAGCGGTCGCCGGGCGGTTGGCGGACCCGCTCGACTTCGACTCGCAGGTCGCCTACCTCGGGCGCGAGAAGCCAGACGTGCTGATCATCGGGTCGGGGGCCGGACAGCAGGTGCTCGACGCCGTGCAGCATGGCGCGGGCTCGATCACGGCCATTGACGTCAACCCGATCATCAACGCCGTCATCACCGGGCCGCTCGCGGATCGGTGGGGCGGACTCTTTTCCGAGCCCGGGGTCCGGCTGATCACGGCCGAGGGTCGCAGTTTCGTGCGGCGATCGAACGATGTTTACGATGCGATCATCTCGGTGCACACGATCAGCAATTCGGCCGTGGCGTCGGGAGCGCTTTCGCTCACCGAAAATTACGTGCTGACGCGCGAGGCATTCGAAGACTACTTCGACCACCTGTCGCCGGACGGGATGATCTATTTCACCCGGCCCGAGAACCAGATCGCGCGGCTGTTCGCGACCGGGCGCGAGGTGCTCGAGGCGCGCGGCGCGACCGACCTTCCCGCACACTTCTACGCGTTTGGCGGGCGCCCGAACGCCGACCCGGAGAAAGCGCGCAGCAATACCTTCAACGCAGGCTTCCTGCTCAAGAAGACGCCGTTCACGGCCGAGGACGTCCATGCGATCGACGCATTCCTCGGCGTCGACGCGGCGGAGGGCGAGAACGCCCGCCTCTACACGCCGCTCGATGCGCCGTCGGACACGCTCTATCAGCGCCTGCTGCGTTCGCCGGACCTGCGCGCGGTCTATGCGGCGGATCCACACCAGATCGCGCCGGCCACGGACAATCAGCCCTTCTTCAACCAGCACACGCGCTGGTCGAGCATCCGCTTCAGCACAGTCCACGACCTGTTCAGCCAGGGGAAGATGGGGCGCATGGCCCTCGAGGACCGGCCGGTCGCGGAAGTCACGCTGCTGGTCCTGCTCGTGCAGGCAGTGGCGATCGCGGGGGCGTTCATCCTGTGGCCGCTGCTGCGCTTCAAGCGCGACGACCTGCGGGCGCCGGGACGCGGCCACATGCTCGTCTACTTCTCGGGACTCGGGCTCGGCTTCATCTTCATCGAGGTGGTGTTCCTCCAGCACTTCACGCTGTTCCTCGGACAGCCGGTCTACACGTTCGCGGTCGTGCTCGCGGGACTCCTGATCTTCACCGGTCTCGGGGCGTACCTGGCCGGCCGATTCAGCGGCACGCCGCGGCAGCGTCTGCGTCGCATGATCCCCGTGTTGCTGGCCGTGCTGGCCGTCACTGCCGTGCTGACACCGCTGATCTTCCAGGCTGCGCTCGGGCTGCCTTTGGCGATGCGCGTGATCGTCGCGCTGGCCGTGATCGCGCCGCTAGGTGTGATGCTCGGCATGCCGTTCCCGACCGGACTCGGCGTCGTTGCCGAGGAAGCGCCGGGCCTCGTGCCGTGGGCCTGGGGCATCAACGGCTTCTTCACCGTCATCGGTACCATCCTGGCGCTGATGTTCGCCATGATGTTCGGCTTCCTGGCCGTGCTGACGCTGGCGGGCGCCTGCTACTTCGTCGCCTGGCTCGTGATGGCGCGGTTGGGTGCCGGACGGGGGCGTGCGATGAGCACGCCCCCGGCGGGCTGAGGCGACGTCAGGCCGTCGCGGCGTCCTTCAGCTTCTTCATCGGACGCACCTTCACCTTCACGGTGGCAGGCTTCGCCTTGAAGACGGTAGGCTCACCCGTGAACGGGTTGATGCCCTTGCGCGCCTTCTTCGCGGGCACGGCCACGGCGGTGATCTTGAGCAGGCCGGGCAGCACGAAGGTGCGCGGGCCCTTCTTGCTGATCGAGGCGCGGATCGTGTCCTCGAGTGCGGCGATCACGGCACGCACGTCCTTCGCGGCGGCGCCCGAGGTGCCGGCGAGGTGATGCACGAGCGCGGACTTGCTCAACACGCCCTTGACCGACTTGGCGCTGGTCTTCGGGGCGGCCTTCCTGGCGGGCTTCTTTGCGGACTTCTTGGCTCTTGCCATGTGTGACGATGACCTCGTGAATTGCTTGTCAGCGATCAAGTGCGATCGCGGGGGCAGACCATAGGCCAAAGTGGGCCGAATGCCAAGGCGCGAATCGCGAATGGCGACGGCGATCCAGCGGAGACGCTGCTTGAAGGTTCAGACGGAACAACTGCGGCGCTACGCCGTCGCGCGCTCCCTGTTCGGGCCGACCACGCTCGGGCGTGCGATCCGGCGCCTGGGCTTCGTGCAGGCGGACCCGATCCGGGCACCGGCGCGGGCCCAGGACCTCGTGCTCCGGCACCGCGTCGTCGACTATCGCGCGGGCGATCTGGAGCGCCGCTACCCTCGCCTCGGGCTCGAGGAGGACTTCTTCGTCAACTACGGCTTCCTGCCGCGCGGGCACAGCGCGCTCATGCACCCGAGGAAACCGAGGCGTGCCTGGTCGGCGGCTCGACGGCGGCAGGCGGAAGCCGTGCTCGAGTTCGTGCGCGCGCGCCGCTCGGCGCATCCGCGCGAAGTGGACGCCGAGTTCGCCCACGGCAAGACGAAGAACTGGTTCGGCGGCTTCTCGAACGCGAGCACGCAATTGCTCGACGAGATGCACTACCATGGCCTGCTGCGGGTGGCGCGTCGCGAAGGCGGCACGCGCGTGTACGCGGTGCGCCCTCACGCCGCGCTCGATGCCCCCGAGGCCCCCGATGTCATGGATGCAGCCGTGATCGCGGCGCGCATGGACGCGCTGGTGGATCTCCTCGTGGCGAAATACGCGCCACTGCCGGCGCGCAGCCTCGGCGCCTACCTTGGCCTGCTCGGCGGCGGCGTACCGCAATGGCGTACGCGACGCGGCGAAACGCTCGTTCGAGCACGGCAGCGACTCGGGCGCACGCGGCTCGGGTCCGAGGACTGGTACTGGCCGGCGGATGAGAACCCGGTGTCGCGCCGCTGGCGGCCGGACGAGCGCGTGCGGCTGCTCACCCCGTTCGATCCTATCGTGCACGACCGCCTGCGTTTCGAGCGGTTCTGGGGCTGGCGCTACCGGTTCGAGGCGTACACGCCGCCCTCGAAGCGGAAGCTCGGGTACTACGCCCTCCCCCTCCTGTGGGGTGAGCGGGTCGTCGGCTGGGGAAACCTGTCGGTCACGGGCGTGGACCTTCGGTGCGATTTCGGGTACGTCGACGGCCGCGCTCCGGCGGGGGCGCGCTTTCGGGTCGAGCTCGACGCAGAACTGGAGCGGATGCGGCGGTTTCTCGGCGTCGAGCGCTGATTGCGATGGTGCCGGCTAGGTGCTGATGATCCGGGGCGCCTCATCCGCCACGATCGCCGATGCACTCTGGGACTGCCCGCCGCAGCCGAGCAGCGCGCCCGTGGACGCAAGAAGTGCAAGGACCGCCATTCGTCTCAGCACGTTTCTATCCTCCGCCCGATCCCCGACGGCCCTGCCGCGGAATGCGGCAGGGCCCGGATGGTGATCGCTCGCGAACGCGCTGTGGATTCAAATCAAAATCACATCTTGTCCGTATCGAACTGCTGCGAGAACCACAATGCGACCGAACCGAGCATCACGAGAGCGACGATGTCCATGGATCCTCCTCCTTGCGCCTGTGTGGCGCGACGCGGAGGATGGGCGCGCAATGTTGCAGCGCAGCGTCAGCGCCGCGTCTTGGCGATGACTCGCCGTGATTCCGACGTTTCCAACCGTGACGGCTGTCGCAGCATCCAAGCAACGCATGAGACGGTCACATCGTGGGCCCGTCAGGGGAGATTGCCGGTGCAAGCACGAATCTGGATGGCTTTCGTTGCCTGCTTCGTCGCGGGTCGTGGATTCGCTCAGTCGGAGCCGCCCCGGATAGCGGACCTCGTGGCCGCGAACTCGCATCCCTTCGCCTACACCAGCACAGCGCTCAGCGGTCCCGGAGCCGATCTCATTTTGGGAGCGCTCGACGGCGTGCAATTCGTGCTACTGGGCGAGGACCACATGGATCACGCGACCCCGGTCTTTGCCGGGGCGCTGTTCAGGACGCTTCACGACCGCCTCGGCTTTCGCCATCTCGTGGTGGAGCAGGATCCGGTCGCCATCGTCGCCGCGCTCGGGCCCGACGTGCGCGGTCGCCCGGAACGGCTCGCGGCGCTCGCCAAGCGCTACCCTTCCCTTTTCGAATTCGACAGCGACGAGGATCTGACCGTCCTGGCGGACGTCAGTGCGCTGGTGCCCGGACCGGACGCGATCTGGGGCGTCGAGCAGGCGACGGGCGCCCCCCGTTATCTCGAGGAACTGGTCGCACTCGCGCCGACTCCAGCGGCCCGTGATCGAGCAGAAGACGTGCTCGAGGCTTCGCGCGCCGCGGATCCCGGGCCGCGCTACTCGGTGAACTGGCTCGCCTCGTCCACCGCTCCTGGCGAGATTGCCGAACTTGTGAGCCTTTACGCCGCCGAGCCCGGATCGCGTGCGCATCGCCTGCTTGCGGACCTCGCCAAGTCGTCCGAGATCTTCGGTTACTACCGCCGCGCGGAGGCGGGCGAGTTCGTCGGGCTCTACAACAACACCGTTCGGGAAGCGGTGCTCAAGGAAAACTTTCTCGAGCGGTATCGCGCGGTCGCGGGCCGCAGCGTCGCGCCGAAGGCGATGTTCAAATTTGGCGCGAATCACCTGTACCACGGGAAGAATCCGACGCAGGCGTTCCCGATCGGCAACCTCGCCCACGAACTCGCGATCGTCAACGGTTCGAGCGCCTTCGGCCTGTACGTGATTCCGCTCGGAGAGGGGTACCGCACGCTCGCCGAATGCCCAGCCTGGCTGCGCTCGCTCCTGCCGGCAACCGGGCCGGACGTGCCGACGCTGGTCGACCTGCGGGCACTGCGCCCGTACCAGCGGCTGTTTCGCGAAGCGGTGGACCCTGCGGACGTCTGGGAGCAGCGCGTCCTGCTGCACGGTTACGAAGCGATCGTGCTGTTGCCCGATTCGAGGCCCGCGACCCGCAAGCTGGGCGGGCGCGAGTGATCGTCGGCGGCACGCGCGTTACCCAACCCGGGCTTGCAACCGGCGGCGCCGCCCCCAACACTCGGCGCACATGAAATCACTCGGCAGCAGACCGAACGGCCGGCGCCTCGAGCGCATCACCGCCTCGCCCCTCTGGGACGGGCGCAGTTTCCGTAACATGCACCCGCTGCTGCCGAGGCTCCTGCAGCCCAACGTTGCCGCGCCGACGCTGAGCGCGTTCCTGTTCGAGCACAACCGCCGCGTGCCGAAGGGACCGCTGCCGGCCGTCGACCCGCGACACGGCTGGAGAAAGAAGCCAGGCAGCGGCTTGCGGGCAACGTGGCTCGGGCACTCGACGGTCCTCATCGAGATCGACGGCGTCCGCGTGCTCACCGACCCGGTGTGGGGACCCCGGGCTTCGCCGTCGCGCTGGGCGGGGCCGAAGCGCTTCCAGCCGGTTCCCATCCCGCTGCGCGCGCTTCCCGACGTCGACGCCGTGCTGATCTCGCACGACCACTACGATCACCTCGACTATCCGACGATCCACGCGCTTGCAAAGCGCGACGTCCCCTTCGTCACCTCGCTCGGGGTCGGCGCCCACCTCGAGGCCTGGGGCGTGCCGCACGAGCGGATCCACGAACTCGACTGGTGGGAGTCCTACGAGCACCCGAAGCTCGACCTGACGATCACGGCGGCGCCGTCGCAGCATTTCTCGGGGCGAGCGCTCAGGACACGCAACTCGACGCTCTGGTCCTCGATGGTGATCCGCTCGCGCCGGCACTCGGTCTTCTTCAGCGGTGACACGGGACTCACGGCGGAATACGCGGACATTCGCACGCGACTCGGCCCGTTCGACCTCGTGATGCTCGAGGTTGGTGCCTATCACCCCGCTTGGGGCCACATCCACCTGGGCCCCACGAACGCGCTCGAGGCCTGGGCGCTGCTCGGCCAGGCCGCATTCCTGCCCGTGCACTGGGGCACGTTCAGCCTCGCGATGCACGCCTGGGACGAGCCCGCGGAGACGTTGCTCGCGCTTGGCGCCAGGCGCGGTGTGCCGCTGGTGATGCCGCGCCTCGGCGAGCCGGTGGAGCCCGCGCACGTCGAGCGAGTGGTCCCGTGGTGGCGGACGGTCGATCGCGTCGAAGCCACCCCCCGGGCGCCCGAGCCGTCAGCGCCGACGGCTCCGAGAAGCGTTCCCTGGCCGATCGACTGACCGGCACTCAGCTCCTCATCGGGTACTCGTACTCGATGAAACCGCTCGCGCTCGCGACCTTGTCGTACAGCGCACGCGCCGTGGCGTTCGACTCGTGCGTGAGCCAGTAGAGCCGCGCCGCGCCGTGCTCCCGCGCGCCCGCCGCGACCGCCTCGATCAGGGCGCGCGCAACACCCTGACCTCGACACGCGGGTTCGACGAACAGGTCTTCGAGATAGCACGCGTTCGCCGACCAGATGCCCGTGTGAAACAGGTAGTGCGTGATTCCTACGAGCCGGCCCTCCACGTGCGCACCGAGGCCGTGGATCCCATCGCGCAGCCGCAACCGCTGCCAGGTCTGCTCGTAGGCCGCGACGGGCAGGACGGTGCGGTAGAACGCCTTGTAAGCCCGCGCGAGCTCGTCCCACCGCGCGCGGTCCAGGTCTTCGAGCATTCGGACCTCGACAAGCATCGGCTGACGACCCCCGTCGAGCGGCCGGGCCTCACCCGGCCGACGAGTTCAGAATCCCGAGCGCGGCCGCGTGCAAGGCCGGATTCGCGGCTGCGATCACCGTGCCGCCGTTCATGGGTGTGCGGCCCTCGAGATCGGTGATGACGCCGCCCGCCGCCTCGATGATCGGGATGAGCGGGACGACGTCGTAAGGCATGAGCGAACCGTCGATCATGAGGTCGATGCAGCCGCTCGCGACCAGCACGTAGCCGTAGCAGTCGCCACCGAAGCGTTGCAGCCGGCAGCGCGAGGCCAGGCGCTCGTAGCCCTCGCGCGTCGCGGGATCGACGAGGAGGCGTGGATCGGTGCTGACGAGGATGGCCTCGCCGAGGACCGCGCCCGGCTTCGTCCGCAGCGGCCGCTCGCTGCCGCCGGCATACAGCCGTGCCCCGGAGCCGCGGTCGGCGAACCACGTCTCGCCCGTGTAGGGCTGGTGCATGATTCCCGCCACGGGCTGGCCGTCATCGACCAGCCCGAGCAGGATGCCCCAGGTCGGCATGCCGCTGATGAAGCTGCGCGTGCCGTCGATCGGGTCGATGATCCAGTAGGTCGAGCCCGTGCCGCTCTCGCCGTGCTCCTCGCCGACGATGCGGTGATCCGGATAGCTGCGCGACAGGCGTTCGCGAATGAGTTGCTCGACGCGGCGGTCGGCCTCGGTGACCGGGTCGAACAGGCCGCCCGGGCGCTTGTCGTCGACGACGGGCGCCTGGCGGAAGTACTCGAGCGCGACCGGCCCGGCCTCGAGCACGGCCGCGAGGCCGGTCTCGAGGCACTCGCGAATCTGCTGAGGTGTCACGTCGTCGCCTCCCTGCGGGTCACGTCCGTGTCTTCCGGCACGCGCTGCAGCCGCCCGAGGTGCGAGCCAAGACCCAGGCCTCGAGTTCGGGGCGGGTGTAGGCGTAGCTCCTCGCGCGCCGGTCGATCTCTGCGATGGCCACCTCGGCGTCCTGCCGACCGCTCGCAGGGATCGCGCGCCCGGAATACTCCCGCAGCCGCTTTGCCAGCGCGGCATCCGGCGAAGACTGCGCCAGGGCCGGGATGTAGCTGTAGCGCGAGGACGCCTCGACGAGCGTCAGCACCGCGGCCTCGTTCGCCACTGCGAAGTCGTACGCGAGTTGCGGATGACGCCCGGCGACCGTGCGAATGATCGCGGGAGCGACGGTCGAAGGCGGCTCTCCGCTCAGTGCGAGATCCAGCGCGCGCCGCGCGAGAGCGGGGTCGAGCGCGGCGCCGAGCAGGGTGTAGAGCTCCTGCTGCTCGACGGGATTCGTCGTCTTTCGTGCTCGGGACTGCATCTCCTCCCAGAGGGCGGCATCCGCGTGCCGGGCCGCGACCTCGAGCACCGGCCAGCGGATCGCGGCCGGCAGGGCGCCGGGGTCCTTCGCCGAACGCCGGAAGCGGGAGATCGACTCCGCCACGACCGCCGGATCGTCGAGCGCGCCGAGTGCGCTGATCAAGCCCTCGCGCAGGAGTGCGACCGTGTCGCCCTGCCCGGCCCGTGGAGTCCAGCCGACGTCCTGGAACTTCGGCGCCAGCCGCGCCCTCGCGATCTCGCGCCACTCCGTCTGGGCCGGCGATCCGTCGAGGACGCGGTCGAGTTCGACGAGTTGCTGGGCGACGAACATCCAGACCAGCGGGTCGCTGTCCTGCGGCACCCCGAAGGAGAGATCCAGGAACGTCGTGGCCGGCACCAGACCCGTGTTGCCGAGCGCCGTCGCGTCGCTCAGCAAGCCGAGCTGGTCGATGTCCTCGATCTGCCCGAGCCGGCTGCGCAGCCGCGCGAGTTCGGCGGGCGGATAGTGCGTTCGGAAATAGCCGGCTTGCCCGACATTGACGATCACCGGCTCGCACCCGGGCAGCGTGAGCGTCATGGGCCCCTCCTTCGCCATCACGACCTGGGCGACCGGGCCGCCGCCCACGGCACGGGCCCGCACCGGGATGCGCCAACGCACCGCGTCGGTCGATCGCTCGTCCGTCTCGAACCGGGACTGCGTGAGGGTGAGCGTCGTCGTGCCGTCACGGCACACCGGTTCGGAGGCGGTCACCAGCGGCACACCCGGCTGCCGGGTGAAATCGTGCGCGATGTCGGTGATCGGCTGGCGGGTCGCCTGCTGGAGTTCCGTCCAGAGATCCTCGGTGATGGTGTTCGCGTAGGCATGCTTCTTCATGTAGCGACGGATGCCTTCGCGGAAGCTGGCCGCGCCGACGGTCTCCTCGATCATGCGGATGACGGCCCGGCCCTTCGAGTAGGCGATGGGGTCGAAGGCCTGGCTGGCCTGCTCGATCGACTCGACCGGACGCACCACGGCATGGGTCGCCGCGCCTGCGTCGAGCTGCATCGCGTATTCCTTCGCGCCCGCAACGCTTTGCAGCCAGGGCTTCCACTCCGGATGCAGCTCATCGCTCACCTTGCTCGCCATCCACGAGGCGAAGCCCTCATTCAGCCAGAGGTCGTCCCACCAGCGCATGGTGACGAGGTTGCCGAACCACTGGTGCGCGACCTCGTGGGCGATCACGGAGAACACCGCCTGCCGGTCGGATTCGCCCGTGCGCGCGGGGTCCACGAGCAGCAGGTCCTCGAAGTAGAAGATGGCGCCCCAGTTCTCCATGGCGCCGAAGAATGAGCTGTCGCCTGGCGCGGCAATCATGTCGAGCTTCGGCAGCGGGTACGGCGTGCCGAAATAGTCGTTGAACCACGGCAGGATCTCGGCGGTCGCGTCGAGCGCGAAGTCGGCCATGTGGCCGGCGCCGCGACGCATCACGATGCCGACGTCGACGCCCGCGATTGTGCGCGAGACCCGCTCGAGGTCGCCGACCGTCAGGTGCAGGAGGTAGGAGGACATCTTCGGCGTCGGCTGGAAGCGGACGACTCGCCGGTCGCCCTCGATCCGGTTCGAGGCCTCCGGCATGTTCGAGAACGCACGCTCAGCCTTCGGGATCACCACCTCGAGCGTGAACGTCGCCTTGGCGGTCGGCTCGTCCCACATCGGCGCGACGCGCCGCCCGTCCATGGGTTCGAGCTGCATCGATAGCATCCTGCGCGGCCCGGCCTCGGTCGTGTAATCGAGCGCGAAGAACCCGGCGGCGCTGCGATTGATCCGCCCCGAGAACTCCATCGACAGCCGGTGCTTGCCGGCCGGCACGGGGGCCGGGAACGCGAGCGTGGCGGTCTGCTGTTCCGTGTCCAGCGTCACTGTCGCGCGGCCCGTGCCGTCGATGCTTGCCTCGGTGAACTCGAGGTCGAGTGCGTTGAGGGTGATCGAGCGAGTCTCCTGGTGCACGACGATGTCGATGGTCTGCCGGCCCGCGAAGGTGAGCGCGCCTGCATCGGGCTCGAGACGCAGCTCGTAGTGCACGGGACTCACGTTGGCGGGCAGGCGCGCCGGAAAAGCGTTCGCAAGATCGTCCGCGATGCCGGGCAAGGCCCAGGCCAGGAACAAGGTGGAAGCGAGGACTACCCGGCTGAGTTGACGCATCGTCCGGTTCCTAGGACTCGAGGAGCGCATCGGCGAAGCGCCCGGCCGCGTCCGGCGCGTGCACGAAATACAGCGATGGTTCGGTGAGTTCGAGCTCGAGCACGACGGGATCGCCGTGCGCGTCCCGGATCAGGTCGACACGCGCATACAGGGGCCGCGCTTCGGCGATCGAGGCGAATGCCGCCGCCGCCACGGCGCGCTCGTCGGTCTCGGGGTCGCGCGACGCGATCTGCTCGGGCGCGAAGAGACCGGACACGAGGTCGTCGCCGAGCTTGAGCAGCGGACCCTTGCGGAACGCGTGGCTGTAGTGTCCGCCGATGTAGACGACCGCGGTCTCCCCGGCCTGGTCCACGCGGTCGAGGTAGGGCTGCAGCATCGTGCTGCGGCCCGCCGAGAGCAGGCGCGCGACGTGCGCGAGCGCCTTGTCGCGCTCGGAGCGCGCGTAGCGGGCCGCGTCCCGCGAACCCGCCCCGATCGAGGGCTTGACCACGAACTGTTCGACAGCGCCGCTTGCGCCGACCGTGAAGGCCGCCTCCCCGCCGGCCAGGAAACGGTCGAGCTCTGCGGCGGGATCCATCCCGGGCTCCACGAAGCGGGTCGGGACCACCGGCACGCCGGCCTGCGCGAGCTGCACGAGGTAATGCTTGTCCGTGTTCCAGCGCACGATCGCCGGTGCGTTCTGAAAGCGCGTCTGCTCCGCGCAGCGGTCCGCCCATTCGAGGAACTCGTCGATGCGTTCCACGTAGTCCCAGGTCGAGCGCAGCACGGTCTTGTCGTAGCGGCTCCAGTCGACGTCCGGATCGTCCCAGTACGGCGTGTCGACGCTCGCGCCCTGACTGCGCAGCGCGAGCAGGAGCGGCGGCATGTCCTCATCGAGCGGGAGCGCGTCCCGCGCGGTCACGAGTGCGATCTTCTGCGTCATGCCGCGCACTCTAGCGGGCGCGTCCCGCGGCTGCCACGCCCGTTGCGGCTCACATGCCGAGCCGCTTGAAGAGGCGGTCGTACGAGCGAGGCATCAGCCGCGCCATCCGGTCGACGGTTCGCGCGAGGTGGCCGGTCAGGATGCGCTTCTCGCCCCGCTCGACGCCGCGCAGGATGTCTGCGGCGCACTGCTCGGGCGGCGTGGTCAGGAAGTCGCCGACGCCCGCCAGCATGTCGCGCTCGTAAGCGTCCGCCCGGCTGCCGAGCCGTCCGGCCTTGTCGATGTTCGTGCGGATGCCGCCCGGGTGCACCGAGACCGCGCGCACGCCGGTGCCCTCGAGTTCGCGCCAGAGCGATTCGGTGAGGCCCCGCACGGCGAACTTCGACATGTTGTAGGCGGACTGCGTCGGCACGCCGACGAGGCCAAAGATGCTCGAGAGGTTGACGATGCATCCCGAGCGCCGCTCGAGCATCGCCGGGAGAAACGCCTTGGTGCCGTAGATGACGCCCCAGAGGTTTATGCCAAGCAGCCACTCGATCTCCTCGATCGTGCTGTGCTCGACGGTGGCGATCAGCGTCGTACCCGCGTTGTTGAACACGAAGTCCGCCGGCCCGAGTTCGCGGCCCACGTCGTCGGCGTGCGCGAAGATCTGCTGCCGGCTCGCGACGTCTACCCGCCAGGTGCGCGCCTCGACCCCGCCGCACAGACTGCGGGTCTCCTCGAGCGCGGCGGTGTCGATGTCCGACAGGGCGAGCCGCGCGCCGCGCCCGGCCAGCTGACGCGCCAGCTCACGGCCGATGCCGGAGCCCGCGCCCGTGATCACGGCGACTTTCTCACGGTAAATACTCATGCCATCTCCACGAATTTCAGGCTGTCGCCGGCGAAGTATGGAGCCGGCTCATGGGCCTGCTTGTAATTCTGAACCTGCGGCGTATATTCGCCCGGCACCTGTATGATTCCATTGGGAAATCATCAGATGGCCGGCGGGAATTCCACATTAATAAACGATCGTAACTTGTTGTTTTAACATAAAAATATCTTGAGTCTGTGGAAGGGGTCGGAATGATCGAAAACTGGGTATATTTGCGCCGTGCAGCGCAGGTCCTCGTGGGGCCCGGGCCCGTCAAGCAGCGGCTCTGCCAGGCCTACCTCACCCACCTCCAGCAGGTGGACCCGCGCGCTCTGCCGCGCGAACTCCAGGCGGATTACGCGGACCTCGCGAGCGCCATGCATTGCGCGCAGGCGGCGGGCGGCCTCGGCGAGGTCGAGGCCAGCGTGCGCAAGATGTCGGACCTCGATGCCGGTCGTCTCGCCGAGCAGGTGCTGTGCATGTACGTGAGTCTGGCCGGGGGCGATTCGCGCGAGCCGTCCGTCGCGACGGCGCGGCCCTTCCGACTGGTCGGGGACGAGGACGAGATCCCCGCCTTCCTCAATCGAGCTTGAATTCGATCACGTCGAAGCGCGTCGTTTCCTCGTGACGCGCCTGGCGCTTGATCGCGTCCACCAGCTGCCGCAGGTCCCAGGGCACGACTTCGTCGCCGAGCTCCATCACCGCCGGCGCGATCGTGTCATGCGAGCCGAAGGGCTCGAGCACGACGATCGGCTTGTCGAAGGCCTTCGCGCAGTGCAGTTCGAACTCCACCCAGTCCATGTGCCGGCGGTAGAGCGACGCCGGGCAGATGATCACTTCGGCGTCGGTGATCTGCTTGCGCAGGCTCTCGCGCTGGGCTTCCTTGTCGCCGGAGGGCCGCTGGTCGGGCTTGCTGGTGTTGAGGTAAAAGAAGTTGTCCGCACTCTCGAGGTACTCGAAGATGCGGTGATAATCGTCGTCCTCGATCCAGACGTGTGTCACGAACAGCCGGATCGGGTTCTTCTGCGTTACGCTGCTCACGGAACCTCCGTGCCGGGCCGGGATCTGCGCCTTGCGGGCCTAGTGTAGCCTACACCGCCGGATTCAGGTTCGTCCCGCCGAGCTATACACTGCCGACTTCGATGCGCCTGCTGCTCTACAACATCCGCTACGCCACCGGCACCGGAGCCGCCTTCCACCTGCCCGTCCCGGGGGCGGGCTACCTGCGCAGCAATCCGCGAGTCCTCGACGGCATCACCCGCTTCATCAAGGGGGCGGACCCGGACATCGTCGGGCTGATCGAGGTCGACACGGGGTCGATCCGCACCGGTCGCGTGAACCAGGCCGAGGTGATCGCCGAGTCCCTCGGCCACTACTCGACCTACCAGTGCAAGTACGGCACCTCCTCGCTCAACACCCTGGTGCCGATCGTCAACAAGCAGGCGAACGCGTTCCTCGCGGCGCCTCGCGTCGAAGGCGAGCGCTTCCACTACTTCGACACCGGCATCAAGCGGCTCATCATCGAGCTCGAGCTCGACGACCTGTGCATCTTCCTCGTGCACCTGTCGCTCAAGTTCCGGCACCGCCAGTCGCAGCTCCGGCACGTATTTGAACTCGTCAAGCAGTCGTCGAAGCCCGTGATCGTCGCCGGCGACTTCAACACGTTCTGGGGCGAGCACGAGATGGCGCTGTTCATGGAGGCGGCCGGCCTGACGAGCGCCAACCGGGAGCGCCTCCCCTCCTATCCCGCGCGCCGCCCGCGCATGGAACTCGACTTCATCCTCCACACGCGCGGCATCGTGATCGACTCCTTCGCGATTCCCGACGTGACATTTTCCGACCACCGCCCGCTCATCTGCGACTTCCGCGTCACCGGCGAGCAGCGCGCGGCCGCGTGAGGCGGAGCCGCTGTGCTAACATCGCGCACCACTGACGAAGCGCCCCGGGACTGCGGCCCGGCCTGCCGCCGAACGAAGCGATGACCGAGTCCCCGACCGTCGACCTCAACCTGCTGCGCCGATTCTCGCCGCTCGACGGCCTGAAGAACGAGAACCTGCGCGCGCTCGCCCGCAAGACGGCCCTGCGCGAGCTCGGCCAGGGGCGGCTGCTGTTCAAGGAAGGCGACGCCGACAAGCGCACGTTCTACCTGGTCTCCGGGACGGTCGAGCTCCTGACCGGCGGCAAGGTCGTGGGCACGGTGGCCGCCGGCTCGCAGGACGCAAAGCACCCGCTTGCGCCCGTGCTCCCGCGCCGCTGCCAGGCGCGCGTCGCTTCCGAGCGCATCGAGTACCTGTCGATCGACAGCGATCTGCTCGACGTGCTGCTCACCTGGGACCAGACCGGTACCTACGAGGTGGGCGACCTGCAGTCCGGCGGCGAGGCGGGCGGCGACTGGATGACGATCCTCCTGCAGAGCCGGGCGTTCCACAAGATCCCGCCCGCGAACCTGCAGGCGGTGTTCATCCGCATGCAGCGGGTCGAGCATGCGGCCGGCGAAGTCATCATCCGGCAGGGCGACGAGGGCGACTACTTCTACGTCGTAGTGAGCGGCCGCTGCGTGGTGACGCGCGAGACCCCGCTGAACCGCGACGGCATCAAGCTCGCCGAGCTCGGCATGGGCGACACCTTCGGCGAGGAAGCGCTCATCTCGGGCTCGCGGCGCAATGCGACCGTGACCATGCTGACCGACGGCGCCCTCATGCGCCTCGCCAAGGACGACTTCGTGTCGCTGCTCAACGAGCCGCTGACGCGCTGGGTCGATCACGCTGACGCCGAGCGCATCGTCGCGGGCGGCGGCCGCTGGCTCGACGTGCGCCTGCCGAGCGAGTTCGAGCACTGCCACTTCGACAACGCCATCAACGTTCCGCTCTACTTCGTGCGGCTCAAGCTGAAGACCCTCGAGCCCGGCATCCCGTACGTGGTGTGCTGCGACAACGGGCGACGCAGCTCGGCTGCCGCGTACCTGCTCTCGGAGCGCGGCTTCGACGCGTCTGTGCTCAGGGGTGGAATTGCCGCGACGGAACTCGCCGAGGCGCTCAACTCGACCGCACGCGGCGGGAGCTGAGCCGGGCCGTCCGCCGGGGCCGGCCGAGGATCACATGGTGTGGGTCGGCTTGTCCCCGCCGAGCGCGCCGGCGAGGTAGGACTCGATCTTGCGCTGGGTGTTGCCGCGGTCCTGCTCGCTGAACTGCACGCCGATGCCGGCGGTGCGCTTGCCCTGGGCGCCCTTCGGCGTCATCCAGATCACGCGACCGGCGACCGGCAGCTTCTCGTCCTCGCCCATCAGGTTGAGCAGCATGAACACCTCGTCGCCGAGGCGGTAGTTGCTGCTCGTGGGAATGAACAGGCCGCCGTTCTTCACGAAGGGCATGTAGGCGAGGTACAGCGCGCTCTTGTCCTTGATGGTGAGCGTCAGCAGACCCGGCTTGTTCGGTTGCCTCATCGCGGCCATTGCTTGCTTCCTCCGGATCCGACGGCGGTGGCGAGGTCCACGAGCAGGGCCTCGACCAGCAGTTGCGGCGCCGACGACCCCTCGAGGAGCCGCCGGACCTCGCGCACCCTGTCCACCATGCGGAACGCGGCGCTTATGTTCACTTCGGCGGCAGTCCTTTGCAACTCACCCCGACCGCGAACCGTGACCTGCATCGCACTCGGCACGGTCCGGGCGCGGATCGCCTGTCCGAGCCAGCCTTCCAGCCAGTCGAGTCGCGCCGGCAGCCCCTCCCCCATCATCCCGGCGGCGACACCGGTCGGCTCCGCGCGGCCACCGGCGACGGCGGCCACGAGGCCGGTCATCTGGCTCTCGAGCGCGGGGTGGTGCGGCGCGAGCGCGAGCGCCTTGAGCGGCGCGCCCCCGGCCGCGTCGAGCAGCGCGGGGTCCGCCGGTGAGCCGAGTTCGTGCGTGAGCCAGGCGAGCGCTTCCGCGGTCCCGGGACGCGCGACCTCGACGCGCTGGCAGCGGCTGCGCAGCGTGGCGAGGAGAGCCGACGGCCTGGGCGTCACCAGCATCAGCAGCGTGCGCGGGGCAGGCTCCTCGAGTGTCTTCAGGAGCGCGTTCTGCGCGCTCGTCGTCATCGCCTGCGCTGGCACGACGACCGCTACGCGCAGCCCTCCGCGCATGCTCGTCATGCCGAGTTGCTCGCAGGTCTCGCGCACCTGGTCGACGGAGATGGACTTCTTGTCCTCGAGCCGGCGGAGCCAGTGCAGGTCCGGGTGCGAGCCCGCAAGGCTGAGCGCGCACTCGGCGCAGCGGCCGCAGGCTTCGAGCGCCGCGCCCCGCCCCTTGCAGAAGAGCGCTGCGGACAGTGCCGCAGCGAAGCGCTCCTTGCCCACGCCCGCCGGTCCGTGCAGCAGCACCGCGTGAGGCAGGCGTCCACCGGCCGCGGCCGCCTCGAGGCGGCCGCGCGCGGCCGCGTGCCACGGCAGCAGGGTTATCGGCATGACCGGGGCGGCAGCCTCTTCCTTCATCGCGCGCTCCCGAGCAAGGACTCGAGCCTGCGGCGGATCTCGCCCTCGACGCGTTCCACGTCGCCCGTGGCGTCCACCACGCGCATTCGGGCGGGTTCCGCACGGACGCGCGCGAGGTACCGGTCGCGCACGCGCTCGAAGAACTCCCGGCGTTCGGTCTCGAAGCGGTCCGCGCCGTCCGGGCCGTTGCGCAGCCGCGCGCGGGCCATCCCGACCTCCACCGGAGCGTCGAGCAGGATCGTCAGGTCCGGCCAGAACGTCGGATGCACGATCGCGACGAGCGCGTCGATCGACGAGTCCGGCAATCCGCGTCCGCCACCCTGGTAGGCGTAGGTCGCGTCCGTGTAACGGTCGCAGAGCACCCATGCGCCGCGCTCGACGGCGGGACGCACGAGGTTCTCCAGGTGTGTCGCGCGGGCGGCGAACATCAGCAGAAGTTCACACGACGGCGGCATCGGCTCGGTGCCGCGCTCGAGCAGGATGCGCCTCAGGCTTTCGGCGCGCGGCGTACCGCCCGGCTCGCGCGTGACCACGACCTCGAGCCCCTGCTGCGTGAGCCACCCGGCCGCCCGCGCGAGTTGCGTCGACTTGCCGACGCCCTCCCCGCCCTCGAAGGTGATGAACCGGCCACGCACGTCAGTTGCCCCTGTTCCGTTTCCTGTAGCGCTCGAGATACGCGGCGACCGCCTTCTCGTGTTCCGCCAGCGTCCGCGAGAACGCGTGGCTGCCGTCGGCCTCGCCCGTGGCCACGAAATAGAACTCGCCGCGCTCGTCCGGCTGCGTGGCCGCGGCCAGCGCGGACGCCCCAGGGAGTGCGATCGGCGTCGGCGGCAGCCCGACCCGCGTGTAGGTATTGTAGGGTCCGTCGCGTTCGAGGTCCGCGCGGCGAAGGTTGCCGTCGAACGCGGGCCCGAGGCCGTAGATCACAGTCGGATCGGTCTGCAGCCGCATGCCCTTGCGTAATCTCTCGGTGAACACGCCCGCGATGCGCGCACGTTCCGAGGCGAGCGCCGTCTCCTTCTCGACGATGGACGCGAGGATCAGCGCCTCGTACGGGTCGTCGATCGGCAGACCGGACTCGCGCACATCCCAGGCACGGTCGACCTCGCGCTTCATCCGTTCGCGCGCCTGACGCAGGATGTCGAGGTCGCTCGTACCCTTTCCGAAAAGGTAGGTGTCGGGAAAGAAGAGTCCTTCCGGAGGGCGGCCCGGCTCGCCGAGCGCCATCATGACGGCGGCGTCGTCCTCGCCGGCGAGCGTGTTGCGAAGCTCGCGCGATCGTTCGAGCGCCTTGCGAAGCTCGCGGAACGTCCAGCCCTCGACGATGGTCACGGAATGCTGCACGACGGCGCCGGACTGCAGCAGTTCGAGCAGCGTGCGCGGCGTCGTGCCCGGAGGAACGTCATACTCGCCCGCGCGGATCCGCGCGTCGGCGCCTGTCGCCGCGGCGTAGGCCGCCAGCCAGCGCGCGTGCCGGAGCACGCCGCGTCGCTCCATCTCGCGGGCGGTCTCGGCCAGGGGCTGGCCACGCGGTATCTCGATGCGAACCGCTTCAGGCCCGATCGCGAGCGGCGAAGACAGCCAGCGGTCGAGCACGACCCAGCCCGTGAGCAGTGCAAGCAACGCGGCCAGCGCGACGATGGCCGCGAGCCGCCCCGATTTCACGCGTCAGTCCCGTGCGCCCGCGCCATGAGCCGGCGCGTGACCTCACCGACGGCCCACTTGCGCACGCCCATGAGCTCGCCCACCGGCCGCACGCCGGTGACGGCGTTGGTGACGAAGACCTCGTCCGCCGAGTCGAGTGCCTCGGGTCGCAGGTCCTCGATCGAGGAGGGAATGCCCAGCGCGGCGGCAGCCCTGAGGACCACCTGGCGCATGACGCCCGCCACGCCGCAGTCGCGGATATCGGGGGTCGCCAGCCGGCCGCCCGCCACGAGGAAAACGTTGGCGGCGGTGGCGCAGACGAGGCGGCCGTCCATCGACAGCATCAGGCCTTCGCCCACCTCCGGGTCGTTCCACTCGGCGCAGGCGAGCACCTGCTCGAGCCGGTTCAGGTGCTTGATGCCGGCCAGCAGCGGGTTCTGCCCGAGTCGGGTCTGGCAGAGGCGCACGACGAGCGGCGGCAAGGCATCTCCGCGCGGCTTCGGCGCCGCGCAGGAGACGATGCGCGTCACTGATGGCTCCGCCGGCGGCCGGTAGGTCCGCGGCCCCGGCCCTCGCGTCACGATGAGCTTCACCGTGCCATTGCCGAGTCCCTCGAGCACGCGGTTGCATTCCTCGCCAATCAGGCCGGGCGACGGCATCGGCATGCCGAGGCGGCGACAGCCCTCCTCGAGCCGGGCGAGGTGCAGTTCGAAATTGCGGATCCGGCCGTCGCTGGCCGCCATGGTCTCGAACAGACCATCGCCGTACTGCAGTCCGCGATCGTCGATCGCGATGCCGCCGGCGTCAGTTCCGTTCACGAGGCGTCGCTTGATCATCATTCACTCTCCAGCGCCCGCAGTATTCCCTGTGCCTTCGCGCGTGTTTCGTCGAGTTCCGCGGTGGGACGCGAGTCGGCGACGATGCCAGCCCCGGTGCGGAAGTCAACCCGTCCGTCCGCCACGGTCAGCGTGCGGATCAGGATATTGAGATCGAGCGCGCCGTCCACGCCAAGATAGCCCATCGAGCCCGTGTATGCGTCGCGGGGTTTTCCCTCGAGGTCGGCGAGCAGCTGCATGCAGCGCACCTTGGGACAGCCGGTGATCGTGCCACCGGGGAACACCGCGGCGATCGCCTCGCCCGGCGTCACTCCCGCGCGCAGCTCGCCGCGCACGTTCGAGACGATGTGGTGCACCGTCGCGTAGGTCTCGACGGTCATGAACTCGTCGACGTGCACGGTGCCGCCGCGGCAGATCCGTCCGAGGTCGTTGCGCTCGAGGTCGACTAGCATCACGTGCTCGGCGCGCTCCTTCTCGTTCAGCACCAGCTCGCGCTTGAGCGACGCGTCCGCGCTCGAGTCGTGGCCGCGGGGGCGCGTGCCGGCGATCGGTCGCGTGCTCGCACGGCCGTTGCGCACTTCGAGCAGTCGTTCTGGCGAGGAACTGAGCAGCACGAATCCGGGCAGCGCCGCGGAGCCGGAGAATGGTGCCGGGTTGGCGTTGCGAAGCCGGGGATACAGGTCCGGCGCGGACACGCCGCTCGCGAGCGTCGCCCGCCAGCCCCGTGAAAGATTGGCCTGGTACACGTCCCCGCGCACGATGGCCTCGAGCACCGCCTCGACGCCACGCAGGAAACGTTCAGCGGCTTCCTCCTCCACCGGCCCGTCGAGGAGCCGCGTCGGCGTGGCGGGCCGCTCCGGCGCCGTGGCGAGGTCGAGCTCGAGCTGCCGCCGCAGGGCGTCCTGCTGCCCGCGCTCGGCTGCCACCTCCACCTCCCCCGTGACACGATCCCGGACGATCGCGCCGCGCATGCGCCAGGCGATGGCCCGCGCGTGGCGCGATTGCGGCAGGTGGAGGCTGGTCTCGATCTCGGCGGCGAGTTCGTACCCGAGGTACAGGAACCAGCCGCCCGCGAATGGATGCGGTCCGGCGGACGGAACGCGTTCTTCGAGGAACCAGCGATCGAGCGCGCGCAGGAACGGTGCGTTCGAGTCGATAGATCGGCCCTCGAGCCGCCCGTCCGGTCGCTGCACCAGTTGCTCGCCCGGTAGCGCCAGCAGCACGTCGTGCCGGCCGAGCGGAGCGTCGCCGCCGACGCTCTCGAGCAGCACGGGATAGCGATCGGGAAAACGGGCGTGCAGCCGGTGCAGCGCATCGCCCGGCAGGGCTGCGCCGACGGTCACTGCGGCGCGCGGAAGACGAGGCTGCCGTTCGTGCCGCCGAAACCGAAAGAGTTCGAGAGCGCGATGCGCACGGGCTCGCGCCGCGCCGTGCCCGGCACGTAGTCGAGGTCGCAGGCCGGATCCGGGTTCTCGAGGTTGATCGTCGGTGGCAGGACGCCGTCGCGAATCGCGAGGATCGTGAAGATCGCCTCGACGACGCCTGCGGCGCCGAGCAGGTGACCGGTCATCGACTTCGTCGAGCTGACCGCCAGCCGGTGTGCGTGGTCGCCGAAGGCGCGCTTGATCGCGACGGTCTCGGCGATGTCGCCGAGCTCGGTCGAGGTGGCGTGCGCGTTGATGTACTGCACGTCCGACGGATTCACCCGGGCGTCGCGGATCGCGGCCGTCATGGCGAGCCGCGCGCCCTCGCCGTCCTCGGGTGGGGACGTGATGTGGAATGCGTCGCCGCTCATGCCGAAGCCCGCGAACTCGGCGTAGATCTGCGCGCCGCGGGCCCGGGCGTGCTCGTATTCCTCGAGGATGATCGCGCCGGCCCCTTCGGACATCACGAAGCCGTCGCGGTCGCGGTCCCACGGGCGGCTGGCGCGTGTGGGCTCGTCGTTGCGGGTCGACAGGGCGCGTGCCTGCCCGAAGCTGCCGAGGCCGAGCGGCGTAAAGGCCGACTCTGCGCCTCCGGCGACCATGACGTCGGCGTCGCCATACTGGATCAGGCGCGCAGCGATGCCGATGGAATGCGTCGACGTCGTGCAGGCCGTGACGAGTGCCAGGTTCGGTCCCTTCATACCGAAATGGATCGATACCTGTCCCGCCGCAGCGTTGATGATGCTGCCGGGGATGAAGAACGGCGAGATCTTGCGCGGCGTGCGGGACTCGAGCCACTTCGCCGTGGTTTCCTCGATGGTGCTCAGGCCACCGATGCCGGCACCGATGGCGACGCCCACGCGCGGCGCGTTGGCCTCGTTCACCTCGATACCGGAGTCCTTGACTGCCTGTACCGCAGCGGCGAAGCCGAGCGGAACGAACGGGTCGAACTTGCGCACGTCCTTGGGCGACATGTAGTCCTCGGCATTGAAGCCGACGACCTCGCCGCCGATGTGGACGGGAAACGCAGTTGTGTCGAGCTTGGTGAGCGTGACGATGCCGCTGCGACCATGGCACACGGCGTCCCACGCGGACGCGATGCTGCTGCCGAGCGGTGAAACGATGCCGAGACCGGTGACGACGACCCTGCGCTTCGTCAAGCTGCGTCCCCCTGGCTGGGCGCTGTCATTGGCGGAACCGCCCTCCGTGGCGGCCCCAAGCGGTCGCAGCTCAGGCCTGGCTGCGACGCTCGTTGATGTAGTCGATCGCCTGCTGGACGGTCGTGATCTTCTCGGCATCCTCGTCCGGGATCTCGGTTTCGAACTCCTCTTCGAGCGCCATCACGAGTTCGACGGTGTCGAGCGAGTCCGCGCCGAGGTCGTCGACGAAAGACGAATCATTGGTGACTTCTTCTTCCTTGACCCCCAGCTGCTCGGCGACGATCGCCTTAACTCGCTGTTCGATACTGCTCATTGTCTTCGGAGTCCTCTATGGGAAACGTGACCCGCCGGCCCTCCCTTCAGGGGCACGGCATGGGGCGCGTATTCTAGTTTAAGGGCCCGGTGGGGTCCAATTGGCGGGATTTCCCTTTCAGATCATGTACATGCCGCCGTTCACGTGCAGCGTTTCGCCGGTGATGTAGGCGGCCTGCGGCGAGGCGAGAAAGGCCACGGCGTGGGCGATGTCGTCCGGGGAGCCGAGCCGGCCGAGCGGGACCTGGTCGAGGAGTGCCTTGCGCGCCTCCTCTCCCAGCGCGTCGGTCATGTCGGTCACGATGAACCCGGGGGCGACCACGTTGACGGTGATGCCGCGCGAGCCCACTTCGCGGGCCAGGCTCTTCGTGAAGCCGATCATGCCGGCCTTGGCCGCGGCGTAGTTGGCCTGCCCCGCGTTGCCCATGACGCCCACCACGGAGGCGATGTTGACGATGCGGCCGCGCCGGGCCTTCATCATGCCCCGCATCACGGCCTTGCAGGTGCGGTAGACCGAGGACAGGTCGGTCTCGATCACCGTCTGCCAGTCCTCGGCATTCATGCGCAGCAGCAGTCCGTCGCGCGTCACGCCGGCATTGTTGACGAGGATCGTCGGCGTGCCCTCATGTGCCTCGACGTCCTTGAAGCACTGCTCGACCGAGGTGCCATTCGAGACGTCGAGCACCACTCCCCGTCCCCGGGTCGAGGCGGCGGCGAACGCTTCGCCGATGGCGGCCGCGCCGGCCTCTGAGGTGGCCGTGCCGACCACCCGTGCGCCCCGCCGGCCGAGTTCGAGCGCGATGGCGCGACCGATGCCGCGCGATGCCCCGGTGACGACGGCGATTTCGTTCTCGAGCATGTTCACTCCTTCGCGGCGGCGATTGCCGCGGCCAGCGATCCTGGGTCATCCGCGGCCAGCATGCGCAGCTCCGGCCGTTTCTCGATCCTCTTGCCGAGCGAGGTGAGCACCTTGCCGGGTCCGCATTCGACGAAGGTCGTCACGCCGCTCGCGATCATCGCGCGCACGGTGTCGGCCCAGCGCACCGGCTTGAAGAGCTGCTCGCGCAGCGCCTGGCGGATGCCGTCGGGACCCTGGTGCGTCTTCACGTCCACCGTGTAGACGGCGCCGACGTTCGGCATCCGCAGGTCGACCGTCTTCAGTCGCTCGGCGAGCCGGTCGGCGGCGCCGAGCATCAGGCTGCTGTGCGATGGCACGCTCACCGGCAACGCGACGGCCCGCTTCGCTCCCCGCGCCTTCGCCGCCTCGATCGCGCGTGCGACCGCCGTCGCGTCACCCGCGATCACCGTCTGGCCCGGCGCGTTGAAATTCACCGGCTCGACGACCTGTCCCTGCGCGGCATCGCGACAGGCGGCCGCGAGCGTCGCGTCGTCGAGCCCGAGGATGGCGGCCATCGCGCCTTCGCCGAGCGGGACGGCCTGCTGCATCACCTGCCCGCGGAAGCGCACGAGGTCGACCGCGCTGCGGAAATCGAGGGCCTCCGAGCACACGAGCGCCGTGTACTCCCCGAGGCTGTGGCCAGCCATCGCGACGGGCTGCGGACCGCCGTGCTGCTGCCACGCGCGCCAGGTCGCCACGCCCGCCGCGAGCATCGCCGGCTGTGTCTTCTCCGTGACGCCGAGATCGGCTTCCGGTCCCTGCTGGCACAGCGCCCAGAGGTCGTAGCCGAGCACGTCCGAGGCTTCGGCGAAGGTCTGCTGCACGACGGGTTCCGCCGCGGCGAGCCCCGCGAGCATGCCGACGGACTGCGACCCCTGTCCCGGAAAGACCACTGCGAGCGTCATCGTTGTTCTCTCGCCGGGCGGCACCGCGCCCGATCGCCGGATTATAGCGGGGTGGTTCGCCGGACCGGCCGGCCGCGGGTGAGCCACAGCCCCGCGAGCGCGCCGCCCACCGCGCCGTAAGTGTGCGCTTCGTGTACCACGGGCACGCCCAGGCTGCCCCCGGCGAACGGCAACGGGCCGTACGCGTGCTCCCAGAGGAGCTTGGCGCCGAAGAGCACGGCTACCGTGACGGTGAGCGCGTCCCGCTCGCCGCGGATCCAGGCCACGAGGCCCGCGGCCATGCAGCCGTGCAGGACGCCGGAAAATCCGACGTACCATTCGAGCCCGGGCTCGAATGCAAGGAACCCGAGATCGATGGCCACGGTCGAAGCCATCAGGATCACGATCCAGCCGTAAGGGGTGTACTCCCGCGCGAACAGGAACCACACGAGGACGGTGCCGGCCAGGTTCCAGCCGAGGTGCGCGAGATCGAAGTGCACGAGGTGACCCGACACGAGCCGCCACGCCTCTCCGGCGGCGACCGCTGCGCGCTCGTAGCGCAGCGCGTCGGTGACGTCGTTGCCGGCCGCGAAAAGCGTCACGAGCAGGAGCGCGAGCAGCGCGGGCAGCCACCACTCACGCATGTCGTGACGTGCCAGTCGTCTCAGCACTTTCGTCCGGAGGGCCGATGCCGCAATTTGCTATGATCCGGGGACTCTACAGCCACGGGCTCGATCAAACGATGAACTATACCTGCCACGTGCCCCGCGAGGGCGCGAGCCACCTTGCGGCGCGGTCCCGGCCGAGCGCCGGTTTCACCCTCATCGAGATCATGGTCGTCGTGGTGATCCTCGGCATCCTCGCGGCGCTCGTCGCGCCGAACGTCATCCGCCGTGTCGACGACGCCCGCATCACCAAGGCGCAGCAGGACATCCGCGCGTACGAGACGGCGCTCAACCTGTACCGCATGGACAATTTCCGCTACCCCACCACCGAGCAGGGACTCGAGGCGCTCGTGAAGCGGCCCGCCGACCCGAACATCCGCAACTGGAAGGAAGGCGGCTACATCGACGGCATGAAGAAGGACCCGTGGGGCAACGACTATGCGTACATCGCTCCGGGCACGCGCGGAGGCGAGTACGACCTCTACACCCTCGGCGCCGACGGGCAGCCGGGTGGCGAGGGCCCCGATGCCGACATCGGCAACTGGACGATCGAGTAACAGGCCGCCGCCGGGCGCGGCTGCCGGACGCGCCTCGGGCTTCACGCTGCTCGAGGTGCTGGTCGTCGTCGTCATCATCGGCATCATCACGAGCATGGCCTTCGTCTCGACGCGGGTGCTCGGCGGCGACCACGAGATGGACCAGGAGGCTGCGCGCCTGTCCGCGGTGCTGGTGCAGGCTCGCGAGGACGCGATCCTGCAGGGCCAGGACGTGGGCTTTCGCATCGATCCGGGCGGCTACGACTTCCTCCGCTACGACTCGCGCCGCGACGAGTGGGCCCTCGTGACGGACGACCCGCTGCTGCGCCAGCGTGCCTTGCCCGACGGCATGGTCGCCGGGCTCGTGCTCGAGTCGCGGAGCGTCCAGTTGAAGCCCCGACCGGAGGAAGCCACGGCGACGACGACGCTCGCTCCGCAGATCGTGGTGCAGGCGTCGGGCGACCTCGTGCCGTTCGAGATCGTGCTCGGACGCGAGGGCACAGAGGAGCGACGGCGCGTCACCGGCTCGGTGGACGGCACGATCCAGGTGCAGAAGGACGAGGATGAGCGCTCGCGTCGTTGAATCGCGGCGACGGCCGACGCGCGCCAGCCGTGGCTTCACGCTCATCGAGGTGCTCGCCGCGCTGGTGATCGTCGCGCTGGGCATGCTGGGCGTGATCGAGGCGGTGACGCAGTCGGCGCGCAACGGTACCTACCTGCGCGAGAAGACGCTGGCCCACTGGATCGCCATGAACGTGATCACGGAGGCGCGACTGCAGGCCGAGCCGCCGGCGGTGGCCGAAAGCTCCGACGAGGTCGAGTTCGCGGGCGAACGCTGGCGCTGGACCATGGTCGTCACGCAGACGGAGGTGGAGAGCCTGCGGCGGATGGACGTTGCCGTGCGACCCGCGGACGCGCCGGACTCGACGCAGCTCGCCACGGTCACGGGCTTCTACGGCACGGCGGTCGGTCCTGCGGGTGGCGGCGTGCTCGACTGGAACGGTACGCAGACCGGGACCGGCGATGATGACGATGGGGACGGTGGTGACGACGGCGACGGCGGCACGAAGCCGCCCAAGGGTGACGGCGGGCAGGACGGCCAGCCGGTGCAGCCGAATCCCGTGACTCCAGGCCAGACCCCGGAACCCCCGCCGTCGCAGGAGGAAGAGTGACCCGCGCCGTCGTGTCGCGTCGCGCGGGCGGCTTCACGCTGCTCGAACTGCTCGTGGCCGTCGCAATCTTCAGCGTGGTCGGTGTGATGGCGCTGAGCGGCTACACACAATTGCAGAAGCAGGCGGAGTACGCCGATCAGCGCCTCGAGAGGACCCGCGAGGTGCAGCGGGCCGTGCAGACCATCGCTCAGGACCTCGCGCAGATCGATCCACGCCCGATCCGCGAGCCTCTCGGTGAGTCGCAGGTGCCGGCGGTGCTCGCCGAGGACGTGGTCGAGTACAACCTGCAGTTCACGCGCGCGGGCTGGAGCAACACGGCCGGCCTGCCGCGCGCGACGCTGCAACGCGTCGGATACCGTCTCGACCAGGAAGGCCTCTGGCGCGACCACTGGCCCGTCCTCGACCGGACGCTCACTGTCGAGCCGGTGCGCCGCAAGTTGCTCGCTCGCGTCCGCTCGGTGACCTTCCGCTTCATGGATTCGAGCCGCACCTGGGTCGATCGCTGGCCCGCGGCGTGGGGTGGCACGGCCGGCCCCGCCGGCCCCGGCATGAGACAGCGCCCCATCGCGATCGAGGTCACACTCGAACTCGAGGACTGGGGCACCATCCGCCGCGTCGTCGAGGTGCCCGGATGAAAACAGGGGATATTCCCCTGTTACGGCGGCAGCGCGGTGTGGCGCTGATTACCGCCGTGCTGATGGTGGCGCTCGCAACCATCCTCGCCGTCAACGTCGCGTTCCGTGGAACGCTCGACCAGCGGCGCAGCGCGACGCTCTTCGCCCGCGACCAGGGATTCGAGATCGCGCTCGGCGCGGAGGCGTGGGCCGCCGATTTCCTGAAGAAGGACCGTGAGGATTCCCAGATCGACCACTTCGGCGAGCGCTGGGCGCGGCCCTTGCCGCCGCTGCCGATCGACGGGGGCACCGTCGAGGGCCGGCTCGAGGACCTGCAGGGCCGCTTCAACCTGAACAATCTCGTCTTCCCGGACGCGACCGTGAATACGGACGCTGTGAAGCAGCTGGAGCGCATCCTGGTCGCGCTCGACATCGAGCCGGCGTGGGCGACCGCGATGGCGGACTGGATCGACCAGGACGCGCAGCCAGGATTCCCCGACGGGGCCGAGGACCCGACCTACACCGGCCTGACGCCGCCGCACCTCGCGGCCAACATGCCAGTCACCCGCGCGAGCGAGATCCTCGTCTTGCCGGGCTTCGGACCCGATCGTTACCAGCGGTTGAAGCCTTTCATCACGGCACTGCCGGTCGGTACGCCGCTCAACGTGTGCACGGCGCCCGGCATCGTCCTCGACGCGCTGAGCGAGAACACGCGCGAGTTCGGGTTGAATCCCGAGGACCTGGCCAAGCGGCGCGCCGACTCGTGTTTCCCGACTCTCGAGGACCTGCGTGGCTCGCTGGGCGAAGCGGATTTCACCAGGTTGCAGAAGTCGCTCACGGAATCGAGCAACTACTTCCGCGCCACCGTATGGGTCACTATTGGCACCACCGAATTCACCCTGTACAGTCTGCTCGCGCGTGGCAACGGCGGCGGAGTGCGGCCGTACCTGCGCAGTTTCGGTACCGAATGACCCCCACGAGTTCCGATGGCTGAGACGCTGGTGATTCGGCTGCGCGCCGCTGACGACGCGCCGGCCTCGTGGCTCATCGTCGACGGCAGCGGTGCACGCTCGGGCCCGGTCCAGAGTGGCCCGGTGGCCGATGCCTTGAACCTCGTCGACGGTCGCAGCGTCACGCTGCTCCTGCCCTCGAGCGACGTCACCCTCGCCGAACCCGAGCTGCCCTTGCGTGGCGGCGCGCGGATCGCGCAGGCGGTCCCGTTCGCGCTCGAGGAACAGCTCGCCACCGAGGTCGAGACACTGCATTTCGCCGTGGGCGCGAAGCCCGCTGGTGCCGCCGGCACGCCTGTCGCGGTGGTCGCGCGCGGCCTGATGGATCGCTGGCAGGCGACCTGCGAGGCGGCCGGGATCCACCCTGATTCCGCGATCGTCGATGCGGTGGCCGTTCCGGTCTCGCCCGGCGCCTGCACCATGCTGCTCGACGAGGGGATGCTCTTCGTGCGGCGTCCCGACGGCCTGCCCTACTCGCTCGACGCGAACCCGCTCGAGGCTGCGCTCGAGCTCGCGCTCGGGCGCGAACCCGAATACACGGAAGAGGCCGATGCGGCGGGCCCCGAGAACGTGGTTTTCTTTGCCAGTCCGGCGGATTACGAGCAGCACCGCGACGTGATCGAGGGCCTGCGTTCGCGCACCGCGACGCTGCAGGTCAAGCTGATGCCGGAGGGCGCCCTGCCCGTCCTCGCCTCGCACGCGGTCTCCGCCGCCGACGTCAACCTGCTGCAGGGACCGTACGCGGCCCGCTCATCGCTCTCGACGCAACTGCACGCCTGGCGCCTGCCCGTGGCGCTGGCGGCGGCGCTCGCGCTCGTCTTCATCGGCAGCCAGGGCTTTTCGATCTGGAAGCTGCGCCAGGCGGAGAAGAAGCTCGACGCGGAGATCGCTGCGGTGCTCTCGGCCGCCCTGCCCGGGCAGAAGGTCATCGACGCGCGCGCCCAGATGGAAGGCGTGCTCGCCCGAGCGTCCGGCGGCGGCGGCGCGCTGCTGCCCGCGATCTCGGCACTCGCGCAGGCCATGGCGCAGTCGCCGCAGGCGCGGGTCGAGTCGATCAGTTTCCGCGGCAACATACTCGACCTCAGGCTGACGGCGCCGACGGTGGAAGCCATCGACGCGATCAAGCAGTCTATGTCTGCGGGTGGCGGGATCACCGCCGAACTGCAGTCGGCGACGCCGCGCGGCCAGACGGTCGAAGGCCGGATGCAGGTGCGGGTGGGTCCGGCATGAACCCTCGCGACTGGCTCGCCAACCTCGCGCCGCGTGAGCGCCGTCTCGTCTACCTCGCCGCGGGGATCGTTGGGATCGCGGCGATTTACTTCGCCGTCGTGATGCCGATCGCCGGGCTGAACGCAAGAAGCGCCGCGCGGGTCGAGAAGAAGGCGGTGGACCTCGCCTGGATGCAGCAGGTGGCGCCGCAGGTCATGGCAGCCGGGGCGTCCGCTGGCGCGACGACGAATGGTGAGTCGCTGGTCGTGCTGATCGATCGCACCGGACGCGAGGCCGGGCTCGGCGCGGCCGTTCGGGACCAGAGCCCGAGCGGTGAGAATGGACTTCGCCTGCGCCTCGAAGGCGCGTCGTTCGACGTGCTCGTCGCCTGGCTCGCGAGCCTGCAGCAGCAGTACGGTGTATCGGTCGAAGCTGCGACCATCGACGCGGGGTCGGGCCCGGGCGTCGTCAACGCCAGTCTCACGTTCACTCATGGCGCAAGCGGCGCGCCGTGACCGGCCGGCGCGCGAGGCGCCGCCCGTCACGCGCAGGCCCTGGTGGCTCGTCGGCCTGGGCGTCGCGGTCGTCCTCGCCTTTGCGATCGTCACCCTGCCCGCCTCCGTCGTCGCATCGAGGCTCGAGCCATTCGGCGTCACCGCCGTCGCGTGGTCGGGCTCGATCTGGTCGGGTACCGCAACCGGCGTTGCATGGCGTGACGCACCGCTCGGTGAACTGCGCTGGCGGATCGCGCCGCTCGCCCTGCTCCGCGCTCGGCTCGGCGCACGCGTCGAACTGCTGAGGCCGGACGGGCGCGTCGATGCGGACGTGCTCGCCAGCCGCTCCGGAACCCTCGAGATCACGAACGCGACCGTCGACCTGCCGATCGAGGCGTTCGCCGGACTGCCGCTCGGCCTGCCGAAGGGCTGGCGTGGCCGCCTGCAGGCGACAGTGATTCGGCTCGCGGTCGAAAAGGGCTGGCCGACCGAAGTCCTGGGCACGCTCGACGTCGACACCCTGATCGCGCCGCCGCCGCGCAACGCCTCGATCGGCAGCTATCACGCGGTGCTGCCGGATCCCCAGGCCCCCGCCCCGCAGGCCGGCGCGACGGCCACGGGTATCAGTGCGCGGATCACGGACAAGGAAGGACCCTTCGCGGTGGACGGCCGACTCACCCTCGGGCCCGGCCGCGATTTCCTGCTCGAGGGAACGCTCGCGCCCCGCGGCGACACCCCGCCGGCGCTGCGTCGCTCGCTCGAAATCCTCGGGCCCCCGGACGCGGCAGGGCGACGGCCCTTCAGCGTGAGCGGAACCCTCTAGCAGGGCTCGTCAGGCCCAGCTCCGCCACGCCGAGAGCAGCGGGAAATACAGGCCGAGCCTCACCGGCTCGGGGCCGAGGCGCCGCACGAGGGCCGCATAGCGCTCGAGCTGCGGCCGGTAGCGTTCCACCTCGCTCGCGAGGAATCCCTCGACGTCCGCACCTTGGTGCGTGCTGGTCTTGTAGTCGACGATCCAGCGTGTGCCGTCCGCGTCGACGAACGTGCGGTCGATCACGACGGAGACGGTCTCGCCGTCGATCCGCCCCGTGAGCGCCAGCTCATTCGCGGCCGATCCGTGCCCGGGGTCGAGCAGCCAGCGGCCGCGCGTGTCCGCGAGCGTTCGCTCGAGCGCCTCGGCGACGCGTGCCGCGGCGGCCTCGCGCCGTTCGGCGGGAACGCCGAGCTCGGCCAGCTCGTCGTCGTAGCGGCGTCGTGCGTCGTCATCGGTCGCTGCGCCGCGCCATCCGTCGCGAGAGATGCGCTGGAGCGCGCGGTGCACGACGGTGCCGACGTGGCGCGCGGTCTCGGTCGCCCAGTCGAACTCGACGGCCGGCGCGGTGGAAGCCGTCGTCGGTCTCGCGGACACGATGCGCGGCGCGACCGGCTCAGGCAGTTGCCAGTCGAGCGGCAGTCGCCTGAGCGGCGGATCCCGCGGAATCTCGGGCGCGGTTTCACCCTCCACCTCCCCGAGCGAAGCGAGTCGCCCCTCGAACTCGGCTTCCACGACGGGCCACAGGAGCCCGAGCGCGACGCTCGATGAAGGGCGCATCAGCGTCACGCCGCCCGCATCGTCCGGACGCAGCCGGCACGTGCCGAACAGGTGCAGCCAGCGCTTCGCTCGTGTTGCCGCAACGTAAAGCAGACGGCGTCGCTCTTCCTGCAGTCTTGCCGCTTCGAGGCCCTCGAGCCAGCGATAGAGGCGGTTCGCCTCGTCCCCGAAGCCGGCGACCGGCGCGACGACGACCGTGTCCGCAGCGACTTCGGGAAGTCTTGCCCACTGCAGCAGGCGGCGCTCGTCCGCGCGCGTGCGACGCTCGAGCCCGGGCACGATGACCGTGTCGAACTGCAGTCCTTTGGCCTTGTGCACGGTGAGCAACTCGACGCGTACCGACGCATCGGGCCGCGACGGCGCGTAGAGCTTCTTCAGTGCCTCTTCGAGACGGGCGAGTTCCACCGGCCCCTGCGCCCGGCTCTCGAGGTCCGCGAGCTCGTCGAGGTAGGCCTGCGCCTCGTCGAGCTCCCGCGCGCTTGCCGCCGTCGCGGGTCCGCCGAGGGCGATCCACCCGCGTTCCACGGCGTCGCGCAGACCGAATCGCCGGTGTTCCGCAGGCGCCAATTCAAGCACCTTCCACGCGCGCTCGAGTCGCGCGCGCGCCGCAGGCTCGAGCCGTGCCCGGCGCTCGGGATCGCGCAGGAGCTCGGCGGCGGTCGCGTCGCGCGAGTCGCCGAAGATCGCGTGCAGGTCGCCGAGCGCGAGGCCGCACCACGGCGCCCGCAGCACGGCGAGCCACGCCGGGCGATCGGCGCGATGGGCGATCGCCCGCGTCAGCGATAGCAGGTCGAGGACGACCGGCCGCTCGCCGAGCGGGTCGATGTCGGTCGCCTGGAACGGCACGCCGCGGCGCGCGAGTTCCGCGACGATGTTCACGAGGTGAGCCCGGCCCTGCACGAGGATGGCAACACGCGCCTCCGCGTCTTCGGCGAGGCGCCGCTCGACGATGTCCGCCACCTGCGTGGCCTCGAAGAGCCGGCTGCGGCGGAACAGCGGGTGGACGCACACGCCGCCGTCCTCGCCCGCGCCTTCCGGCGTCGTGCTCGCGGCGTAGCTCACCGCGCCGCGCACGATGTCGTCGCGCGCCGGGAGCACCTGCACGAAGCAGCGGTTGATCCAGTCGATCACGGGCCGCGTCGAGCGGAAGTTCACCGCCAGGGTCAGCGGCTCGAGACGCAGGGCGCCAATTCCGTGCTCGCGCACGTCGAGGAAGAGGCCGACCTCGGCGTTGCGGAACCGGTAGATCGACTGCATCGGGTCCCCGACGAGGAACAGCGTGCGGCCGTCGTCGCGCTGCCAGCCCGCCGTGAGCTTGGCGAGCAGTCGTACCTGGGTCTCAGAGGTGTCCTGGAACTCGTCCACCAGCACGTGGCGCAGGACCGCGTCGAGCGCGAGCGCCGTGTCGGTGGGCGCGTCGTCGGTGCCGAGTGCGTCGAGCGCCGCGGCGGCGAATCGCGGGTAGTCGGCCGCGCGTCGCTCCGCGAACACGAGTTCGAGCTCGGCGGCCGCGAGGCGAAGGACGACGAGTTGTGCGGCGAGCACCTCCCACTCGTCGTCGGCGTACCGGGCATCGGGCAGGCTGCGTACCGCGTACAGTTGATCGCTCAGTTCGGGCAGTGCCTCCAGCGCCAGCGTGACCTCGCGTGCGCGCGCCTTGAGCGCCTTGCCCTCGGGCCCGGGAGACAGCCCGATGCGATAGTCGAAGGTCTTGCGGGGCGTGCCGCCGTCGGTGAGGAGGAGCGTCGAGAACGCGAGCCACGCCGTCGCGTCCTCCGCCGCGTCGCCTGGCAGTGTGTCGGTCTCGGCGAGTGCGGCAATGCGGGATTCATGGCCGTTCGAGCGCAGCGTGTCCGCCGCCATGCGACCGACGGCGAATGCCTCGGCGAGAAGCTCGCGGGGAAACGCGCGAGCGAGCGCCTCGAGGTGCGCCGTGACGATCCGCGCCCGCGCGCTCTCGAGCCGCGCCCGCACGGCGGCGTTCTGCGCGGGATCGTCGGTGATGCGGGGCAGCTCGGCACCCCAGGCCTCACGGCGCGCCAGCATCTCGACGACGAGGCCCACGAGCCGGGGCACGCGGTTGTCGAGGTGGCCGAGCAGCGTCGCGACCGCACGGGAATGCAGCGGCTCGCCACCCGGCAGGTGCTCGAGCAGCCGCTCCGCAGCGGCCTCGTAGAGTTCTCGCGCGTCCTCCTCGACGCCGAGTCCCGCGCCGAGGCCCGACATCACAGGCAAGCGGCGCGCGAGTCCGAGATCGAGTGAATCGATGGTCTGGATGCGGAGCCGGCCCGGGTGCGCGAGGAGGTTCCAGTCGAGCTGACGGTCGGTCGCGAGCGCGGCACGCGCGAGCTCGAGCGTGCGCGGGTGAAACTCCTCGCCGCCGGGGCCGCCGGCCGCCGCCCGCAGCGCGCCGAGGATGCGGTTGCGCATCTCCGCGGCCGCCTTGCGGGTGAAGGTGATCGCGAGCACGGACTCTGGCGCCTCGACCACCGCGAGCAGCGCGAGGAAGCGCCGCGTCAGCAGTTCGGTCTTGCCGGAACCGGCCGGCGCCTGGACGATGAAGCTGCGGCGGACGTCGAGTGCCGTCTCGCGGGCGGCCTCGTCGATGCGGCGAAGGTCACTCACCGTCATCGCCCTCCTCTGCCGAGGCCAGCGCCGACTCCGCGATGCGGCACAAGGCGGCGAGGTGGCAGTAACGGCACGCCTGCGTGGGATCGGGCGCGAGTCGCGCATCCCCGTGTGCGAACTCCTCTGCGAGTCCCTCGAGGCGACGCTCCCATGCGGCCTGGAGCTCAGGCCAGGTCGCGTGCTCCTTCGGCCAGCCGCGCGCCGAGGGATCCTTGAGGCCAGGCATGGCAGCGGCCGCGCTCGCGAGCCCGACATAACCGGTCTCGCCCGTCCGCACGCGTCCAAAGGCGACGGCCGACACGCGCTCGTGCCCGACGGCCTGCGAATAGAGCGGCAATTGCGGCAGCCGCGGCCGCTCGCCCAGCCACGCCTGGGGATCGGCATCGTTGCCGGTCTTGTAGTCGATCACCGCGAGCGTGCCGTCGGATAACCGGTCCACGCGGTCGATGCGCAAGGTCAGCTCGAGCCCGCCGAGCGCGACGCGGTACGACTGCTCCAGCGACTCGATCGTGAAGTCCGGGCGCGCACGATCCGCTTCGAGCAGCTCGATGACGCGAGCTTCGAGCCAGTCGGCTTCGATGGCGAGCAGGTGCGCGCGCAGGCTGCGCGCCGGCGCGCGTGCCGCCGCCGTCTCCCTGCGTATGGCGTCGCGGACCAGCGTGCGCAGGGCCGGCGCGTCGAGCACGCGCAGGGCGGCCTGCCCGCGCAGCCGGTCCCAGATGCGCGCCAGCACCGTGTGCACGAGATCGCCGCGGTCCGCCGCCGCGATCCCGGCTTCCGGTTCCTCGAGCGCCCGGGCGCCGAGCCGCAGTTCCGCCTGCGCTCGGAACGGGCACGCGGCCTGGAGTTCGAGCAACTTCGCGCCGCCACGCGCGGCGTCGGCAGCGCCGATCGCGGGCATGGTGCCGTCGATGCAGACCTCGAGTGAAGGCCGCGCGTCGAATGACGCCTGGACCAGCGCAGGTTGTGACCAGAGTGGTGCCGCTGGCAGCGGTTCGAACCCGGCGACGAAGGCGCTCGGCAGCAGCGGCGCGTCGGCGTCGAACTGCGGGTAGCTCAGCACCACTGCATCCGCGCTGCGACAAAGGCGATCAAACAGCGCGCGCGCGTCGGCGGCGGCCTGTTCGGCGGTTGCGCCGGGCACTCCCTGGCGTGCCTGCCAGTCCCGCGGCAGGAACGGATCGGGCAACGCGGCCGGCGGCCACTGGCCGGCGTCGAGGCCGCAGAGCCAGAGCGCGTCGAAGTCCATCCCGGCGCAGGTCTCCGGATCGATGATCGTGAGCGGCGCGCGCAACTCCTGCGGCTGGAACGACGTCCCGCGGGCCAGGTCCGCGAGCAGTGAGGCGGCCTCGCGTGGCGAAATCGTGCCGGCCGCGTCGTCGCAGGCCCCGAACTCGCCGACGAGCTGGTGCCAGCGTTGCCGCGCCTGGTGTTCCTCGCTGTCGAGCTCGGCGCCAGGCCAGCGCATCGTCGCGAGCAACTGCGAGAAGCGCCGCGCCCACTCGCTCGGTCGCGCGCGTCGCGGCCACTCCGCCGCGGATTCGAGGCTCGCCCTGAGGGCCTGCGCGAGTACGGGGCACGCAGTGGCCGCGAGCTTCTCGAGGCGGCCCAATCCGAGCTCGGCCTCCTCTTCCCGGCGGATCGCGGCGTCGAGGCGTGCGCGTGCGTCCGCCTCGCCGGCCGCATCGGCGAGGAACGGCGAGGCCAGCAGGCGTGTCGCCTCGAAGAGGCTCGTTCCCGCCGTGAATGCGGTGATGACGTCCAGGGCCGCCGCCACGATGGCCCAGTCGGCGAGCGTCCGCGCCGCCACGAGTTCGAAGCCTTGCGTCTCCGGCGCGGGACCGCCCGCCAGCGCCGTCGCCGGCGCCACGACCCGCTCGACGGTACGGCGGACTTCCTCGCGCCGCGACCCGAGGTCCGGTACGACGATGGCGATCCTGTGGGCGGCGTCGATCTCGAGCCACGCCGCCGCCCAGCGCGCCGCCGTGTCGACCTCGCCGGTGCGATCGCGGCACGTCGTCAGAATTCGCGCGCCGCGCCTCGTGGCCGTCGGGCGCTCCGTGACGGCCACGCCGGCCTGCCGCAGTCGCTCGACCAGGAACCGCTGGGCTGGCGTGAACGCGTCGAAACCCACGAGCTCGAGCGCGGGTCCGGCCAGCGTCGGGTCCACGACACCGCCCGCGAGGCTCTCGTCCACCCAGCCGTGGCGGCGAGACCAGTCGGCATACGAGCGAGCCCAGCGCGCAAACGCCTGGGCTTCGGGGCGGTCGTCGGCATCGAGGGCCGTCAGCGGGATGGCATAGGCATGCAGCCGCCGCCACGAGTCGTAGGCCGTGCGGCCGAGCTGCCCGGGCGCCAGTATGTGCGCGAGCGCCCCGTCGCGCTCGGCGATGCGCTCCCACGCCATGCGGGCCATGGCATCGTCGAGCCAGCGCCCGCTCACGCGGCCGGCGGCGCGCCCCTCCGTGAACAGCCGCTCGACGAGGCCGGACCAGGTCACGACGTCCGGGGTCGTCCAGACCTCGAGGCCCTCCGCGGCGCAGGCCTCGTCGTGTCGTCTCCTCAGGTAATGCGCAAGCCGGCGGGTCGGCGCGACCCACGTGACTCCCGGTCTCAGCTTGTCCTTTTCCAAGACTATTTTATTTTTATAAACAGTACTTTACGAGCTTATGTTAAGGCGCTTTCAGCGTTTGGCGGCGGTGTCCACCACACGCAGCGCCGGATTGGCGCGCGTCGTCGGCAATTCACCGACCGCATAGCTCTGCAGCAATTCCTCCATGCGGCCGAACACGTCCGCGATCAGCTGCGGCTCGGGGAGGTTCGTGACCCGGAAGTGGTTCCGGTAAGGCACGTTGAAGCTCGATCCGGGGGCGACCAGGACGTGCTTGTGTTCGAGCAGGTCGAGCGCGAACTGCTGGTCGTCGAACTCCGGGAGCGACTCGGTCTGCACGCCCACGAAGGCGTATAGCGCACCCATGGGCAGCGTGAGGTACAGGAACCGGCTGCGGCCCACCGCCTCGATGATCGCCTTGCGCGACTCGTACAGCCGCCCGCCGGGAGTCACCAGCTCGCGGATGCTCTGGTAGCCGCCGAGCGCGGTCTGCACGGCCCATTGCCCTGGCACGTTGCTGCAGAGTCGCAGCGACGACAGCAGCTCGAGCGCAGAGAGGTACTCGCGCGAGTGCTCCACGTCGCCCGAGAACACCGCCCAGCCGACCCGGTAGCCGCAGGCGCGATAGACCTTGGAGAGCCCGCTCAGCGTACCGCACAGCGTGTGCTGCACCAGCGTCGCCATCGGCACGAACTCCGCGCCGTCGTAGGTCATCTGGTCGTAGATCTCGTCGGCCAGGACGACGAGGTGGTATTTCTCGGCGATCCGCGCGATCGCCTCGAGCACGTGGCGCGGATAGACAGCGCCGGTGGGGTTGTTCGGGTTGATGACGACGATGGCCCGGGTGCGCTTGGTGACGAGCGCCTCGATCTGGTCGGGATCCGGGATGAAGCCGAGCTCGGGCGGACAGGCGTAGTGCACCGCGCGGCCGCGATTCAGGTTAACGGCCGCGGTCCACAGAGGGTAGTCGGGGCTCGGGACGAGCACCTCCTCGTCCTGCGCGAGCAGCGCGCGCAGCGTAAGGTCGATCAGTTCGCTCACGCCGTTGCCGATGAACACGTCGTCGGCCGTGACCCCGCGCACCCCCCGCTCCTGCTGCTGCATCACCACGGCCTCGCGGGCCGGGAAGATGCCCTTCTGGTGGCAGTACCCCTCGGCGGAGCGCAGGTTCTCGATCATCGCGAGGCGCATGGTCTCGGGGGTGCGGAAACCGAAGGCACCCGGGTTCCCGATGTTGAGCGAGACGATGTCGTAGCCGAGGCGCTCCATCTCGTGGGCGCGTCGGGCCAGGCGGCCGCGGATCTCGTAGCGGACGTTGGCGAGGCTGGGGCTCGAGCGGATCGTGCGGGTGGGCATGGCCGGACCTGTCAGCTGCAATGCATCAATTATGAACCGGGTGTCCCGGCACTGCACGGGACAGCCGTCACGCCACCACGCCCTGCTGGCGCAGCGCCGCGAGGGCCGCCGCGTCGAGGCCGAGCCGCATCGCGAGGACCGCCTCCGTATCCGCCCCGAGGGGCGGCGGCGCACGCTCGTAGGCGATGGGCGTGCGGCCGAACAGCACGGGATTTCGCACCCCGGGCACGCTCCCCGCCAGCGGGTGCGGCAGGTCGATACGGAGGCCGCGGTGGCGGACCTGCGGCTCGTCGAACACCTGCGCGAGGTCGTTGATCGGTCCGCAGGGCACCTGGGCGGCGCGCAGCGACGAGAGCCAGTCGGCCGTCGCGCGGGTGCGAAGCGCGGCTGCGACGCGCGGCACGAGTTCCCGCCGATGCGCCACCCGCGCGCGGTTCGTGGCGTAGCGCTCGTCCGAGGCGAGCGCGGACTCGCCCACCGCCTCGCAGAATCGTGCGAACTGGCCGTCGTTGCCGACGGCCAGCATCAGGTGGCCGTCCGCGGTCTCGAACGCCTGGTAGGGAACGATGTTGGGGTGAGCCGTGCCCTGGCGGCGCGGCGGCACGCCGGAGACGAGGAAGTTCATGTTCTGGTTGGCGAGCCACGC